>WNFO01002306.1_pt1 | contig 15672 bp, 13 predicted proteins | sample 5400251 | NCBI WGS metagenome assembly WNFO01 (sample SAMN13153354, study PRJNA577476) | soil metagenome | isolation source: 100 cm saprolite under Madrone tree | place: USA:California | collected 2016-06-14 | reverse complement strand
AAAACCGAGCAGCACCAAGGGATTTTATATGACATATATTGTCTGATGTCATGGAACTAAACGATTAACTCCCCCTGGCGTCGTTCCTGCCGCCCTCAGTCCTTTGATGGGCAAATCGGCGAAGAGACGTCTCGAGTCGGGCTAAATCATCTCTTGTCTCGGCAGTGGTCCGGTCGGCCGTTTGGTCAAAAAAATCGAGCAGGCGGATTTTATGCGGATTACCGACTTGTTTGGCGATCTGTTGGCTCCCTTCGCGATCACGTCATTGTAAGTCGCTCATAATAAGTAATCAGAGTCGCTTGTTACGCGCGGCCGGTGCAAACCTCCTTTAACTCGTAATCGGTCTGAGTTGGCCTCGTCACCTTGACGCGATACCGGCAACTGCTAGCCTCTCAACGAAAATCTGCCTGCCATGGTGTTTAACTGTCTGCGATTCGCTGTCGTCCTTCTCATCTCGTTCTTCGTCGTAAGTGCTTTGCGCTCACAGGAGGCTGTGGACGTGGAGAGATCGCCGACACCGGCCCCGGAATCGACTCCGGAGAAGAGCACTACGAAGGAAACCGCATCTGAAAAACCGACCCGGGGCGTCGAGGAAACGATGAGGCCGGAGGAATTCAAGGCCGCGGGTCTGGATAAGTTGAGCGAGGACGAACTCCAGCATCTGGATGCCTGGCTCCAAGGTTACCGCCAAAGCACCCAGAAGAAAGCGGCCGAGCAGGCGCAAGCCAAAGCGGAGGTAGAGATCAAGAAGGCGACCGAAAAAGCCACGGAAGAAGCCACTAAAACCGCGAGGACCAAGCTCGACTCACTGGCTAGTCGCGTTGATGGCAACATCGACGGCCTGAAAGGTCACACCCAGATCAGGCTCGAAGATGGCACTGTTTGGAAACAGGTGAACGTTGACGATCATTTTCGCGCGACTGTCACCGATCATCCGACGGCGGTCGTGCTTCATACGACTTTTGGCTACAAGATGCGGATCGAAGGAATGCCCGAGTTCTATGTCGATCCAGTCGTGAGACCTTAGCAGCTCGCATCTTATCCAAGCGGATGCATCGTCGCCGGTGCAGGAGCGAACGCAGCCAGGCCAAATTCCGCGTGGGTCAGTTGTGCAGCGCGCTCGACGGCGGCTTCGTCAATGACGACGGCAATTTTAATTTCCGAAGTCGAAATCAATTGAATGTTGATCCCGGCTTTTCCGAGACAATCGAACAATCGTGCGGCCACGCCCGAATGTGAGCGCATCCCGATTCCGACCACGCTCAGCTTTGCCACGCCCTTTTTGGTGATGAGGCCCGCTGCCTTAACTTCTCTTATCACCGGCTCGAGCAATTTCCTGGCTGCGCCCAGATCGTTCTCGTGAATCGTAAACGAAAGATCGGTTGTCCCGTGTTCGGAAACGCTCTGCACAATCATGTCGACCACAATATTGGCGGCCGCAATCGTCGAAAAAATCCGGCCGGCGACCCCGGGCTCATCGCGCACGTCGTCCACCGTCACTTTCGCTTGATTACGATCGATACTGACACCGCGGACAACGACGTCTTCCATGTTCGCAGTTTCTTCTTTCGCGAGTGTCCCAACGTCGCGCTTCAAGCTTGAGCGCACTTCAAATTCGACGCCGAATTTTTTTGCAAACTCGACCGCGCGCGATTGCATCACCTTTGAACCGGCGCCCGCCATCTCGAGCAATTCGTCATACGCGATCTCACCCAGTTTTTTTGCTTCCGTGACCACGCGCGGATCGCAGGTGAAAACACCATCGACATCGGTAAAGATTTGACAGGCATCCGCATTGAGCGCTCCCGCCAGCGCGATTGCGGTTAAATCCGAACCGCCTCGACCGAGCGTTGTCGTTTCACCTTCCGCGGTCTGACCTTGGAATCCTGCGACGATGACAATGTAATCGTCAGCCAGTAGTTCCTGGATTTGCTTTGGACTGATGTTCGCGATCCGTGCCTTTGTATGAATTCTGTTGGTCAGAACGCCCGCTTCCGCGCCGGTCAACGAAATCGCTCTGGCTCCGAGCGCGTTCACTGCCATCGCAGTCAGCGCGGTGGCCGCGTTCTCTCCGGTCGCGAGCAGAACATCCAACTCGCGTTTGTCTGGGTCCGGCGACATCTCGTGCGCGAGCTTGATCAGTTCGTCGGTCACGCCGGCCATTGCCGAAATGATCGCGACCACGCGGCAATCCTCGCGCTGAGTTTCAACGATGCGCTTGGCCACATTCCGGATCCGTTCAGCACTCCCAACCGAAGTGCCGCCGTACTTTTGAACGATCAGTCGCATGACAAACGGCGCGACTCTAAACTAAAATCCGATCGCGCGCCGCACATTGTCGATCTTGGGCGGAACTGGTTCAAGGTTGCCAATTCTATTCTGAATTACATCAGGATCTTTCAAACCGTGACCGGTGACGGTGCAAACGATTTGGCGACCTTGAGGAATTTTTCGAGACCACTTAAATAATCCAGCGATTGGCGCCGCGCTCGCCGGTTCGACAAAGATTCCTTCGTTGCACGCGAGCCAGCTCTGCGCGGCTAAAATTTCTTCGTCAGTCACAACATCGACGTCTCCCTTCGATTCATCGAGCGCGGCACGCGCTTCTTTCCAGCTCGCCGGGTTACCGATCCGGATCGCAGACGCGATTGTCTCTGGTTTTGCGACGATTTTGTCGTGGAAAATCGGCGCGGCGCCAGCAGCCTGAAAACCAATCACCGCCGGAAGCCTTGCCGATCTTCCATGCGACTTGTATTCCTGATAGCCGGCCCAATAGGCGGTAATGTTTCCGGCGTTGCCGACTGGCAGCAGATGAAAATCAGGCGCATTGCCGAGATCGTCGATAATTTCAAAGGCCGCCGTTTTCTGGCCGGCAATCCGGTCCGGATTGATCGAATTCACAATGACGAATTCCTTTTGCTCGCCGAGTTGTCGCACGATTCGGAGCGCGTCATCAAAATTTCCGTCGATCGCGACAATCTTCGCGCCGTGCGCGAACGCTTGAACTAATTTTCCGCTGGCAATCTTTCCAGCAGGCAACACGACCCCACACGGGATGCCCGCTCGCGCTGCATACGCCGCCGCCGAAGCCGACGTGTTTCCGGTTGAAGCGCATATCAGTGCGGGCGCGCCGCGGTCGATCGCCCTCGATACAGCGACCGTCATCCCGCGGTCTTTGAACGATCCGGTCGGATTGACACCTTCATTCTTAATGAAAACTTCGCAGTCGTGCCCCACGCGTGCGCTTAGCTTTGGCGCGAAAATAAGCGGCGTATTCCCCTCGCCCAGAGAAATAATGGCGTTGCACGGCGGAAGAAATTCCCGAAACCGTTCGATCACTCCCCTACTCCGCTTCATTTTCGCCTCTTCTATCGGCAATCTTTTATTCGAAATCAATTCGGGCGATTGTCGAGCTGCAACTGCAGTTGTAAGATCGACATCGTATGCCGGAGCTGAGCAAGAAAGATAAGCTGCGCCTTCTCACGATCATGCTTGAGAGCCGGCATGCCGATTTGCGCGAGCAAAATCTGAATCGCCAGGGCAAAGGCCACTTTCATGTCTCCGGAATGGGTCACGAAGCGCTTGCCGCCGTTTCCATTCAAATGGAGCCGGATGATTACATCGTTCCTTATTATCGCGATCGCGGCCTGGTGCTTGGCCGCGGTATGACGACTCAACAGCTGGCTCTGGAATATTTTGCCAAACGCAAAACCGGTAGCGCCGGACGCATGATGCCGTCGCATTACAGCGATCTGGAGCGCCACATTTGGAGCGTGCCGACGCCGACCGGTTCACAGCTTCTTCCCGGTTGCGGAATGGCCTGGGGAATTCAGCTGGACGGCAAAAAAAATGTCGTCGTCACAACTGTCGGCGACGCTGCCACTCGGCAGGGTGATTTCTTCGAAGCGGTCTGTTTCGCGAAAGAGAAAAAGTTGCCGGTGCTGTTTGTCGTCGAAGACAACGCTTACGGCATTAGCAGTCCGACCCGAGAAATTAATCCGCTCGCGCTCCGTGTTCTCGAACCTAACGAATGGAAGGAGCTAGCCGGCGAAGACGTTCAACAAATTTACGATGCCGCCGCCGGCGCAATAGAAAAAATGCGCGCTGGCGGCGGTCCGCATTTTTGGTGGGTTACGATGGAACGGCTTTCCAGTCACACCAGTTCCGACGATCAAAGACTTTATCGAAGCGCGGCGGAGTTGGCGGAAATCGAGAAACGCGATCCAGTCAAATGCTGGCAGGAAAAATTGATCGCTGAGGGCGTGCTTAAGCCCGAAGAATTCGCGAAGATCGACAACGAAATCAAAGAGCGAATTCGCCGCGAATACGCCGAAGCTGAAAAAGCTGAAGATCCTTCTCCGAACGAACTCGAAGCAAATGTCACCGGCGCGCTGCCAAAGATTGACAAGGAGATTTTGCCCCCTGGCAAATATCGGATCGGCGACACCGTGAACAAGACTTTGCGTCTCGGCCTCGAAGAAGATCCGCGCCGCGTCATTTTCGGCGAAGACATCGAAGATCCAAAAGGCGGCGTATTTCGGCTCACCCAAAAACTTTCGACCGAATTTCCCAAGCAGGTTTTTAATTCGCCGCTGGCTGAATCAACCATTCTTGGCGTCGCATGCGGACTCGCCGCTTACGGTCGCCGTCCCGTGTTCGAACTCCAATTCGTCGATTTCATTTACCCAGGGTTCAACCAGCTCGTGACCAATATCTCGAACTTGCGCTGGCGCTCGTTCGGGAATTGGAAATGTCCGGCCGTGATTTACGCGCCTTACGCCGCTTATCTGCCCGGCGGAAGTTTGTGGCACAGCCAGGCGAACGAATCCGTGTTCGCACATTATCCCGGACTTAGTGTTGTCATCCCGAGCACTCCGGAAGACGCCGCCGGTCTGCTTTGGACCGCGATGCACGGCGAGGATCCGGTTCTGTTTCTAATTCCGAAACACATGTTTTGGGCGGAACGCGAATCCAGGGAACCGATTGGCGCTGTGCCCTTAGGTCAGGCGCGCAAATTCCACGAAGGATCGGATGTGACATTGGTGGCGTGGGGCAACACCGTTGAGAAATCGCTCGAAGCGCTCGCTAAGATCGACAGAGAAGTGAGCGTCGAGCTTTTCGATCTGCGGTCGATCGTTCCCTGGGACAAAGATGCGATCGCAAGGTCGGTCCACAAAACCGGGCGGCTGGTGGTGGTGCAGGAAGACACTGAAAATTGCAGCGTCGGTCAGATGATCATCTCGCACATCACCGCGCGGCCCGATCTTTGGAGCGAGATGGTCAGCCCGCCGATTCTCGTCAGCAAAGCCAACGTCATGATCGGTTACAATCCGATCTACGAATACGCCGCGCTTCCGGACGTCGAACGAATCGTTGCCGCAATCAAACGCTCGGTTGCGACAAAGCATGAACGAGCAACTGTAGAGGCGGCCGTGCCGGCCGCAGAATCGAGTGATCGCGGTCGCCGCGGCGACCGCCCCTACACCACGCCGCCGAAGATCGACATGAGCAAAGATCACGCGCAAAAGATCACCGTTCCGATTATGGGCGAAGGCATTCGCAACGCCAAAATCGTTTCGCTCTTGAAAAAACCGGGAGATGCCATCGCGTTAGATGACGATCTTTGCGAAGTCGAGACCGATAAGGCGGTTTATCCGATCCAATCGTCGTTCGCCGGCACAATGGGCGAATGGAAAACGAAAGTCGGCGATACCGTCGACATCGGCCAGGAACTCGGAACGATTTTAACCGGCAAAGTTTCAGCCGACGGAAAAACTGCGGAGGATGTAGAGGCGGTCGCCGCGGCGACCGCAAAGCCGGAAAAAATCCCGCACGAGGACACCCGTCATCACAGAGGAATCGAGCCTGCCCTCTCGCCGACGATTACGCGCAAACTTTCGCGCGTGATTCCGGCCAATCTTCAAATCGACGCGCGTTGGGAAACGATCCGCAAGGCGCGCGACGCGGCGAAAAAGAAAAATGGCAAGAACGCCCCCTCGCCTTCCGTCATGATTGCGTGGGCAGTGGTGCGCGCGATGGAGAAACACCCGCCGTTCCGGCGTTTGATTCTCGAAGACGAAAGCATCGTCGAAAACGAAACCTTCGATCTCGGCATCGCGGTCGCGCTCGAGAACGATCGGCTCGCGACGGCGGTGATTGTCGATGCAAACAAAAAGAATTGGCCGGATTTCGTGAAGATTTATGAAGAGACGATTGCAGCGACGCGCAGCGGCCGTGTCGACGCGATGAATGCACCAGTCGTGATCACAAGTCTCGGCGCATTTGGGGTCAAAGCCGGCGCGCCGATTGTCGTTCCGCCGTCAGTCGGAACATTGTTTGTCGGCGCCGCTCACCAGGAAATTATTCCGAACGGAAAGAAGAATGAAACTGCGGAAGTGATTACCCTCTCGCTCACGTTCGATCACCGCGTCGTCAACGGCGCCGGCGCGGCCAACTTCGTTCACGACATCAAAGAGCGACTCGAGAAGTTCACGATTCCGTCGAAGGCGGCAGTCGCGAAAGCCTAAACCTCATCCGCCGCATTGACTTGCGAATGGCGGCGACATCTAATCGCTCGTCATGAGACCGATTGCGACAGTCGCTATTTTAATCGCCACGACCTTTTTGCTGTCTGCTGCCGACCAGGTTGATCCGCGTTTTGAAAAATGGAGGGAAAGTTCGCATCAAATTTTTGCGACCCACCATCTCATCGCCTACGTCAGGCTGGCGCATATCGATCGCAAAGGCGCGCCGTTCGAATTTCGTTACGACCGTTACCCCGACGGGCCCGAGCGGGCTCAACGGCCGGACGGAGCCGCGCTTGCCCGAAAAAAGGGCCAGAAGTGGCTCGAGTCCGACGATTGGGGCGAAACTGGCGACCCGGTGGATCCGAGCGTGGCCAAGCAAACCGAAGGGATGATCTCGTATGTCGATCTTCCGCTGAAAGACAAAGGCGAGAGTCGCGACAAGAGTCAGGGTGCCGTTGTGGTCCGAGTGATCGATCAGAGAAAGACCAAGGACGGTGACGAGGAAATCGTTTTCGAACGAGGTCGCGAACACCAGAACGCGAACCTGAACTATCCGAAGTACACCTTCTTCCGATACAAAGACGCGCAACCGGACGACGTTTTTCTCTCCGAATTCTCGGGACCGGTCTACGATTCCGGCGGTGGCAAAGTGCAGTTGGACGTTCGTTACGAGTACATGATCGCAGTCAAGATGGACAAAACGAATGTGAACATCATCACGCCGACGCCTTCGTCGTCAGCGAGTCCGCGCTCAATCGCGGTGGGTCAGCCGTTTTCCCGGCAACAGGTTTCGTAGAGCGCTTTGGTTTTCTGGGCGATCTTCGTCCAACTGAAATGTTCTTCCGCGCGTTTGCGGCCGGCTTTGCCAAATTTTTCGCGCAATTTTCCATTTTTCATCAGCTGATTGATGCGCGCGGCGAGGTCTCGTGAAAATTTTTCCGGGTTCGCCAGTTTGAACGTGTCTCCCGCGAAATCGACGGGCACGAGGAAACCAGTTTTACCATCGACCACGACTTCTTTGATTCCACCGACCGCGCTGGCGACAACTGCCGTTTCGCACGCCATCGCTTCGAGATTAATGATGCCGAACGGTTCGTAGATCGACGGACAACAAAACACCGCGGCGTGCGAGTAGAGTTCGATCACTGCCGGGCGATCGAGCATCTCCTCGATCCAGAAAATGTTGCTGCGTTTTTTTTGTGCAGCCGCGAGAGCTTCGTTCATTTCCTCGGCAATCTCCGGCGTATCCGGCGCGCCGGCACAAAGCACGATCGGAAAATCGGGATCCATGAATTGAATCGCACGCACGAGGTGCACGATCCCCTTTTGGCGCGTGACCCGGCCGACAAAAAGCAGATAGGGCTTCTCGGGATCAATTCCGTCACGCACCAGCGCGTCGATTGCATCCACTTTCCGATATTCTTCGAGATCGATTCCGTTATGAATCACGTGGACGCGTTTTGGATCGACATCGAACAATTTCTCGATGTCGCGCTTGGTTTCGGCGGAGACGGCGATGATCGCGTCCGCCATTTCGAGCGCAGTTTTTTCAACCCAGAGTGAGAAATCGTAACCGCCGGCAAGTTGTTCGCGCTTCCACGGCCGCAACGGCTCCAGCGAATGCGTTGTGATTACGAGCGGAATTCCGTAATTCAGCTTAGCCAGAATGCCGCCGAAATGACTGTACCAGGTATGACAATGCACGAGGTCGGCGTCGATGTTGGTCGTGTTGAAGTCGACACAGCGTTGGACTGCGCCGAAAACGGATTGGAGCGGTTTTGGACAGCTGAAGTTGCTGGCGTCGAGCTCGTAGCCTTTGACTTTCAGCCGGCCTTCTTGAAAATCCTGATCGCCAAAGCAGCGAACATCGACATCCATCGATTTCGCCAGCTCGCGCGTGAGATAACCAACGTGCACCCCGGCGCCTCCGTAAATGCGCGGCGGATATTCGTTGGTGAGAAAGAGGACCTTCACGCCCTCTTTTTAAACGCGCCGCCAATCAAGCGCACGCAGTTTTACTTGCCCGCGCGAAGTAACAAGACGGGAATATCTACCACGTGACGCACTTTGTCCGCAGTAGCCCCGTGGATAATGTCGCTCAAGAACCGGTGGCCATGCGTCGTCATTGCGATAAGATCGACATCACGCGTCTGGGCGAGTTTGATAATTTCATCTGATGGTTCCCCAAGCGCGAGAACGGCATCACAGGAAAAACCTTCACCGCTCAGCTCGCGCCGGCGTTGTTCCAGATATGCGCGGTCCTCCTTCATTTCTTCGCTCTCGGCAAGCTTTAGTTGATCAAAATTTCGGGCCACCCATCCATCGGAGACGTGGACGAGAAGCAACTTCGCCCCCGTCATGCGGGCGAGTGCCTTGATGTGGGCCAGAATTGTTTCATCAGCGGGAGTGTTCTCCAGCGGAATGAGAATGTGGTGATACACGACTGCGCGGATTATTACCCAGGAGGGGGCAGATGGAGAAACTGGTAGAACTCTTTCAGGAGCGTGTCAGGCATAAACGTGTCGAAGAGGAGTTTCACATTCAGCACAATAATGATCGCCGCTGTCGTCCAGCCAAGAATTTTCAACCAGAGCTTGTTCGCAAATTCGCCCATCTTCGCCCTTTCGTCCGTGAATCGCAGCAGGGGCCAAACGGCAAAGCCGAGTTGCATCGATAACAGAACCTGACTGGCGATGAGCAACTGGGTAGTTTTGCCTTCACCGAAAATGCCGATGACCAGCACCGCGGGGATAATGGCGATGCCTCGCGTGATAAGCCGGCGCAGCCATGGCGTAATGCGAATATTCAGGAAACCTTCCATCACCACCTGGCCGGCGAGCGTTCCGGTCAGAGTCGAGTTCTGGCCGGACGCGAGAAGTGCGATGGCAAAGAGCGCGCTGGCAAAAGTGACGCCAAGGAGCGGACTGAGCAGTTGATAGGCGTCCTGGATTGCAGCGACTTCTTGATGACCAGACCAATGGAAAACTGACGCAGCCAGTACCAAGATCGCAGCGTTAATGAAGAGCGCGAACATGAGCGCGCCGGTCGAGTCGATGCTGGCATATTTGATCGCTTCGCGTTTGCCTTGCGGCGTTTGCTCGAACTTGCGTGTCTGCACGATCGAAGAGTGCAGGTAAAGATTATGCGGCATAACGGTCGCGCCCAGAATGCCGATGCTGACGTAAAGCATTTGCTGGTTCATGATGATGTGAGGGCCGGGCACAAAACCGCCCACTACGCTCAAGAGATTTGGTTTGGAAAAGATCAGCTCGGCGCTGAAACAGCCGGCGATGGTTGCGATCAACGTGATCACCAGCGCTTCGATATAACGAAAACCCTTTTGTTGAAGGTAAAGAACGGCGAGCACATCTAGCGCGGTAATGCCGCAACCCCACACGAGCGGAATCCCGAAAAGTAGTTGCAAGGCGATGGCCGAGCCGACCACTTCGGCCAGGTCGCATGCGGCAATGGCGATTTCGCAAAGAATCCAAAGAAACCAAACTGTCGGCGTCGAGTAATGATCGCGACAAGCTTGCGCGAGGTCTCGTCCGGTGGCCACGCCGAGCTTGATGCACAAATGTTGCAGCAGGATCGCCATCAAGTTGGAAAGCATCACGACAAACAACAGCGCGTAACCAAATCTGGCCCCGCCCGCCAGGTCGGTCGCCCAATTGCCGGGATCCATATAGCCAACGGCCACAAGAAAACCGGGCCCGGAAAAAGCGAGCAGCTTTCTCCAAAAGGAAGCCGTCACCGGAACGACGACGCTGCGATGAACTTCGGCGAGCGAGACCTGTCCTGCTCGTCTGCGCCAACCGACGTCCGGTTCCGTTACCAAAATGCGGTCGGGTTGACTCATGAATATGCCGAGAATTAGGTTAGGCTAATTTAGTTATAGGCTTTTATTATTATGTCAATAGCCAATCATTTATTCGGTTGACTATCTTGGCCGGTGCCTTAAAATCCAGGCCGTGCCAAATAAAAAGTTTTCATCCGCTCTCGGCAGCTCCTCCACGGTCGAAGATTATCTCGAACGCATTCTCGAGCTCATCAATTCCAAGGGCTACGCCAGAGTCGTCGACATCGCGGCGGCTTTGGACATTTCCCAGGCCAGCGTGACCAACATGGTTCAACGCCTCGATGCGGAAGGATTGCTCAAATACGAAAAATATCGCGGTCTTGTCCTGACCGAGGCGGGCGAAAAGCTCGCCCGCAGCATCGCGCATCGCCACAAACTGCTCACTGATTTTCTGAAGCTTCTTGGCCTGAGCGATCGTGTCATTTATCACGACGTCGAAGGAATGGAACATCACATTAGCTTGCCGACGCTGCGTGCAATCGAGGCGCTCACGAGGCAATTGCGACGGCGTCCGGCCCTGCGAGCACAATTGCAAGCTACGACCGCTTAGGAGTCAAACGCCGACAAACGCAAGATCGACAAATGGGGCCCGCGGGCCAGAGGCGACATATTCGGGCAGGCCCGAGAGGGTTCACGAGCGGGCAGTGACTGAATCAACGGCGCCCGGCTGACAACGAACGGTCAGATTCATCGGCCGGCAGCAAATGCTGCAATCTTCGATCAGCGATTGCTCCGGTTCCGAAGTGTCGATCTGCAACGGGAAAACTTCACCGCAGTGCGGACAGGTGATGTGGGCTTCGACAATTAGCTGCATGTCATGTCGAGCGGAGTCGAGACATCTCTAGATATTTCCGAAAATATCGTCGGCTAAATCCAGCCAGCGCGGATACATCCGCTCGATCAGATCGACTTTCTTCGCACGCGACCATCTCTTTAACTGCTTTTCGCGCGCAATCGCATCATCCTCAACTTCAGAATAATGTTCATGGTACACGAGCTTGTGGCATCGATAATCTGTGGTGAATCCCGGTATATCGCCAGACCGATGCTCTGTGATTCGTCGTGATAATTCATTCGTCATCCCAATGTAGAGCACCGAATCATGCTGATTCGTCATTAATGTACACCCAAAAATGGTAGTCACGGGACATAGACAGAAATAGTCAGAGATTCCTCGACTTTGCTCGGAATGACAAAGCACGGTGCTCGCCCGCGGCAAACGCCTCTACAAATCAAAGCGCGGCATCCGATTTCGTTGCCGGAGTTTTCGCGTCACTCAATTTTCGAAAATGCAGTTGCCTCACCCTCCGCGCATCCGTTTGCGAAACCGTCACCAGGTAATTGTCTATCGTCACCTGCTCACCTTGCTTCGGCAGATGTCCGAGTAAGTGGGTCACATAACCGCCGATCGTGCTCACGTCCGGACTTTCCAGTTCGAGTTTGGCGAGATCGTTTAACTCATAAAGCCCGAGCGTGCCGTCCACGGTGAATTCAGTCGCGCTGATCTTTTTGAATTCCTCCTTGTCCGTATCGAACTCGTCCTGGATGTCGCCGACCAATTCCTCGAGCACATCTTCCAGCGTCACCATGCCCACCGTGCCACCGTATTCATCGACCACGATCGCCAGGTGTGCGTGTTTGCTCAGAAAAAGACTCAGCAATTTCTCGAGCTGCATCATCTCCGGAACCGGAATCAATTCGCGCTTGATCCGCATCAAATCGGGATTCGGATCGCGCATCATCGGCACCAGCTCCTTGATGTGAATCAATCCAATCGCGTTGTCGAGATTCTCGCGGCAAAGCGGAAACCGCGTGTGCCGCGATTCGATCGCTTTCTTCGCGTTCGTTTCGAAGTCGTCTTCCAAATCGAGATAAACAACTTCGCCGCGCGGCGTCATGATATCGCGCACGACGCGCTCGCGCAGATCAAGCACATTGAGCACGAGCTTGCGGCCGAGCGCCGAAACTTCTTTCGATTTCTCGCTCTGCTCGAGGATCAGGCGCAATTCCTCTTCGCTGTGCGCTAACTCCGTGGCCGGAATCGGTTTCATTCGCAGCACGCCCTGCAAAAGAAAATTCGATGACTTGTGCAAAATCCAGATCGCCGGCTTGAACAAAAAATAAAATGCGCCCAACGGCCGAACCAATCGCAGCGAAACCGTCAGTGGATTCGCGATCGCGGTGTACTTCGGCGCCAGCTCGCCGAACACGATGTGCATGAACGTAATTCCGATGAACGCGAGCGCGACCGAAACCGACGTGACAAATACGTGCGAGTGAATGTTCGCCAGTGCAAAAAATGGTTCGAGCAGGTGCGCGAGAAATTCTTCACCGAGCCATCCCAGCGCAAGACTCGCCACTGTCACGCCGAGTTGTGTCGCCGAAAGATAAGCGTCGAGATGTGAGCGAATATATTTCGCGAAACGCGCCCGCGGGTTCCCCTCCTCCGCCAATGCGTCGAGCTGACTGGCCCGGACTTTGATGATCGCGAATTCGCACGCGACGAAAAATCCGTTCAATCCAACCAGCGCCGCGATCACGGCCAGTTTGAAAATGATGACCCCGGGCGGGTCCCATTGCGTCACCGGCGCGTCTGCGAGCGGAAGCATTAACAAAGAGCTCATTTCACGGGCGCGCGCGGCGCACCCGAAAATCGACCTCTGGAGTTCTACCAGCTGGACTTCGTCACGCCTGGGATGAGTCCCTGCGAGGCGAGCTCGCGAAACGTCAGCCGCGAGACTTTGAACCGGCGGATGAACGCGCGGCGGCGGCCGGTTACTTCGCAACGGTTCACCACCCGCGTCGGGCTGGCATCGCGCGGAAGCTGCGCCAGACCGGCGTAATCCTTCTTCGCTTTGAGCTCCGCGCGAAGCGCGGCGTATTTCTTCACCGTCGCGCGTTTGCGTGCGTTGCGATTAATCCAGGCTGTCTTTGCCATAAGGGAACGCGGAATTTAGTGGCGAACTCTCGATTTTCAACTTGTTTTCTGCTCTTTGTCATGTCGAGCGAAGTCGAGATATCTCTCACTGTTTTCTGAATCCATGCTAAATCTTGGCCGCAAAGACTTTCCCTCGCCCAAGGACGACCTTGCCCAGGCGCTGGACGCGGCGCTGCACCGGTTCGTCCAGAAATCCGGACGCATTGTCGATCTTCGCTCGCGCGTTTTTCCGCTGGTCGACGAAATCCGGATCAATCTGGACGGCGCAAAGTTTGATTTTCGTACGCTGCCGTTTACCAACCCGGAAGGCGAAACCAAGCCTGCTTTCGAAGCCGCGCTTGTGACCGCGAGTGGCCGGCACATTTCCGTTTACGGCGTGGCGATCGATTTGCGAATGGAAACGTGCGACGTTGTTTTTCACAAGGGTGCCGATGCCAAGGGCGACGCTGTCTTGGTCGCGCACAAGGCACGGGAGGGACAACTCGTACTGTCCGCCGCGCAGCTCGGTCTCGAAGAAGCAATCGGCCGAATCGCCGGAGGACGCGCGCGTTTGTACGGAATTGATCTCGAACGAGTCCGGCTCGCGATGCGGGCGCGGAGCCGGCGTTCGCTGGCCGCAGAGGTTCATGTCTGGGCCAAGAAATTTTTCACGCGCGCCAAGATCGACATCTACGCCCAGCTCGACATCACCAACGAATTCGTCGTGAAAATTTCGCAGCTCAAGTGCAAAGGCGACGGCAAACTTGGTTCCTTCGCGTGCGCAGCGCTTCAGCCGTTGTTTGGTCGAACGATCGAGAGATCTTTTCCGCTCAAATCAATCCCGCTCGGCGAGATTCAATTCCGCGACATCCACGTCGCCGTCGCCGATACCGTTGAACTCACCGTTGATTTCGGAAGCGAAGCTTGATTGCGTCAAGGAATAATTCTGCCTAAACCTCGTTAGACGATATGGCCGCCACCGAAGACTCCCCTTACAGCGCTATGACGGTGAATGAGCGACTCTTCGAAGCGGGTCTTTTCGATCAGTTTGAGCGTGCGGCGCATGCGCACGACACAAAGGAGGTAGAAGCCCTTTTGGCGAAAGTGGATTTACCGCCGGAAGGAATTCGACAAGTCATCGATTGGCTTTACACATCGCCCCACTCTGTTTACCGCGGAGAGAAAACGTAATGCACAATCTTGTTTTTCACGCGCATCCGTCTAACCACGCGCTGCAGCCAACGACTCCACTGCATCACGCATTCGATGTCGATATTAGGTTGGGGTGATTGACCCCAATCGCCCGCGGGCGGTTCGGTGAACCGCCCCTACCTGCTCATCTCATTGCCGCGCTAGTCGCCGGAACAAGAATGCGCCAAGAATGATGAACAGAACGTTCGGGACCCAGATAAGAAGTTCCGGATGCACTTTCGGATTTCCGCGGAGCGTGTCGGCGATGATGACGAAAAGAAAATAAGCGACCGCGACAATCAATCCCATCGCGAATCCGATTGAAGTTTCTCGGCGGTGCGCAGTCACGCCAAGCGGCACACCGATGATCGCAAACGCGACGCAGGCGAACGGAAACGAAAATCGTTTGTTGATCTCGGTCCGGCTTTCGCTGCGTGCGCGCGTGCTTTCACTTTTCAGTTGGTCGAGCAATTGCTCGATCGACATGGCCGAGCGGCTCGGCCGTTTCTTCTCTTTCTCGTAAAGTTCCTCGAGACTGATCGGCAATGTTCCTTCCGACATGCTGATGCCATCCTTGATTTTGCGCAGGTCGGCCGGGTCTTTCTCGTCGCGCTGCTGATAACGCGCGTTGTAGAGATGCATCAGAATCCGTTTGTTCTCGAGATCGGCCTCGAGCATGCCGGTGCGCGCGAACGTTACTCGCATCGGCATCGATTTCTGATCGAGCTCGAACACGGTGATGTTCTCGAGCTTGTTCCCCTCCTTTTTGCCGACGTAAATTTTTCGCCCCGGAAATTGATCGATCACCTGGTCGCTGCCGAAGAGCGCCATCGGATCGCGCGTGGCCAGATCGAAGATGGTGCTGCGCAATTTTTTCTGCGTGGCTGGCGATACCTGGACCGTGAGCCAAAGACAAAGCGCGGTAGACGTGAGCGCGATAACCGCGAGTGAAACGGCGACACGCGGCACGCTTACGCCGTTCGCGCGAAGGGCGATCAATTCATTATCGGCCGAGAGACGACCAAACACGAGCAAGATGGCGGTGAGCAGTCCCCACGGAATGGTGAAGATGAGCGAGAACGGAAAAACGTAGGCGATGAACGCGAGCAAATATTCCACGGGCACATCGTGATTCACCAGCAAGGGCAACAGTTTCCGAAAAATGTTGCCGACGACGA
>WNFO01007674.1_pt1 | contig 15674 bp, 9 predicted proteins | sample 5400251 | NCBI WGS metagenome assembly WNFO01 (sample SAMN13153354, study PRJNA577476) | soil metagenome | isolation source: 100 cm saprolite under Madrone tree | place: USA:California | collected 2016-06-14 | reverse complement strand
GTAGTCGCTATATTGAAGAACCTGCACGCGACAGTCAAGAGCCTCGCCTGGTGCGCATTATTGATTATGTCGAGTATACCATCCACGCAGGCCCACATGCCTTGCTTCCCCCAGGCAGTGTATTGGTGGACCTCCCCGGCGGGGCAGCCGGTCAGTTACGCCACGACGCCATGTTACGCGAGGAATTGAATAGCGTTGATGCGGTGATCCTGGTGATCGGCAACAATCGCTTCGGGGACGACGACCGCACACAGCGTATCTTTGAACAGGTCCGGCGCAAAGTCGTGCAAGGGCGCTCGCCAGAGGTCGCTGCACGCATGGTGTTTCTCGCCGTCACGCACTGGGATGAGATCAACTCGCCCGCCAGCCTGGAGAAAGCGCTGGGCAGCCTACGTCCTTTACTACGCGAGCTGCCGCCCAACTTTAGCAGTTACCACCATCATGGACCCGGCAACAGTTACTTTTTCTACCCATTGCGTGCTCTCGACGCCCTCCTGTCCACACTCGGCATCGAAAAGCAGAAACTCGACGCGGACCGTCAGCAAGAAGGTCGTGACTATGCAGGGCGTATCCTCAGCGTCTACCCCGACCTGCTAAATATCGACTCCACCCTGCCCACAGGAGTGATCGCGCAGGAATTTCAGAAAGTCACCCCTAAGCAGCACGAGGCGATGCGCCACTTCAGCGGTTTGCCCGAGCTCGTCAATGACCTACAAACGTTTCTGACAAGCAACCGCTACGAGGTGCAATTACGGCAAGCCGAGACACAGCTTGCCATGACCTTGCAGCAGATGGAAGACCTCTGTTGGGAGCATCTGAACTATCTGGGCATTCATAGCCGCGATCTGCAAGAACTCCAACAGGAAATGCACATTCGCCAGAGCAAACGCAACGCAACGCGCTTTGAACAGGTACAGCAGCGAACGCGGGAGATGCGTGCCGCCTGGAATGATGCACTGACCGAATTTGACCATGCCGTCCATACAGAAAACAGCGCCTTCTACCAGGCACTGGAGACGGCGCATGACCGTGCAGCACGCCGTGTTAAAATCCGCATCATGCAAGGCTATTTCGACCACTACATCAAGGTCAGCAGCCGCGCTCAAGCCGATTCGCCTGCGTTGGAGATTGGCAGTCGCTGGACAGACATCGACGGATGGAATCTCATCAAGGATCTGCGAATCAGCTTTAGCGCTGCGTTGGAGCGCGAGATGAACGAGTCTGCACGCACGCTGGCCGAAGCTTTCCTCATTCCTATCGCGCATAAGGAAGAAGTCGATGGGTCGCTCGACATCAGCCGCATTGCCCTGGGCGAGCTTGGCGGCGAGTTGGATGAGATTCAGCGTTCTTATAACAAACTCAAACGCAGCATTCGCGAGAAGGCACGCGATGTGTGTCTGTACGTGACGATGGGCGAACTGCTCAACGAGGAGAAGTATGCCCCGACCAAAGATGATCCTGCTGTAGAAGCCCTCTATAGTCTCGTGACCATGCATAACAGGTCAGAGGATATCATCCAGCAGGCGCGGTTGTTGATGGGACCCATCCTGGATGTGATTTGTGGCGGGCTAGCCCAGAGCACGGAGCGGCGCATCGCCCTCCTGTTCCGCTACGAGTTGAACAAACTTGAGGCACGCCAGGTGTTTGAGAGTGATCGTCTTGATGCACCACCCACCAGCCAGCCTGGCGTCTTCACCGATTTGAGCAATTGTCTCTATAGTCTGCTCACGGAACGGGTGCTGATGTCAGAGCAATTGCGCCAGCAGCTTGATACGTTACAAGCTCAACGCGAGGCCGACGTCGACCACTGGGTCGAACTACTCCAGGAAGCGGAGGCGCTCAAAACGGCGCATCGGCAGCAGTGAACTCGTTACGCCTCCTCATTCAGCGCCTCACCGCGCTGCAACTTCAACGCATTCTGTGTCGAGAAGAGCACATTGCGGCGTAGGCGCTGCGCTACCATGTAGCGTGTGGCCGCAACCAACGCCAGGCGACCATCGGGGTGATCCGCACCTAACACTGCATGTTGGCGCATGCCAGCATCGAGCATCTGGAACGTGTGGAAGGTTGCGTCCTCACGCAGCAATGCCTTCCCCAGCGCCGCTTTCAGTTCAGCCAGTGGATAGCCCTGCTGCTGGTAATAATGGGCAATAGCCGCAGCCTCCTCAACCTGCTGAAACTCTGCGCAATAGAGCAACCGCTCCAACAATGCAGCCTTATTATCAAGCATCGTCGGGATGGCTGCCTTACCGCGCTCGGCTGGCAAGAGAGCACGCGGAATATTCAGGAAGTGCGTCAGGTAGACGAACATGGCCCCATGTGTGATTGCCTTCATCAAAGCGACGTCACCCTCCAGCGAACGCCCAACGGCGCGACGAGTCAGTGCATCGATGGCATTGGCGTAGCTGATGACGTGCAAGACATCGTCCCAGTCCTCTTCGTTTTGCACATGGAAACGCGCAACGCGGTGGATGCCAGCCCGTGCCAGCACACTACTGAGGGCATCGATGGAGGCTCCTTGTTCCAATGCACGATGCAGCGCCTGCGTAATATCATCGGGTTTGCCTGCCAGTAACACGTCGCGTAGTGCCTCCGGGCGTCCGTCATGTGCCCAGTGAGAATCACGTGGCTGCGCCAGCAGTGCGGGAAGTGCCGCAAATAGCGCCTCCTGAGGCGCTATCGTCTCTTGCCAATCGGCGGCTTCTTCGTGACGGAAGCCCATCGCCATGGGTCGCACAACCGCCGAGAGCGTTGTTGCCAGCACGTCACGCGCATCGGACTCGCCAAAGGGCAAGGCTCCATCAGTCGTCATCACCTCGAACAGTTCAAACGCCTTATTGGTAAAATCAATGACGTGGCCCGTGCTCAAAAAGTAATGGTCGGTCGCACCCGCCATCAGCAGATCGATCAGGTCCTCCGTGGGATAGTCAGCGGCAACCGCCGTACGCAGGATGCGCTCTGCTCCGGCAGCCTCGCGGTCTTCGATGAAGAGGCGAAACCAGTGTTTGAGTTGCGTTTTGTTAGTAAATTGCGTCGTGGGCAATGGGCGTAGCATGCGGCGCGGCGGGCCAGCAAAGGAGTCGCGTGCACAGTTGATGAGGGCATGTACATCAGCCAGGGCCTTGTCATCCTCCTGCAAATGTGGCACGAGCAAACCCATGCAGGTGAGGATCGTCAGCCCCATGGAGAAGCCACCCTGGCGGAAGCGCAATCCATGCAGTGCGGCTGCACTGAGGATATCGCGGTCGGCGACGCCATTGGCACGCAGACCCGCTACGGCTTTGGCAATGAGGAAGGTATTGCGTTCCTCCATACCCTGGCGCAGGTCGCCCAGAAACTTTTCGCTACGGCTGCGCACATAGCCTTCCATGGGCGTTGGGCTAACCCAGATTTCGCCATCGCGAATCTCTAGCGGGAACACGGCTACATCATCTCCGCCTTCGGTAAAGCAGCCACCAGAGGCCAGATCAAAGCGCCAGTGGTGCCAGTGACAACGCAACACGCCATCTTTGATCGTTCCCTGCGAAAGGGGATAGCCCATATGCGGACAACGGCTATCGAGCGCTCTGATCTGCCCGTCGGCACGCAACAACAAAATATGACGATCTTCCAGCGTGACGACTTTGAATGGACGCTGCTCCAGTTCGGCGACATTGGCAGCGCGGATGAAGTGCCGTCCGTTTGACTCGAAGCGGTTATTGCTGAGGTCAGTGGGGATAGTTTGCATGGTAGGGTATGTTCCTTTCTAATTGCAGAGATAACTCTTCAGGTCTCCTCTCTTCGAGACTCCTCACTGCCTGCGGCAGTTCGCAGGGAGTTTGTGTTTCGTGGTGGGTGCGGGCCATTGCCGCCTGCGGCGGCAATGGCCCGCACCCACCACGAAACAGAGCGAGCCGCCGCAGGCGGCGAGAAGTCAGCCATCTGAATAGTTATTTGCAGAGATTTTTAGAAGTCGGACTTGTCTATCATTAAGCATACACGATAGTCTGGGGATATGGAACTGTTCGAGAGGACAGGTGGAGGTTGACATTTGGGACAGTAGCTCATGGTTGTGATGCTCATCGTGGCATTTCTTGAGGTGTGCGTATCAAGGGGAGCTCTGTCCCTGACACATTTGGGGCAGGCGTGCATGGAACAATGCGCCGCGAGGCCTGGCACCCGCAAGGGCCTCACCACCAGACGATGGCACGGTGAGCGTGAGAGGGGAGCAGGGGGCCGTACGAAATGTAGTGGCACGGGGCTGGGTTGGGTTGGGGGTGGATGGGCCCTTGCGGGTGCCAGGTGCGGGATCACTCCTCTCCTCATCCTGGCGTCAGCAGGTTGACGGTTGCCTCGTGCAGTCTCCGATCGGGAGTCCGTATCTGCATGCGTATCCCCCAGTCTCCACCCATTGCCAGCTCAGCGTGGCCGCTGAAGTGTCCGCTTCCATCCGGGTGCAAGGGAACCAGCGCGGTACCCATCTGCATATCGAGCATGGTGGTAGACAGCGAGATACCCACATCCGTGGCCAGTGTGCCCGTGCTCATATCGATCACACTGACCATGAAGACGTTGGTCCCGGCACGATTGGGACTGGTAGCGAGGGTGACTGCGAACTTCCTATCGGTTGTCAACACGGTAACGACAAATGCGCCAGCAGCTCCCGCCGGTGACCGTGATGGGCGCGCCGACGGTGCCACAGCGGTGGACAAAGGCGGGTCTGCAAAGCCCTGTGCAATCGTAAGAACGGCGCAAACCGCAATGCCGACACCAAATAGCAGCACAGCGCGCCAAACGGTTGTCACGTATCGAGAAGCTGGCATAGGTTGATCCACTCCTTCTGCACACATGAAAACTTATACGTGGCCCTTACACCTCTAATGTATTTGCACTTGACCTTTTCGGGTTTGATGTGTATACTTTCCCTCCGGGGGCGGTAGGAGCAATGTCCTTTCACGACTCCCGCGATAAATCGGGGAGCTACGGGTACTGAAAACTAGTTGCCGACCACCAGGACGAAGCCTTCCATCGGGATGGGATACTCTGATGCCCCCTTAATCGCCGCGGCACGGTGCTGGGTCGAGTCGGTCTGTGCGTGGGTTACACAGTAGTAATAGTACAGTCCTGGCAGGTTGAAGGGGATAGTGATAGTCTCGCCACCAGGGACATCACCGGTCCCGCCGATGCGATTGATGCCAATCTCAGCAGGATTGATCGGTCCAGACCAGCCTGATACGAGCGCCAGGACATGGGGGTCGGTATCAAGGTTGTGCATCGACAGCGTGCCGCCCTGGTTGACAGCCACAAACTCGGTCTCAAAGTCATCGTGCTGCGTGGGGATATGGTTCGTCGCCCCCGATGGCAGGTTACTGATGGAGCCCTGGACCCAGATGATGCCATCCATCGCCATGGGGAAATGCGGCACTCCCTGCTTGGGGGCCACTCGAGCGTCAGCCGTATTCCAGGTAGCCACGGTGGTCTCATAGTAGTGATAAAGCCCGGGCTGCTTGAAAGTGAACGTCACATGCTGACCCGCTGCGACCTGCAGCGAGAAGGCCGCCAGATTCAGGAAGTTGCTCTGATCTGGCGTGGTTGTGAACGTATGCGCAACAGTATCATCGTTCTGCCAGGTCACAGCGGTGTTTGGTTCGACAGGCAGAATAAACGGCTCAAACAAGTCCTGGCCCTGTGGAATGGTCACTGTCGTCAGTGGAGCGGCTTGGCTCACCGGAGGATGAGGGATGGCAGAACTGGCATGGGGAGCGAAGACGGTGGCCCCGAGTATGACGCCAATCACGACACCAATTACCAGGTCAACGACGAGTAGCGGGATGACAACATTCAAATAGATGCGCGTTTTGAACATGGATCCGATCCTCCTTGTCAGACACACGATGTCTAGAACTCCACTGCCTGCTGCGGCTATTCAGCCACAGCACATGCGATTTGCTACGGGATTATGCATCGACGAGCATGATCCTACAGAGTAGTACGTTTGTGGGTTACAGTCTCACCGAGATAGACAGTGAAACGAAGTGGACTTGCATCGAAAGAGGATTAAGCAATCAGGTTGGTGGTGAGTGCGGGCATTGCTGCCGCAGGCAGCAATGCCCGCACTCACCACGAAAACCCCTACCTGAGCATCTTGAGCTTTGTAGGAATAATATGGCATAATGCGAAGTGATGGTACTCTGCCAGTTCGGAGGCCATCTTTATTACTGCGACTGAGAATAGCAAACAGTTGGAGGAACCCAAAAATGCGTCAGGACATCGAATTCAATGCTGAAGGAACCACCTTGCGTGGCTGGTTCTACACCCCCGACTCAGGAAAAGGGCCGTTCCCCACTATCGTCATGGCACACGGCTTCTCGGCTGTCAAAGAAATGTATCTCGACAGCTTCGCCGAAGTCTTCGCGCAAGCGGGATTAGCAGCCCTGGTATTTGACAACCGTAATTTCGGTGCCAGCGATGGCGAACCACGTCAGGAGATCGACCCCTGGACACAGGTGCGCGATTACCGCCATGCCATCACCTACGCGAGCACACGAACGGACGTCGACCGTAACCGCATCGGCGTCTGGGGATCAAGCTACAGTGGTGGACACGCGCTGGTGCTCGGAGCTATTGATCGACGCATCAAATGTGTTGTGTCACAAGTGCCGCTCTGTAGCGGATACCGCAATATCTTGCGTTTGGTGCGAGCCGACGTGATCGCTCAATTCCGCGCCCAATTCGACCAGGACCGTGAAGCACGCTTCGCCGGGCAGGCTCCTGCCATGGTCCCAGTCGTCAGTGCCGATCCTGCCGGGCCAGCCGCGTTACCCACCGCCGATTCCTATCAGTGGTTCACCGAGACCGGCAAGACACGCGCACCCGCGTGGAAAAATGAGGTCACGCTGCGTACAGCGGAGTTGCTGATGGAGTACGAGCCCGGGTCATATATAGAGCGCATCAGCCCTACTCCTCTCCTGATGATTATTGCCGCCCAGGACCACCTTGCCGTTGCGGACGAGGCATTCGCCGCGTTCAACCAGGCTCGTGAGCCTAAGAAACTGGTGATCTGGCCCGGCGGACACTTTGAGGCTTACACTGAGCCTGGGTTCAAGGTGGCAAGTGGCGCGGCACGTGATTGGTTCGTCGAGCACCTGGCAGCGAAAGAAGGTTAGGCAAGCTGCATCGCCTCAATAGGCTTTAGTCCTTCCCTAAGAGTTGCACTGCCGTCAATGCATAGATCAAGGCGACCTCTGCAATCTTCTCCACGGGAACATATTCCTGTGGTCCATGGGAAACGGTCAAGAGACCCGGACCATAGGCGAAGGCGGGGATCCGCTGTTGTGCATACCAGCGGATCTCTAGCAGTCCTGGACACATTGCAAAGATGGGAGTTTTTCCTACCACTTGCTTGATGCTGTGCGCCACGGCTTGAGCCACCGGGTGCGTTTCGCTCACGCCTGAAGAGGGAGCCTCTTGAAAAATCTCCACTTCCAGGTCGATACCTTGTTGCTTGAGCCGGTCGAACAGTTCCAACAAATGCTGCTTCTCTTCTGCCAGGTTTTCCTCGGGGTTGATCCGGCGATCCACCGTAAAGCTACACTCTGAAGGAACTACATTGAAGTTCGTCCCACCAGCACATTGTCCTCCCATCAGCAGAATCGAGGCACGTGCGGCTGGCGGCTCGATGTGGAACTGCGTGTGCCTCCTGCTGATCTCACGCTTGTAGTCCAGCAGAGCATCGGCCACCATTACCATCTGCTCGAAGGCATTCACGCCCTCATAGTGCAGCCCCACATGGGCCGGTTTTCCCTTGACATGGACGCGCAGCGAGATCGCCCCTCGATTGGCATTCCACACGACTCCGCCGGTCGGTTCAGCCGTCAGCATCCCTATGCCGTGTTGCCCTAAGAGTCCGTGCTCCACGAGGTACTGGGACCCGCGCTGACCTCCCGTTTCCTCATCGGGAACAATAGTCAGGCCAATTTTGCCCTGCAAGGGGATGTCACATGCTTTGAGTGCTTGCATGGCGCCTATCATGGCGGCCAGTCCGCTCTTCATGTCTGATGAGCCCCGTCCAAATAACTTGCCTCCATCGACAAAAGGCTGAAATTGGGCCGGGTCGGAAGCAGGAACCACATCATAGTGCCCATGAAAATAGAGCGTTTGCTCGCCCTTGCCATAGGAGCTCAGGATGCAATACCCAGCCTCAGCAGCACGTGAGGACGAAGCTGGAGCAGGGATTTCCAACAAGGTGTATTCCAGTCCGATCTGAGCCAGTTTCTGGGCAATCAACTCGCTACAGGCCCGATAGGCTACCCCGGGAGGATTTTCTGTAGGGATGGCCACTAAAGCCGTCGTAAAGGCAAGCAGATCCCCTTCATAGCTGGCAATCGTCTCGCGTAGCAGTTGCTCCATACTGACCTCCTGAACACATCTCCTGGAGAAGAAGGGAGATAGACTATAGTATAGAAGAAATGCGTCAGGAGACCAAGAGCCAATTGGAGGTTCTCTAAAAATTGGTTCTCCTCCAAATTAGATACCTTATCCCGTGCTCCAGAGCATGTTCGATGCCCTGCTGCCACCGGGGCTCCAGCATTACTGGAAGGCTGACTTCGTGAAGGAGCTGACCGACGAGGCAATCGAGGCCCATGTCAAGTACGGTCCAAAGGTCCCGACAGTCGAATCAACAATGCACCTTGTTCCTATCGGTGGCGCGGTACACCGGGTCGGGAAGGACGCGACAGCATTCAACTGGCCCTCAAGAACAAGTACGACCCGACTAACCTCTTCCACATGAATCAGAACATCAAGCCCACCATATAAAGACGACACGTAACTCTTCAGGACTCCTCGCCGCCTGCGGCGGCTAGCTCGTTCTTGTAGTGAGTGCGGGCTGTGCTGCCTGCGGCGGCACAGCCCGCACTCACTACAAAATATCTGCGAACTGCCGTCTGTAGGGTCCCGATTTATCGAGCACGGTAGGCCACCGATTTATCGAGTGGACACCGCAGGTGGGAGGCGTCTCGATCGGAACAGCCAGGAAGCAGCCCTCCTCTCACGCGGCGTGACAGGCATCCCTCCTGGGACTCTATAGGTACGAGGCACATGGGGATATTTGTAGCGCAGGATCAGGAACGACGGGAAGATGAACAGGTACGCCAGCGTCGCCGTAGAGATGACAAAACCAAGCACCAGGCTGAAAAGGGTGGTAATATTGCCAGAGCCAAATCTGGTGACCAAAATCGCCGCCACCCTCGGTGCCTATTTTCGGGAGCGTCTGACGAGCTTGTCCAGTTCGTCTATCAAAGAAGTACGAGGGAAGGGGTTGCTCACTGGGATTTTTAACAGTTGCTAAATTCTTACGCAGCTGGCGCGCCTCTCTGCCTGGGCGAAAGGGGAGAGAGCGGGGAAGCCGACCCTGGTCCTCTGGGACATTGGCAGCGGCCTCAATGCATCGCGCAAACACATGAGCCGACTGCTCAAGCTGGTGATCGAGGATCAGGTGGCAGAAATTGCCGTCACGTCTACAGATCGGCTAACCCGGTTCGGGCAAGAATACCTCCAGGTGCTTTTTGACAGCTTTGGCGTCACCTTCACCGTTTTGGAACCAGCAGAAGACCAAACCCCAGAACAGGAATTGACTGATGACCTGCTCGCCATTCTTGCTTCATTTTCTGGTCGGTTGTATGGAATGCGTTCTCCTAAGCAAAAGGAACTGCTCCAGTGCGCTCAAGCCGTGCTACACAATCCCTAAGTTATCCCCTTCGACTTCCTGACGAAGCTCAGGCGGATGCGTTGCGCCTCTTGGATGTGTCCTGTCAGGTCATCAACGCGGCCTTGGTTGCGCTCTGGCCCAGGCTTGACGAGTTTGGCACACGGGAAACGAAATACGCCTACAAGCAGGTGGAGGAGATGATCAGCAGCCCGCAAGCTCATGGGCATCGGCAATGGCGATGCGAAGCCGAGCAAGTCGGCAGACTACTTCGGGGGCAGGCCGAACGCAAGAAGCAATTTGCTCTCATCCTCCCCATTCTCTCCCAAGGGATGATCCAGCCCAAGACCGACAAGAAGCGGGCAGGAAAAGATCGCAAAGCGATCAAACAAGCGCTTGCCGACCTGCGTGAAGCCAACGAAGATGGCGGCAAAGCCGTGGAACTTCAGAGCCTGGTCGAGCAGGCGTGCAACTTTTACCTCAAAAACGGTCGAACTCAAGTCCTCTGCTGGTGGCGCACGCCGTTTCTGTGAGGCCTTGAAGGAGCGGGGTGTACTCTGCAAAGAGACGCACGAAACGATCATCCGTTTCGCTCCTCCCCTGATTATTGATCGTGAGACGATTGATTGGGCCTTAGTGCCGATTACGGAAGTCCTCGGTTGAGGAACTCAATTGACTTGTGATAGAGTACTATTGCACTTAAGAGGAGCAGCGACAGAATCCCATTTTAAATAGGTATTCAGAAGAAAGGAATAGGAGGGCACATTATGCAGGTGTGTATTCTTGGTGCACCCATGGACCTGGGTGCCGATCGGCGTGGCGTTGATATTGGAGCGAGTGCTATACGTTACGCTGGTCTTCAAGACGCTTTACAGAAACTTGGTTACGGCGTTCACGATATAGGAAACATCACTGTTGCCCAACCTGAAAGCAGGCCCGTAGGCAATCCCCACTTGAAATACCTGGAACTGATTGCCCACGCCTCAGAAGAGTTAGCTACTCTCGTGACGGAAGCCCTCCAAAAAGGTGAGTTCCCCCTGGTGTTAGGAGGAGACCACAGTGTTTCACTCGGGTCGATCAGCGCGGTTGCGCGTGTGCATCAAGATATTGGCGTCCTCTGGGTTGATGCCCACGGCGACTTCAACACCGAGGCGACGACTCCCTCCGGCAATATCCATGGCATGGTTCTGGCTGCCCTGGCTGGTCTCGGCCATGAACGCCTGACGCATCTAGGCGGATGGAGTCCGAAACTTTCTCCCAGTACCATCGCTATTGTCGGCGCCCGCGCTCTGGACAGGGAAGAGCAGGCACTGCTTCGCGCACAGCATATTGCCGTCTTCACCATGTCTGACATCGATCAGCGTGGTATTTCTGCCATCATGCACGACGCCCTGGCTGTTGTCGGCCAGCATGGCAATCCCATCCACCTCAGTCTTGATATGGACGCCCTGGATCCACAAGAAGCGCCTGGCGTCGGCACCCCCGTGCGAGGAGGTCTCAGCTATCGTGAGGCGCACCTGGCCATGGAGATGCTCGCCGACACCAACCGCCTCGTCTCCATGGATGTGGTGGAGGTGAATCCCATCCTTGACCGCGAGAATGCAACGGCGCAGCTCGCCGTCGAACTCGTCCTCTCTGCACTGGGGAAAAAGATTCTGTAAGAGGTACAGCGTGTTGCGCAGATTTTTGCAACACACCTGGCACAAGGAGGTTCCTATGGTCATGTTACAAGACGCAAAGTCCGAGTCCCTTGAGCAGGTTCTCGCCTACATTCGAGATCGCCTGCCTCAGAGCAAGGCGGCAATGTGTGCCACCTTTGCCAGCGAGTACTACCGGTGGGCCGCCCCAGAAGACCTCATCGAGCGCAGCCCCCTCGACCTGTATGGGGCAGCCATGGCCCACTGGCACCTGGCCCAACACCGGTCGCCACGGGAGTGCAAAGTACACGTCTACACCCCCCAGCTCGAAGCACACGGCTGGCAGTCTCCCCACACCGTCATCGAGATCATTACCGACGACATGCCCTTCCTGGTGGACTCGGTGAGCATGGAAGTCACCCGCCACGGGTACGCCATCCATCTCATCATTGCCCCAGTCATCTATGTGCGGCGCGATGCCCAGGGACAGCTCCTTGAGGTGCTCCCGTCAGATGCTGCCCCAGGCTCGGCGATCCGCGAAGCATTCCTGCACGTCGAAGTGGATCAGCAGCGGGAGCCTGCCGTGCTGGATGAGCTACGCCAGAACCTTGTTCGCGTCCTTGGGCAGGTGCGTGCAGTCGTGGAGGATTGGCTGAAGATGCGGCAAGCCCTCGAGCAGATCGCTCGTGAACTCGACACCAACCCGCCCCCCGTCGATCAAGAGGAGGTTGCGGAGACCAGAGCCTTGCTCGCATGGCTCGAGGAAGAAAACTTCATCTTTCTGGGCTACCGTGCCTATGACCTGCTCACCGAGAGCGGCCAAGACCGGCTCTGTGCGGTACCAGGCTCCGGCTTCGGCATCCTGCGGGAAGCCGGCTCCGGGCTGGACTCGCAAGGCTTCGCCACATTCCCACCAGAGGTGCGCACGCTCGATCGGTCAGGACGCCTGCTCAACCTGACGAAGGCCAATGCGCGTGCCCCGGTTCATCGGCCCTCCTACATGGACTCCGTTGGCATCAAGCGCTTCGATGCCGACGGGCACGTCGTGGGTGAATGGCGCTTCCTCGGCCTCTACACCACTGTCGCCTACCAGGCGCACCCGCGTGGTATCCCGGTGCTTCGCCACAAGTTCAACCGCGTCCTTGCCCGTGCCACTTTTCCGCCGGGAGACCACGCCTACAAAGCCCTGGTCGATATTCTGGAGACCTATCCCAAGGATGAGCTGTTCCAGATCACGGAAGACGAACTGTTCGCGATCGCCATGGGCATCCTGCATATCGGTGAGCGCCCACAGGTGCGCCTCTTTGTCCGGCGCGACCCCTATGGTCGCTTCCTGTCGTGCCTGGTGTACCTGCCCCGTGACCGCTATCACACCGAGAACCGCCTGCGCATTCAGCGAATTCTCCAGCAGCAGTTGCACGGGGTGAGCGTGGCGCACACGGCGTACGTCACGGAGTCCATCCTGGCACGGTTACACATCATCATCTATACGAATCCCGACGATGTTCCCACCTACGATGTGCGGGCCATCGAGAAACGACTGGCCGAAGCCACCCGTTCGTGGACGGACGACCTGCAGGTGGCCCTGCTCGATCAGTGTGGAGAAGAGGTCGGGAACCGCCTTTTCCAGCGCTACCGGGACGCCTTCCCCACTGCCTATCGCGCCGAGTTTCACGCCCGTGCCGCTGTGCCGGACATCCTGCGCATAGAGCGCCTCCCACCAGGGGGCGATCTTGCCCTGAGCTTGTATCGTCCGCTCGAAGCGCCGGAGCGGTTGCTGCGCTTCAAGGTGTTACGCTGCGAACAGCCAATGACGCTCTCGGACATCCTGCCCGTACTGGAAACCCTGGATGTTCAGGTAGTGGACGAACGCCCGTATGAAATTCGGCCCAAGGATTCGCCAGCGATGTGGATGTATGATCTGGGCCTCGTCTACGCAGGGGAAGGCGAACTGGATACCGACCACGTGAAAGCGCTGTTTCAAGACGCCTTTGCCCAGGCCTGGCGCGACGACATCGAAACCGATGGATTCAACCGACTGGTGTTACGTGCCCGGCTCAGCGGGCGCGAGATCGCGGTCCTGCGAGCCTACAGTAAGTACCTGCGCCAGGCGGGGAGCCTCTACAGCCAGGCGTACATGGAACAGAGCCTGGCCAATCATCCGCAGATCGCCCGCTTGCTCCTGGAGCTGTTCCGCACGCGATTCGATCCCGAGGCTCTCAAGAACGCACAGGCGGAGGCGAAGCTGATTGAGGTCATCGAGCAGGCCCTGGATGCCGTACCGAGCCTGGACGAAGACCGCATCCTGCGCAGTTTTCTGCATCTGATCCGGGCGACTCTGCGAACCAACTTTTTCCAGCGGGGAGCCGACCAGCAGCCCAGGCCCTACCTGTCCTTCAAGCTCGATCCGTCACTCATCCCTGACTTGCCCTTACCACGACCGATGTTCGAGATTTTCGTCTACTCGCCACGCATGGAAGGCGTCCACTTACGAGGGGCCCGCGTCGCACGAGGCGGGATACGCTGGTCTGATCGGCGCGTGGTAAAGCAGCCGCCTACCAACCGGGAGGCGCTCCTGGCAGAGGTCAAAGCCTGCTACCAGACGCTGATCCGCGGCATGCTCGATCTGACCGACAACCTGGTGGCAGACCAGGTAGTGCCCCCGCCGGACGTAGTGCGCTATGACGATGCTGACCCTTACCTGGTGGTCGCCGCCGACAAAGGGACCGCAACCTTCTCCGACATTGCCAATGCCCTCGCTCGTGAGTACGGCTTCTGGCTGGGGGATGCGTTCGCTTCGGGCGGCTCCGCTGGCTACGACCACAAGCAAATGGGCATTACCTCCCGCGGAGCCTGGGAGTCGGTCAAACGGCATTTCCGCGAACTGGGCATGAATGTGGAGACGACTGATTTTACCGTCGTGGGGATTGGCGACATGTCCGGCGATGTGTTCGGCAACGGCATGTTGCTCTCCCGGCACATTCAGCTGATCGGTGCCTTCAATCATCAACATATCTTTCTCGACCCGGACCCCGATCCTCTTCGCAGCTTCCAGGAGCGCGAGCGGCTCTTCCAGCTGCCTCGTTCATCCTGGGCCGACTACGACCACAGCATGATCTCCTCGGGGGGCGGAATCTTCCCCCGGAGCGCCAAATCCATCCCCCTGTCGCCAGAAGTTCGGCGCAGATTGGCAGTGGAGGCTGAGGTATTGACGCCGAATGGGCTCATCCGTGCTTTGCTGAAGGCGCCCGTGGACCTGTTGTGGAACGGGGGCATCGGCACCTACGTGAAGGCCAGTGACGAGCGCCACAGCGATGTCGGTGACAAGGCCAATGATGGGCTGCGCGTGGACGGGCGAGAGTTGCGCTGTCGGGTGGTCGCCGAAGGGGGCAATCTCGGCTTCACGCAACGGGGCCGTATCGAATATGCGCTCTTGGGAGGCCGGATCAACACCGATGCCATCGACAACTCGGCGGGGGTGGACTGCTCCGACCATGAGGTCAACCTCAAGATTCTGCTCAACGCGCTGGTCGCCGACGGAGAGATGACGGAGAAGCAGCGCAACCACCTGCTGGCGGACATGACCGAGGAAGTGGCAACCCTCGTCCTGCGCGACAACTACGAGCAGAATCAGGCGCTGAGCCTGGCCCAGGCACAGGCTTCGGCCTTGCTGGACGAGCAGGCGGGCTTCATGCGTCGCCTGGAGCAGGCGGGCAAGCTCAATCGCGCCATCGAGTTCCTGCCAGACGACGAGCGCCTGGCCGAGCGTCGGACGGCCCGGCTCGGGCTGGTGCACCCCGAACTGGCGACCCTGCTGGCCTATAGCAAGATTACGCTCTACGAAGAGTTGCTCACCTCCGACCTGCTGGACACCCCGGAGCTGGAGAGCGAACTGGTGCATTACTTCCCCACGCCCGTACGCGAACGTGCCGCCGAGGCGATGGGCAGCCATCGCCTGCGCCGTGAGATCATTGCCACCAGAGTGGCCAATAGCATGGTCAATCGCATGGGCAGCACCTTCGTCTACCGCCTGGGAGAGCAAACAGGGGCGGCTGCCGCAGAGGTGGCCCGTGCGTTGCTCGTAGCGCAGGACGTGTTCGACGCTGGCAGCCTGTGGGCGAGCATCGAAGCGCTCGACAAGCGGGTGGCGGTGGAGACGCAACTGGGCATGCTGAGCCAGGTGACCCGGCTCCTAGAGCCAGCGACGCGCTGGCTGGTGCGCCATCGCCGACCGCCGCTCGAGATCGCGGCCACCGTCGCGCACTTTGCCCCTGGGGTGGCGACCCTGAGGCAAGAGCTGCCCAGGCTCCTCATGGACCCCGACCGCGCCGTAATTGAGCAGGCGAGCGCCG
>WNFO01002305.1_pt1 | contig 15675 bp, 17 predicted proteins | sample 5400251 | NCBI WGS metagenome assembly WNFO01 (sample SAMN13153354, study PRJNA577476) | soil metagenome | isolation source: 100 cm saprolite under Madrone tree | place: USA:California | collected 2016-06-14 | reverse complement strand
CATCTGTGCCGTCGCCGCCTCCATTCTCACCGCCATCTACCACATGCTCAAAAACGGAACCGTCTACCAGGATCTCGGTGCCGACCATTTCAACCGCCGTTCCAAGATCACGCAAACCCAGCGCTTGGTGAAGCGCCTCCTCGAACACCTTGGCTATGCCGTCGAAATCCAACCACTCGCCGCCTAAGCTGAGAGGCCGATTCGCCCGGCCGAGAGGTCGTGCCCCGCCCCCGAGGCCGAGGTTTCGTACTAGGAGGCCGCGCTCTTCGCGCGGCCGTCTCGAAGGATGGCCGCAGGCACGATTTCGCTTGTGGCCGTCCTTCGAGACGCGCGCATCCTTCGACAAGCTCAGGAGCGCGCTCCTCAGGACAAGGCTGATGAATGGCGGGAACAGACGCCAATCTGCCCCGTGTGGTATCTTGTGGACATGAATGAGCTCTTCAGCCCGGCGCAACAGCGCCCGACGACACAGACGGCCGACGGACTGCCGCGGTGGCGCTGGACCGTGGCCGAGATCGAGCGGCTGACGGCGGCCGGCTATTTCCACGAAGATGATCGGTTTGAATTGCTGGGCGGGGAGATCGTGCCGATGTCACCGAAGGGGCGCCGGCACGAAATCATCCGGCTAAAGCTTGGCTACCGATTCACGCGACTGGCGTCGGAGGACGTGTTCGTGGCCGCCGAGCCCCAGTTCAATCTAGGTCCCGACACCTACCTGGTGCCGGACCTTCTCGTGCACCCGAACGCGATTGCGACTCCGGATGCGCGAGGCAGCGATGCGCTGCTCGTGGTGGAGGTGGCGGAGACGAGCCTCGCCTACGACCTCAAGACCAAGGCGACGCTCTATGCGGCGCACGGCGTGCCCGAGTACTGGGTGATCAACGCGTCGACACTTGTGACCACCGTGCACACGCAGCCGTCCGGCAACGCCTACGCTTCCGCTCCCGAGATCGCGCCCGACAAGCTGCTGGTGCCGACAATGGTACCGGGCCTCGCGATATCGCTTGATACGCTTGGGCTCCACTAAGAAACGGGCCTACTTGCCTGTTGCCGCCGTCTGATTGAACTGCGCCTGCCACTTGGCCGCCATCTCGGCGCGGGGCACTTCCTGGCCGCGCAGGAAAACCTTGTTGATGCGCCGCGTGTTCGAGACGCTTTCGAGCGGGTTGGCGTCGAGCACGATGAAATCGGCGCTCCGCCCACCTGCCACCAGGCCGGTGTTGAGTTTCGCGATCTCGGCGCCGTCGCGGGTTGCGGCGACGATCGCCTCGGCGGGCGTCATGCCCATCGCCACCATGCTTTCGCGATCCATGTGGTTGAAATAGCCGATCAGGAACCGGCTTTGGCCGGTATCCGTGCCTCCGGCCACCCGAATGCCGGCGGCGCGCAGCCGCATCGCGCTCCTGGCGTCGGAGTCAAATCGGCTTTTCACCCGTGCGGCCTGCTCGGGCGTCATCTTGCGCAGCGGCTCGCCCCAGTATTGTTCGATCTGCTGGGGTGAGTAGGTTGCGCGCAGCAGCGGGTCGTCGACAAAATCGGGCCGGCCGCCGCCCTTGGTGTTCATCCATGAAGTGACAAGCGACAGCGTCATCCACATGTTGGGCCGGTCGTTGCGGGCGACGCGATCCTTCACGAGGGCGATCAATTCGTCGTCGGCGATCTCGCCGTCGCGGACCGGAACGTGCAGCCAGCCCTCCATGCCGCCGCGGACCATTTCCTTGGCGTCCACCTGCTTGACGTTGTGGACCGCGACCGGAACGTTGAACTTATGGGCTTCGTCGAGAATCGCCCCATAGAGGGCCGGCGTCAGCGTCGGTATGCGGCCCGCGCGGTCGTCCACCCAGATCTTGATGAACTCCGGCTTGATGCGGACATAGTCCCGCACGGCTGCGCGGGCCTCCTCCACGGTCGCGACCGGATAGGCAACATCGACCCGGGACGGATCCCCCTGGGCGCCCGAGCCCGGCCACGCCATGCCGGCGCCCGAGGTCTTGAACAGGGCGGCGTTGGGGATGACTTCGTCGCGCACGCGCAGCACCACATCGCCCCAGCCGCTGCGGCCGCCCTTCATGTCGGAACGATCCACCAGGTCACCGACGCCGACCACGGCGCCGACGCCATGGAAGGCGAGGCGCTGGAGATGGTCGATCAGATTTTCGCGGGTGAAGGTCTCCTTCGACATGGTGCCAGCCGGGATGTTCTGAAACCCGAGATGGCCGTGGAGATCCACCATGGTGGGCATCACGGTCTTGCCAGTCAGATCAACGCGCCCGGCGCCGGCGGGCAATTGCAATTCGCCGCGACGTCCGACCTCCGTGAAACGTCCGTTCTCGACCACGAAGGCGGAATTCTCGATCGTACCGCCGCCGCCCGTGATCAGCCGTGCACCCTCATAAACCATGGCGGATGTCTGCGCCTGCGCGGGCAGCGCGAGGGCCGCGGCGAGGATGATGCCTGACACAATGGTCAACCAAGCGGATGTCCGCTTCGATCTAGACATGGAGAACCTCCCTTACCGCTTTTAGCTTATGGATTTCGTGGACTTTACCTTCCCGCCTGCGTCGGAGGAGCAAGGCGCGCGTAGGATGGGGTTGAGCTTTTGCGAAACCCATCATGACATCGCCACTTGGCGCGGCCGGCGATGGGTTTCGCTTTCGCTCAACCCATCCTACGCTGATCGACTTCGCGGAATCGCTGCGCTAATCCCGCACCACCACCAGCCGGTCGTTGCCGGATTCGCCGCCCCAGGCCTCGCCTGGACGGCCCAGCATCTGGCGCACGCTGGCGCCACGCTTGTCGCTCGGGAAGGTCGCGAACGTCTCGGTTACCGGGTCGAATCGCTGGATCGCATTGGCGAGCCAGTCGGTCGCCCATACCCGGTCCTTGTCATCCACATAGACCGAATAGGTGCCGGAGGTGCTCTTCGGCATCGACCAGACTTTCCAGCTCTTGGTCGCAGGGTCGTAGCGGCCGACCCCGCCGGCGTTCCAGAAGCTCACCCACAGCATGCCTTTGGAGTCCGACCAGATGCGGCGCGGCCCCGAACCTTTGCGCGGCGGGTCGACCACCGTGACGGCGCCGGTGTCGGTGTCGACCTTGCCGATATAGTCGCCGGCGAGCGACGCAAACCACACATCGCCGCCCGGCGTTGTGGTGATACCGTAGCTGCCCGGGCGGGGTGAACGCCACGCCTCGACTTTGCCAGTCGCCGGATCGACGCGGCCGTGAACGCCGGCCTGTCCGGTGAACCAAAGAATGCCCTTCTTATCGAAGGTCGCCGTATTGAGGTTAGCGTAGGCGAAGTCCCGCGGCAGCGGGAACAGCTTGACTTGGCGCGTCACCGGATCGACGCGTGCGATCGCGTTCTGCCCACCCTCGGTGATCCACGGCGCGCCGTCCGGGCCGACGATGACGCCATGGGGCGCGGCGCCGGGCCCAAGCGGAATGTCCTCGTTCTTGCCGGTCTTCGGATCGAACCGGCCGAGAATGCCTTTTTGCTGGCCGCTGTACCAGACCGTGCCGTCAGGTGCCGGCGCGACGTCATGGGGATAGTTGCCCGGCGGCAGTTGATAGAAGGTCGCCTGCGCGGCGAAGGTCGATGTTGTGAACGCGCATGCAAACGCCGTAACCATGGGGGTGATGAATCTCATCCTCGTCTCCCTCGTCAAATCGCCGCGCTTCTGCCCCCACCCTACCCTCCCCCGCAAGCGGGGGAGGGTAAATCAATAGACCCTCCGCCGCTTGCGACGGAGGGCAGGGTCGGGGCGCTCAGCCGACTTGAGCAGCATCAAGCCAAAACACTTCGCCGCTGCTTTCCTCGGTATCGAGCCACAAAAAGCTCGTCTGCGGATAGGTCTTCTCGAGCATCCAGCGGTCGCGCCCGACCTCGCAAAGCAGGCCGGCGTCGGCCGTCAGGTGGCGACCCGCATTGTCGATGATCCGGCGTACGACCGCAATACCGTCGGCACCGCCGTCAAGGGCGAGAGGGGGCTCGTGTCGGCATTCGGGCGGCAGCGCCGCCATGCCGGCGGCGTCCACATAAGGCGGATTGGAAACGATCAGATCGTAACGCGCGCCGCCGAGCGGGCCGAACAGGTCGCCTTGATGGAGCGTAATTCGCTCCTTAAGGCCATGGGCGGCGACGTTGCGCGCCGCGACCGCAAGCGCATCCGCCGAAATATCGACCGCATCGACGGCGGCGTTCGGAAACCGCAGGGCGGCGAGCACGGCAAGGCAGCCTGAGCCGGTGCATAAATCGAGCACACGCTCGATCGCATGCGGATCGATGAGTGAAGCGTCCTCACCGGCAAACAATTCGCCGTCAAGAATTTCGCCAAGATACGACCGCGGTACGATCGTTCGTTCGTCCACGTAGAACGCAATGCCGCGCAGGTAGGCTTTGTGCATGAGATAGGCGGCGGGCTTGCGGGTGCGGATGCGTGCTTCGATCAGATCGAAGATTTTCTTCTGCTCATCGTGCGTCACCCGTGCGCCGGCAAAGACATCGAAACGGTCGGGTGGAAGATGCAGAGCATCGCACACCATGAACGCGGCTTCTGCAAGCGGGTCGGTCGTGCCGTGAGCGAACACAAGCTGCGCCGCCCGGAACTGCGTCACCGCGTAGCGCACATGGTCGAGGATGGTCGCGAGTTCCTTGGGCCGAGGTAGGCGCAGTGCCTGAACGCGGGGGCGGCTCGCTTTGGCCACGCAATGCTCCCGTCTGCGCCGGCTATTCGGCCGCAGGGCGCTGCGCTGTCCAGCGCTCGGCTGCGGCATCGTCAGCCGATTTGGCGTCGACCCAAGCGGCGCCATCCGGCCGCTCTATTTTCTTCCAGAACGGCGCCCGGGTCTTGAGGTAATCCATCAGGAATTCGGCGGCCGCGAAGGCGTCGCCGCGATGGGCGGCGGCCGTGACCACAAGGACGATGTTGTCGCCAGGCAGAAGTCGGCCATGGCGATGAATGATGGTGGCGCCGATGAGCGGCCATCGCGCCTCAGCCTCGGCCACATGGCGGGCGATCTCCGCCTCGGCCATGCCGGGGTAGTGTTCGAGCACCATGGCGGCGACCGGCGCGCCGGTCTCGTCGCCCCGGCAGATTCCCGTGAAAGTGACGACGGCGCCGATGTCGGTGCGTCCCCGCGCCAGCAATGCGGCTTCCGCTCCGGCATCGAAGTCCGCGCTTTGCAACCGGATGGTCGCCGGCATTTGCATCAACCTCCCGTCATTGGCGGGAAGAACGCGACTTCCTTGGCGCCCGCGACCGGCGCACTGGCCTTGACGTGGGTTCGGTCGATGGCTGTGCGGATGAACTTGGGATTTTCGAATGCGAACGCATATTCCTCGCCACGCCCGGCAAGCCAGGTCATGAGGTCTGCAACCGTCGCGACGCCGGGCGGCGGATCCACGACTTCCTCAGCCCTCCCGACGCGCTCGCGCACCCAGGCGAAATACAGAAGCTTCACGCTCATTCCTCGATCAGATGCCGCACCCCGGCACGGAAATAATCATATCCGGTATAGAGCGTCACGATGGCGGAAATCCAGAGCAGCATCAGGCCGCAATAGGTGACGACGGGGGTCAATTCCTTTCCGGTCACGAAGGATACGGCCTCGTCGCCCGCCTTGCCGGCAAGGAGGAACCCGATCGCGACAAGCTGAACGGTCGTCTTCCACTTGGCAAGCCGCGTCACCGGCACGCTGACGCGCAATTCGGCCAGGTATTCACGCAGGCCCGAAACCAGGATTTCGCGGCACAGAATAACGATCGCGGCCCACAGCGACCAGCCCTTGATGGTTTCGTCCGCCGCCAGCATCAAAAGGCAGGATGCGACCAGGAGCTTATCGGCGATCGGATCAAGCATGCGGCCAAAGCTCGACTGCTGGCCCAGGCTGCGGGCAAAGTAGCCATCGAGAATGTCCGTGACGCCGGCGGCGATGAAAATCACAAGCGCAACCCAGCGCAACCACATCCCGCCCGCAAGGATTGCCTGCCAATACATGCAGGCAACCACCAGCGGTACCGCCACAATTCTGGCATAAGTCAGCAGATTGGGGACCGCCAGGGGCCGTCCCGGGAGGGGCCGCGAGGTGACTGCATCCATCGTTCCAACATAGTCGTTTTGCGCTGCTGTGCACACTGGTCGGGCGCATTAATATTCGGCTATGGGAGTGTCTGAGTCCAAGCCCGCGCACTTTGCTGTCATGCCGCTTTCGCGGGGCATGACAAGACTGTGATTCACTTAAATCACGGACAAGTTCCTAATCCCCGGATTCGTGAAAAAAGTCATAGATGCGGCGCGCCGTCTCGGCGCTGATGCCCGGGACTTGCATCAAATCGGAAATCGAGGCCCGTTCGACGGCTTTGAGCGTGCCGAAATGCCGTAACAGGGCCCTCTTGCGGGTCGGTCCGATACCGGCGATTTCCTGTAATCCGGCTTCCCGAATGTCGCGACTGCGACGCTGGCGGTGCGATCCGATGGCAAACCGATGCGCCTCGTCGCGCAACCTTTGCGAGAAATAGAGCACGGGATCGCGCGATGGCAGGCGAAACGGGTCCCGGCCCGGCATATGAAAGGTTTCCCGCCCGGCGTCACGGTCCGGCCCCTTGGCGATGCCCACGATCGGAACGTCCAAAATCCCCAGCGCGGCGAGCGTCTCGCGTGCGGCGCGAAGCTGACCCTCGCCGCCATCGATAAGGACAAGGTCGGGCCAGGTCTGCTCGGCGTCCTTGTCGCTGGACGGAGGTGATCCGGCGGCGACCGTTCCATCGCTCGATGATGGCGGGGAGGAATCGCGCAGGGTGGCCTCTCGGCCACCTCCCCCAACCGAAGTCGGCTGTTGCCGACTTCGGTCACGTTCTTGAGTGGCCGAACCCTCGCTATAGCGAGGTTCGGCTGGGGGGAGGTCGGACCGCGTCAGCGGTCCGGGTGGGGGTGACAGCGCTTCAGCATATGCTGCGCCGCCCTCGCCCCACCCCGGACTGCCTTCGGCAGCAGAGAAACCTACTTTGCCCTCCCCCTTCAGGGGAGGGTGAAGGCGCGGCTTCTCATTCAAAAGTCGCTTGAATCGCCTCGTCAACACTTCGCGCATCATGCCGAAATCATCGCCCGGCGTGATGTCCGCGGATTTAATGTTGAACTTGCGGTACTGATTCTTACGCAAGCCCTCGGGTCCCGCGACGATCATCGCGCCGACGGCATTCGTGCCTTGAATATGACTATTGTCGTAGACCTCGATGCGGCGCGGCGGCCCTGCCAGCCCGAAGGTCCCGGCGAGCGCAGCAAGGAGCCGTTGCTGGGAGGCCGCCTCGGCAAGCTTGCGGCCGAGCGCCTCGCGGGCGTTGGCGAGCGCGTGCTCAATGACGTCGCGCTTTGCGCCCCTGCGCGGCACCAGGATCTCCACTTTGCGGTCGCTCTTGATGGTGAGCGCCTGCGCCAGCAATTCGCGGTCCTCGATCTCCTCCGACAACAGGATAAGGCGTGGACACGGCTTGTCGTCGTAGAATTGCGCGAGAAATGCGCCCAATACCTCGCCGGGCGTGAGGGACCGGTCGGCCCGCGGAAAATAGGCGCGATTGCCCCAGTTCTGGCAGGAGCGAAAGAAGAAGACCTCGATGCAGAAAAAGCCGCCGTCCTGGAAGACCGCGAAAACATCCGCCTCCTCGATATCGCGCGGATTGATGTCCTGGTGCGCCTGCACGGCCGCCAGCGCCGCCAGCCGATCGCGCAATACGGCGGCGCGCTCGAAATCGAGCGCCTCGGCCGCCTGGTCCATTTCGCGTGCGAGATCTTCCCTCACGGCGCGGCTCCTGCCCGACAGGAACTCCTTCGCCTCGCGCGCCAGCTCGTCATAGGCCGCGCGCGAAATCTCGCCGGTGCAGGGCGCCGAGCAGCGCTTGATCTGGTAGAGCAGGCACGGCCGGGTGCGACTGTCGAACACGGCGTCCGAGCAGGACCGGATCAGGAAGGCGCGCTCCAGCGCCGTGATGGTGCGGTTGACGGCGTTGACGGCCGCAAACGGCCCGAAATAGTCACCCTCGCGGTTGCGCGCGCCCCGATGCTTCAGGATCTGGGCCGGCCGGTCGTCCTTGGAAATCAGAATATACGGAAACGATTTGTCGTCGCGCAGCAGCACATTGAAGCGGGGCCGCAGGCGCTTGATTAAGTTCGCTTCAAGCAGCAGCGCCTGGGTTTCGGTCGCGGTGGTGACGAATTCGATCGAAGCCGTGATCGCCACCATGCGGGCAATGCGGGTCACCTCCCCGGTCGGACGGGCATAGGACAGGACGCGCTTGCGGATGTTCTTGGCCTTGCCGACATAGAGCACTTCGCCGCCGGCGCCGATCATCCGGTAGACCCCGGGTCCTTGCGGGGCGTGCTTGGCGAACTCCGAGATGACGTTACGCCCTGCCCCGACGCCGGCCTCAGGCGGAACATCAAAGCCAATCCCGCCGTCATCCGGCAGGTCAGGAAGCTGAGCCTCCTCCTCGTCATCCTTCAGTTCGATTTCGGGTTCGAGATTTTTCTTCTGCATGTCCCGGCCGCGAAGGCCCTATTCCTCGTCGCTTGCGCCAGGAACGCCCTGCCAGACGATGTGCTGGCCGCCGTCCACCGCGATGGTCTCCCCGGTGATGTTATGCGCGCGGGCGAGAAACAGCACGGCGTCGGCGACCTCTTCGGGCGTCGGGCCGTGGCCGAGCGGCATCGCGGCGCTGCGACGGGCGAATGCTTCATCATCCTGCCAGGCGTTCGGCAGGGTCGGACCTGGTGCGACTGCGTTCACGCGCAGATGCGGCGCCAAGGCCTGGGCGAGCGTCGTGGTTGCTACATAAAGCCCACTCTTGGCCAGCCCATAGGAGAGAAATCGTGGAGTTGGCCGATATATGCGCTGATCGAGAATGTTCACAATCGACCCGCCCGCAGGCGCCTGCGCGGCGAAAACCTGGGTCAGAAACAAAGGCGCACGCAAGTTAACCGCGAAATGGCGATCGAACCGGTCCCGATCAAGGGACCCGATCTCATCCGGTTGGAATTCGGAGGCGTTGTTGACGAGGAGGGTCAAAGGCCCGACCGCCGCCACGGCCGCAGGCACGATGCCGAGCACGCAAGCGTGATCGCCGAGGTCAGCCGCGACGACGCCGGCGCGCCCGCCATCGCGAGCGATATGGTCGCGCAACTCCGCCGCGGCCTTGAGCGACCGGTTGGCGTGGATTGCAACCGCATATCCGGCCCGGGCGAGCGCCAGCACGATCGCGCGGCCGATACGCCGGGCGCCGCCGGTGACGAGCGCGGCTGGCCGAGATGCAGCAGGGAGAGCGGACGCCATATCCGTCTAATCGCCCAGATGATCGGGATCGGCAACCCCGGGTTCGCGGTGCGTTTGGGCTTTAAGTCGTTTCATCAAGCGGGAGGCCGTGCGCTCTCAGGAACGAGAGCCGGTCCCAATAGCCTCGCTGAAAGGCGATTTTGTCGTCCTCGACGCGGAAGAAACCGCATCCGCGCAGCCCGAGCGGATCTTCCCACTCGAGAATTGCCCACGGGCCATCCTCGAAAATGTGCTCGGCGATGCAGACCATCTTGGCGCCGGCAAAGTCTTTGGCGAACATTTCGCGTATCGCCGCCCGTCCCTCCACCGGCTCCCGAACGACCTGATGATTGACGGCTCCCCCACCCTACCCTCCCCCGCGAGCGGGGGAGGGTAGGGTGGGGGAAGTGGCCATCTCATCTGGATCGCCACGGTTGAATGCCGCGACCCAAGCAACGACGAGTTCACGGGGGCGCATCAGACTACCGTCCTTATCTCCTGGGCGACGGCGAATCTGCTCCGCTTCGGGGCCAACGGGGTTCTCAACGCGTGGCCCTCGCGACGCGGTTTTGCCGGATTTCATTCGAAATAGATTTCGGTCCGGCCGCCGACGCTTTGATCGAATAAGTCACTGACATTTTGCGCGTAACCAGTATTCGCAACGTAACCATACGACTTCCTCGTACGCGGCAAGGCGACATTGTTGTGGCCGCAAGTCGATCATATCAGGATAAGAATTTGTTAGACATTACGACAAGTTCACAAAGATTCCTCTAAGCTCGCCTAAACATAGCCGCACAATCGAATACGTTGTTCCTCGCGTGTGGAACCGGAGGGACAAACATGAAGGCATTCCTGTTCTCATCGGCCGCGGCGCTCGCTTTGGCGGGTGTGATCGGCACCGCGTCGGCGGCCGACCTGGCGCGTCGACCGCCGCCCCCTCCTCCGACCAGGGCCCCCGTCGTCGTGTCTTCCTACAATTGGACCGGCGCCTATATCGGTATCAACGGCGGTTACGGCTTCGGCCGTTCAAAATGGGATGGCTTGCCGGCAGGCCCCGCAAGCTTCAATGTCAATGGCGGCATGGTCGGCGGCCAGCTTGGCTACAACTGGCAATTCGGCCAGTTCGTCTACGGCGTCGAAGGCGACGGCGACTGGACCGACCTTCGCGGCACCGCCAATTTCGCCAATTGCAGTGTGGGCTGTAGGACCAGGAATGATTTTTTGTCGACCGCCCGCGGCCGCTTCGGCTTCGCGGCAGACCGCTGGCTACCCTACGTGACCGGCGGTCTCGCGGTCGGTGATATCAAGGCCACCGTGCCCGGCTTTGCCGGCATCGATAAAACGAATGCCGGTTGGACGGCCGGCGGCGGTCTCGAATTCGCCCTCTCGGGCCCGTGGACGGTGAAAGCCGAGTACCTTTACGTCGATCTCGGCAAGGCCGGCTGCAGCGTGGCTTGCGGCTTGCCGGCCGGCAATAATGTAAGCCTCACCACCAATGTCGTGCGGGGCGGTATCAACTACCGCTTTTGAGATGCCGCATCCTTGACGCAGACCCGTAGGATGGGTTGAGCGATAGCGAAACCCATCGGGGCCTTCCAGGGGCACGGCTGATGGTGGGTTTCGCGGAGCTTACCATCGGGCCGGCCGGAGGCCGGACCCGGTGGGCCGGCCCGACGGCAGGCTCCGGCCGGACCCGGTGGCTCAACTCACCCTACAGATTGCACACGGTCGAAATCGGCATCAACCCGACAGCACGAGATTGACGGCTTTCGGCCCTTTGCCCTTCTTGTCGGGCTCGACATCAAACGTGATCCGCTGCCCTTCGCTGAGCGCCTTCAGTCCGGCGTGCTCCACCGCCGTGATATGCACGAACACGTCGCGTCCGCCGTCGTCCGGTTTTATGAAGCCGTATCCGCGTTCGCCATTGAAGAACTTGACCGTGCCGGTCATTGCCATCGGGAAAACTCCTGTCCCGTGGTTGCGCGCCGCCGACCCCCACGGCGCGGCGGCAGGGTCGATATTCGCCATTCCCAAGGCCGTCACCTTTGACCCCTGTGACTCTTTGGTCCCGGAAACCGAGGCCACCCACGAGCACGCGAATGTCAGGCCCTCAGCGTTAGCCTAACACACGTATCGCAGCCTGAAAGGGGATTAAGCGCTGCTCCCTCCCTACCCTCCGCAGCACGCGGGGGGAGGGTTTTACGTTTGCCCTCCCCCGTTTGCAGGGGAAGGTAGAGAGGGGGCGACTTCCTCGACCACGTAGCCGCGACCGCCGTCGCGCCCGAGCGCGTTGAGCAAAGCCGGGGCAAGAGTCCTGATCTCTGCGGCGAGCCGCCAGGGCGGATTCACCACGATGACGCCGCATGCGCTCAATCCGCCGGCCGGCCCCGGCGACGCCACGGCAAATTCGGCGCGAAGGCATTTTTCGAATCCCGCCCGCCGCAACCTCTTGACGAAACGATCGGGCCCGTCCCGCCCCTTGACCGGGTACCACATCAGATAAATGCCGGTCGGCCATTTGCGGTGTGCGGCCGTGACCTCGTCGGCCAGGCGAATCAGATCGTTCGGTTGTTCGAATGGCGGGTCGACGATCACCAGTCCGCGGCGTTCCTTGACCGGCACGTAGGCGTTAAGCGCGATCCAGCCGTCGATGTGGACCACCTTGGCGATGGTGGCTCCTCGCAGGTGTCGGGACAGTGCGGCCGCGGCGTGCGGCTCGAGCTCGCAAGCGACAAGGCGATCCTGCGGACGCATGAGGTGGCGCGCGAGCGCCGGAGAACCCGGGTAGTAGCGCAGCTCATCGGCGCGATTGCACGCATGCAGCGCCGAAAAGTAGGGCGCCATGAGTGCGGCGGCGTCCGCCGGCAACTTCGCGCCGGCGAGCCGGCCGATGCCGTCGCGCCATTCGCCGGTGCGGCTCGCCTCGTAGCCCGCAAGATCATAGAGGCCTTCGCCCGCATGGGTGTCGATCACCCGGAACGGCGCGATTTTCTCCCGCAAGTGGGTGAGGATGCGGGCAATGATGATGTGCTTGAATACATCGGCGAAGTTGCCGGCATGAAAGGCGTGGCGATAGTTCATGGTCGAGCCGGTGGCTGGCTGGGACCGCGGGCGTCTCGCCCGCTCCTCATCCTGCGCAGCAAGCGGCGGGCGGGACGCCCGCGGTCCCGGGTGTATCGCCCATCAGCCGCCGCGCACCGGCGGCATGATGAGCTTGTCGCGCCGGCAGGTGCGGCGCGCGATCTCTTCGCAACCGCGGAACTGCAGGTCCCGCGTCATGCAAATCCTGACCTCGTCAAGCCGCCGGCTGCCGCAGGAAATCGAAACGCCCTCGGGGTTGAGCCCCGGATTGGCCTTGATGAAAGCCTCCTCGACCTCATCTGGCGTGACCGTCAAAGCCGCCGGCAGGTCGAGGTACTGGGGAGGAATTTTCACCACTGCCCGGGCTTTGCGAATGGTTTCGAAATACGCGCCCGCCGACAGGCCCGAGCAAACGCCGTGACGGTCCCATTCGTGAAAAATCAGCGCCGGCGCCGGCATCAGGTCGAGCATTGCGGACACGATGTTGCGGTTGAGCCGCGGCGCGGGGACCTGGCAGTATTCCGGAAATCCCCGCTCGTATTGCGGCCACAGGCCGTGCACCACGAAGGAGAAAGGCCGCGGTCCGCATTGCGGGTTGCGCGCCGTGCGGGACGGATCGCGTTCGGCGCTGTCGGCACAGAACGACGGCGACCACGACAGCACCAGCACATAATAATCGAATTGCCCCGGCTCGCTTTGACGGCGATCCTGGGCAGCGGACGGGCCTGCGGCAGCAAGGAGGGAGCCGATGATCGCCGCACCAGCGAGGTGACGCGTGAACGCGAGCAGCATGTTTCCCCAGTTGCGGCGGGACGGGCGGGTTTGGAACGTCTGAAACAGGGCCGGGCGCTTCGACACCATGCAGCGGGTTACGGCCGCGCCGCCCGGCAATTCGGATTATTGGTCCAATCGCGGTCGAGACCGACCACGCACCACTCGACGCCGTAACTGGCGCTGATCATGCCGCCGTCCTCGATGATGGAGTAGTTAATGTGATGCCACTTGCCGTCGGAAACCAGGACGGAAGCGGTGCAGAAGCGCCGTGGAATCGTGCCCGAGGCCCAGGGCTCCCAAGCCACCTCCCGGATTTTTTCGAACCCTACGATCGTAAGGGCCGAATTCCAGAACCGGCCTTCCTTGGTAGCAAACCGCCCCATGATCTTGTTGAGGGGTCCGTGCTCGTCACACAACGGCACGTTACTGTCGTATCTCGGACCCGACAGCCAGAAATTCTTTTCGAGCCAGCCTGCGGCGCCCGCAGACGTGACTGAGGCGCCGATCGCGACGGCGGCGGATATTGCCAGAACGATCTGAAGGACGGTTCGGCCCATCGTGGTCTCCTCGGTCCCTTAGGGCAATGACGGTGCCGCGCCACAACCTCCGGGTCAAGAGGAGATTGTACAGGAACTTCGCCCTCCCTAGTGGTGTGGCTCTAACGCTTCATACCGGTCGGCGTCATTCCGGGCTCCCTCGCGTCGCTCGGGCCCCGGAATGACGGAAACAAGCGTTAGAGTCGCGACGTGGGGAGCGGATCACCGCCAGTCGCCGGCCGCAGTTTGCACTACGGCGAGCGCCGCCACGGCGGCCGTGTCGGCGCGCAAGATGCGCGGACCGAGCGCTAGTCGTGACGTCCGCGGCCGGCCGAGAAGCGTGGCGCGCTCCTCCTCGGCAAATCCGCCCTCCGGACCCACCAGCACGGCGAGTTCCGGGCCGTTTCCATGCGCAGCGCCCAGATCCGCCCGCAACGCCGCGACCGGATCGCCCCCCGGTGCGGCTTCGTCGCAGAATACGAGGTGGCACGAGGGATCGAGCGCAGCAATCGCGGCGGCGAAACCGAGCGGCGCTGCGATCTGCGGAATGGCGAGGATGCCGCACTGCTCCGCCGCCTCGATGGCGTTCGCGCGCATGCGGTCGAGATTGACCCGTTCCGCCTGGGTGTGGCGCATGATCACGGGGTGCAGCCGCGCAACGCCCATTTCGACGGCCTTTTGCACCATGTAGTCGAGCCGGGCGCGCTTGAGGGGGGAAAACAGGTAACGCAGGTTGCCGGGCTCGGGTTGCGGTCGGGTCCTGGCCTCAACCAGAAGGACGGTATTCCGCTTGGCCGCTCCGGCGAGACTGGCCTTCCATTCGCCGTCCCCGCCGTTAAACACCAGTACCGAGTCGCCGGGCGCCATGCGCAACACGCTGACGAGATAGTGGATTTGGGCGGCATCGAGCGTGACCGTGAGGCCGGCGCCGAGCGGCGCCGCAACAAACAGCCGGGGACTGCGAAAATCGTAGCGGGCCATGGACCTGAAAAATCCGCATGTGGGCCCCCTTACCCCTCCCCTGTTACCGGGAAGTGTAGGGGGAAGGCGAGGACGAGGGCGGTATAGCGCTATTCGGTCACCCGGGCGCGGGGCACGTTGTCTTAATTACCTACTGATTCCGCGCAGTCTGCCGCCTTGTTGCCGAAATCCAGTGCACCCTTTCCGGTGCCAATTGAGGATCGAGGCTTCCATATCCGGTTCTGTCGCCCGCGCTCTGGACAAGTTGTCTTATTCCCGGCTGATTCTGCACCGTCTGCCGCCTTGTCGCCGAAATCTGGGGGTTGATTTCCAGCTGGTGACCGAGTCAATGACGAATCAGTGCATCCCTCGCGGTGCCGATTGAGGATTGGGAGAACCACGCCATGGGCACTGGTCAGCGCCGTCTCCTCATTGTTGCCGTTATGATGTTCCCGGTAGGCCCGGCTGCCGCCCAGACGCTGCCGTGGCCGACCGATTCCCCGCGGGCAGGTGCCGCGGCCCCATGGCCCGGGGAGCGGGCGCCGTCGGCCTCGCCCATGCCCGCGCCTGCCATGTCCCCGATGGGGGTGCCACCTCAGGCCTCGCCGTTCGGCGGTGGCGGGATGCCGCCGTGCATGGCGGAATTCGGCAGGCTGCGGGACGACGTGCAGAAGCGGGCCCTCGCCGCCAAGGCTGCGGGCCAGCGCAAAGTCAGCCGCGAGGAGATGTGCAAGCACATTACGACCTACAGCGCCGCCGAGTTGAAATGGGTCAAGTACACTGAAGCCAACGTGACCAGTTGCGGCATTCCGGCTGAGGTGGCACAGCAATTAAAGCAGGTGCACAGCAACACCGAGCAGACCAAGGAAAAGATCTGCGCGGCGGGGCCGGGGCCGACCGCCGCGCCGCCGAGCCTGAGCGACGCGCTCGGCACCTCGCGGCTGCCGACGCCGGAAACCACCAAGTCGGGTAGCGGCACCCTTGATACGTTGACCGGCAGCGCGCTGGCGCGATGAGC
>WNFO01002303.1_pt1 | contig 15679 bp, 12 predicted proteins | sample 5400251 | NCBI WGS metagenome assembly WNFO01 (sample SAMN13153354, study PRJNA577476) | soil metagenome | isolation source: 100 cm saprolite under Madrone tree | place: USA:California | collected 2016-06-14 | reverse complement strand
CCAACTCTGAAAACATCGACGTAAGTTGTGCGGTTTCCGGCATGGTCACGCAGCTGTACGTAAAAGCAGGAGACCGTGTAGGGCAAGGCCAGAAGCTGTTCTCTCTGGATGACCGCGACCTGCGAGCAGATCAACAGGTCAAACGCGCTGCACTAGAGGGGGCTCAGGCACGCTTGGCCAAGCTCGAACAGGAACCTCGTGCCGAAGACATTCCACCGGCCGAAGAGCGCGTGCGTGAGGCCCAGGCAAATTTGGCGGATGCCGAGGTGCAAGTGCGATTGATCGAAAGCGTTACCGACAAACGGGCGGTTCGTGATGAGGACGTTCAGCGCAGGAGACTTGCCTACAAAGCAGCGCAGGCACGATTGGCCGAGGTGGAAGCCCAATTGGGGTTACTAAAGGCGGGCGCATGGGCTCCCGATATTGCCGTCGCGAAATCGGAAGTCGCTCAGGCGGAAGCTCAGCTGAAGATGGTTGAGACCAATATCGATCGTCTGACCATGCGCTCGCCGATCGCGGGCGTCATTCTGCAGAACAAAGTGCGGTTGGGCCAATATGCCCAATGCGGCCCGCTCAGCGAGCCTCTCATGATTCTCGGAAGTGTCACTCCTTTGCATGTCCGTGTGGATGTCGATGAGCACGATGCCTGGCGTGTGCGGGGCGGAGCGCAGGCGGTCGCGTCTCCTCGTGGGAACGGTTCTATAAGAATTCTCCTGGAGTTTGTCCGCTTCGAGCCTTATGTGATCCCCAAGAAATCGCTTACCGGCGACAGTACGGAGCGCGTAGACACTCGCGTTCTACAGCTGATCTATCGCATTCGGGATGGTGCGCCTGCGGTCTATGTCGGTCAGCAGATGGATGTCTATATCGATGGATCGGCGAGTCGCTTGAGTTCCAAGAACTCGGCAAACAATGGAGGGACCCCATGAAGGCGAACCGAAAGACACGGGCTGGACTCGCGATAAAAGCTCTCCTTCTGTTGGCCTTGGCTAGCGGTGCGAAGGTCACGGCTCAGGGTCCAGAATCCAGAGACTGGGCGGCCAAGTCGATTCGCGGGACATCCACGGAGCAGCCGCCCAACGCGGACTGGTGGAACTCCTTCCATGACGAGAAACTGACACGGCTGATCCACCGCGCCGTGGCGAACAACCTGGACTTGCGGCTGGCGGCAGCCCGCGTCGATGAAGCGCGGGCAGCCAGAGGAGTCGCGAAATCTGCGTTCTACCCGTCTGTGGGACTGACAACCAGCGCAGAGCGTGTGCGCGAGCGGGTTCCTGTTTTCAATCCCGGCACCAATACCGCCGCTTTCCATCCGGTCGAACTCAACAATTTCCAAGTGGGATTCGACTCCGCTTGGGAGATCGACGTCTTTGGCAGGATCCGCAATGAAGTGAAAGCTGCGAGCGCCAATGTCCGCTCTGCCGAAGAGAACCGGCGCGATGTTCTCCTCGTCCTGCTAGGGGAAGTCGCAAGGAGTTATGCCGATCTCCGCGGCTTTCAACTGCGGCTCGAGATAGCCGCGAAAAATATTCAGACGCAAGAAGATACGGTCCACCTTACGCAATCCAGAGCGGCGGCGGGATTGGTGACCCAACTCGATGTCTCACGCGCAGTTGCAGAACTCGAAACCACCAAAGCGGTGGTCCCGCCGCTGCGCAGCGCCATTTCGGCTTCGATCCACCGGATAAGCGTGCTTGTCGGCCAGGAGCCAGGGGCTTTGCAGCGCGAGTTGGAAGCATCTGCCCCGGTGCCAGTCGTGCCACCTGAGGTTCCGGTTGGCTTGCCATCGGACCTATTGAAACGACGGCCGGATGTTCGCCGGGCAGATGATGAAATCGCTGCCGCCGCCGCGAACGTCAAGGCCGCAAAGGCGGACTATTTCCCGAAGTTCACATTATTCGGGTCAGCGGGAAGGCAAGCGACTCAACTCCATGACCTCTCCCTCTCGCTGGGAAATTTCTTTGCCGTGGGACCGGCGATCAGCCTGCCGATATTCACGGGCGGCCGTATTCGCTCGAACATAGCTGTGCAAAACGCCCGCTGGAAGCAGACTCAACTCTTCTATCACTCGACTGTTCTCACCTCGTTGGAAGAGACCGAGAACGCACTCGTGAATTACTCGGAGGAGCAGGAGCGCCGCGATCGGCTCCAGGCAGCGGTATCGCAGAACCAGACGGCGCTTGAGCTCTCCCGGGAGCTTTACACCTCCGGCCTCGGGGACTTTCTGGCCGTGCTTGATGCCCAGCGGCAACTCTACGGGAATGAAGACCTTTTGGCGCAGAGCCAGACTGCGGTGACGACGAATCTGATCGCTTTGTACAAAGCACTCGGAGGAGGGTGGGAATCATTTCCCGAACGATAAAGACTTCGGGACACGAGGAAGCTAGTGGACCGCCCGGTCCGATTGGTACTGGGAAACCCGCAAGGGTCTACTATTCCCGGTTTGTTCAATTCGGAAGTTAACCACCCGAGTTGCACCTTGTTTGCTTCAGAAGGCGTGACACAGGTGAAGACCACAGATGAGAAATTTCGAGCATTTTTCCTAAGTTGCTGAAACCATGGCCAATAGTCGCCTTGCGGGAGCGCTGACTCCAAGCCTTTTCAGGGCTGGATTCTCTGAGCCTAAACCCTCTTTCAATCAACAACTTAAATTCGTCAAGTTGGCCACATTATTGTGACCATTCTGTGACCAGCGCCGATGTTCGCCTAAGCGTCGGCTTAACCATCAGCATCAACAATTTCGAAATCGTCTGACAGAGCTCTGGTCTCGACAGAGATCACTCAGTTCACCAACGCGCACGTCAATGACCGCGTACTTGGGAGAGATTGGATCACCGGTAACGTTCGTATCTTTGGCGCTGGAAGTACTCGACATCGAATGCCCCGTGCAAAATGACTTAAACCGTCATCGGTTACAACCACCGTCTCCATTTCAGACTCAGTCCTCTGCCCGAAACATCTGAAAGGAGGTGTGCCGAATAGAGATGACGAACGTGTAGGCGCCCCGCATTCACGAAGTTCCCCAACACAAACGACACGCAGGGGCTGGCAACGGATAACCCACTAGTACCTCAAGATTGGAGCCGGAGTGTGGGAATCGGCGCTCACTTCACTGGTGCCCTTTACTGTTCAACTCTTTGACCAACGCGTCGCATTGGCCGATTGTGGCACGTGCATTGCACAGCAGAGCATCAGTTCCTCCACCCGGGCGGCGGCCGGATGGACTTCGATTTTCCATGGCAGCAGCTTACAGGCGAGCCGATCGTCTACGCTTCGATGGGCACGCTACAGAAATGGATTGATAGACATTTTTCGCTCGATCACGCAAGCTGCGATTGGGAGTAGAACTGTGAAAACAATCCGAACGGAACTCTTGGAGATTGCCTACGAAGAGGGAGGCCCCCAGAATGGTCCTCTGGTACTTTTGCTTCACGGATGGCCGGATGCGCCCCGCGGTTGGAGAGCAATAGCCCAACGGTTGCACGCCAAGGGCTGGCATACCGTTGCACCGTATCTTCGTGGTACAGGTCCAACGAAATTCCTGCGTGATGAAACGCCTCGCGTCGGCGCCGGCGTCGCCCTTGCGCAGGATGCAATCGATCTTGTTGACGGCCTCGGGATCGATCGTTTCGCTGTTGTAGGGCACGATTGGGGAGCCAGGGCTGCCTACGCCCTTGCAGCTCTGTTTGCCGACCGCATCACGAGCGTGAGCGCGTTAGCTCTTGCGTACCAGCCACGGGGTCTTTTCAATATTCCTTCGTTCGGTCAGGCAAGGCGCTTTTGGTACCAGTGGTTCGTGTGTGTGGATGGCGGACTGGCGAAGGTCAACGAAGACCCGGTCGGATTCGCGCGCATACAGTGGGAGACGTGGAGTCCAATCGGCTGGATAGACGAGACGGAGTTCTCCAAGACCGCGGAGAGCTTTTCCAATCCGGATTGGGTCAAAATCACAGCGAACGCATATCGGTCTCGTTGGCTCAATGGCGAAGCTTGGGATTCGCGGTACGATTCACTCCAGCGGAAACTCCAGGAGGTTGGAGTGCTATCTACTCCTACGCTGATGATCCAGGGCGAGTCGGATTTCTGCGATGCACCGAATGAATCGGAAGGGCTTGAAGCATACTTCACCGGGAGGTACCAACGCGTGCTTTTGGACGGCATCGGCCACTTCCCTCATCGTGAAGCGGCCGATGTGGTTGCTACGGGCATACTCCGGCACTTGGCCACATGAAAGGCGGTCGAGCGGCAACACTGTGTTTGCCGACCATTCGGGATCGACTTCATTCCTCATTCGTAGAACAAAGTGGAGAGAACTCCTTTGGGTTCGCTCCAGGCTGTGATCATGCGTCATGTAGCGATCAATGTGAACGAAGATGGCGTCGCAGGTTCAGAACACTGGCTGATGGAAGGACAACGGGGTTACACAGAGGCACCGATTCGCAAATCTCTTGACGGTCCTCCAGTTGCGCAAACAGTTGCAAGCGGCTCCTGGTTAAACAGAGAGTAGACATTTCTCCCCGAAGTTATTGATTTGGCGTCCGCGGCGGGATTTGAACCCGCGTTTGCGCCGTGAAAGGGCGCAAACAAACTGGATCACGTTGTAATTACAAGGCAGCGGTCGCTCTGCAATGCCCGTAAGGAACAGCTAGAAACCGAAAGGCGCGGGCTTTGGTTGTACCGTCCTTGTACTGCGAGTTTTGGCGTAGAGAGTCTAAAAACTGGGAGATCTTGCGATCTTGAGAACAAACCGCAAGGATCCTTTGGAGCCATACTGGCGAGACGAGAAGAACTGGCTCTCTGCACGGTCGAATTCTTGCCCACTGATGACCCAGAGGCTCGGCTTTTTGCCGCGGACATCATTGGCTACCCTTGTTAACTAGTGCCTGTGTGGCCGTGATCATCAAGCGAATCGGAATATCTGTTCGACGCCGCGGCGGGAACGGTGGTTAGCCTGGCTCGGGGTATCCCGCACGGGCGGGGTGGAAGAAGTGTTGCGATTGATTGCTACGAGGGGCGACCAGTTGGATCTGCTGGCGCTTTCAGAACAGTATGCTGTCAGGCTTATCGGTCCTCGGCTATTGGGTGTTTAACAGATCGACCGTTTCCGAAATCCTTGATCCCGTATCCGACCGCAGGATCGATGTTGCAGTATTTCGCCCTCACCGCAGGTAGCACTGGAACGTGTTCGCGCAACGCCTCGGGTGAATCGGTTCCAGCCAATGCTGAAGGCTGTTTCGGCGCAGGCTGCGACTCTTGTGCGAATGAGACTTGAACGCCCAGCGCGGAAGCGAGCGTGAAAAGGAATACCAACCGTTTCATTTCTGGTTCCTCTTGTGATTGAAATGGATTAACTAAACTGCCGGGCAGAGTAGGGGAACACCAAGCCTCGCACTAGAGGGCAAAGCCGGGAATTTGATTTCCATAATTGGGATAATTTCGACTACCCAAGCGAGGTTCGGTGGATGCGGAACTATAAATTCCTGAACCACATTGTTCTTTGGAACGTCTTCCTTGCCATCATTTGCATTCCCACTGCCGGCAGCTGTTTGGCAGTCGCCCCAGCAACACGCGAATGCGTCCGCCGCAAAGCGGCTTCGTTCAAGTCGGCTTGTGGGAGGTTATCAATTGCTTCCGGCAGTGCCTTACGGTCGGTACACCGAGGATGGTCGGGCAGCCGCCTCCTTGACCGATAACCGAGCGTTCCGCGACGCGGCCCAGCACTTAAGCGCCTTCAGCGCTCCCCGGAGAGCAATCCCGTCCTTTGTCAGCTTGTACTCCACTCTGGGCGGCACCTCTGGGTACACCTTGCGGGCAACCACGCCGTCTTTTTCCAGATCGCGTAGTTGCTGAATCAACATCTTCTGAGAGATACCGACGATCGCGCGGCGAAGTTCCGAGAACCGGAGCACTGGCGCGCTAAAGAGATGGAAGATAATAAGAATCTTCCATCGCCCTTCAAGGACCTTGATTGCTTTTTCCAACTCCGCCGTCGAGCACGGTTCCGGCGTTTGCTGAGCCCTCTTCATAGTCACCTTAAGGTAAGTATTACACATTCTAGTAGGTTCTTGCGATTTCAGCACTGTATCGATACGCTTTGATCAGGAAAGCAAATCGACCTTCGGTTGGCCGGCATACGGTGTCAAACCGTCGCGCTTGTCGAGATGCGGAATTTGAATTTGAGAGGGAAACATAGCTATGAGTGACAAAAACACTTCGATGACAGACGCCGCAGGCAGTATGGATTTGATAGCAGTCGTAACTGGAGCAAGCCGAGGCGCGGGAAAGGGGATTGCAGTCGCCTTGGGTGAGGCGGGAGCAACCGTATATGTCACGGGGCGCAGCGTGGCAGACGGCGACTCTGTCTATGGCGGAACAATAAGCGAAACTGCCGATCTTGTCACACAGGCTGGAGGCAACGGGGTCGCGGTTGCGCTGAATCACACCGACGACAAAGCTGTAGCCGGGCTGTTCGAACGTGTGAAGGCGGAGCATGCTCGCCTCGACATCCTGGTAAATAACGCCGCAAAACTGGTCGTCGCTCCCCCGGTCGGCGGTTTCTGGCAGAAACCGCTGGAATCCGTCGACCTGATTACTGTAGGTCTGCGTTCGCATTTCGTGGCGGCTTATTATGCCGCTCCGCTCCTGATAGCAAACGGTCGTGGCCTCATCGTTAATACCGGCCATTACGGGAGTGTCTCCTATCACTCCTACGGTCCGGCATACGGTGCGCAGAAGGCTGGCGCCGACAAGATGGCTGCAGATATGGCTAAGGAACTTCGTCCGTACAATATCGCGGCGGTTTCGATCTGGATGGGTGCCCTCGATACCGAACGCGCGCGCGCGTACCTTGCTTCTCTCCCGGAAGACTCGCAGCCCAAGCTCAGACGAGAATCACCGCAATTCACCGGAAGGGTGGTCGCTGCGCTGTACGCGTCCGACCAGCGTATGACACTCTCGGGCCACGCTTTGATTGGTGCGGAACTCGGAGCAAAGCTCGGCGTAACCGACGTCGATGGAATCGCTCCAACCTCCTATCGTTATGAAATGGGCGGTCCGCCAGAACTGCATGTAAGCCTTACAGTCTGATAATGCAGGACAGATGCAGCAGCCTGTTACGGTGCACCTGCCTTTGCGCGGAGCAATCAGGAGTACTCTCATGGCATGGGGTGGTTCCAGATTTGTTTCGGCAATTTCCGAAAAACCATCCAGGCGCGGAATTGCAACTGAACCCGTTGACCAGTCTCGAGCCTGGGATAACTCTGAATCAGGTTGCCCAGGAACAATGGTGCCTTGGTGGAAGATCATCTGCCAACGCCCAATCAGTTCTGCACATGGGAACATTATGAAAAAGATCAACGCTGGAATCTTGGCAACCGTGTCGCTAGCGGTGGTGAGTTCGGTTGCATCAGCACAAACATCTGCTTCCCAAACCACACTTGTTACCGTCGAGAACTACAATCGCGCCCAGACCGACGTCAATTTCGCCGGAGTGGTCAAGCACGGCGGTTTCGGCAAATTCCGGCATGGCCGTGAGCTTGCTCCTCCCGCTCAACAGGGCATTGTCCGGCCCAACCGCGACACGTTGTATTCGTTCGCGATTGTCGACCTCGATTCCGGACCGGTGACGATTACAGTGCCAGACGCACGCAAGCGCTTCATGGGGATGCAGGTCGTCAATCAGGATCAATACACCCCGGCTACCTATTACGGCGCGGGCACTCACGCCCTGACTCGAGAGATGGTTGGCACGCGCTATGCCATTGTCGTAGTCCGTTTCTTTGTCGATTTTTCGAACGAGGAAGACGTCCGGCAAGTCTATGCTTTGCAGGATGAGATCCGGTTCAGCCAGAAAAGGCCCGGCACGTTTGAAGTTCCTCATTGGGATGAAGCAAGCCTCAAGAAGGTGCAGGCGGCGCTCCAGCAGCTGGGAACTACGCTCTCCGATACTCGGCGCATGTTCGGCGCCAACGAAAAACAGGTCGACCCGATGAAGCATCTAATCGGAAGCGCCATGCTGTGGGGCGGCACTCCCGAGAAGGATACCCTCTATCTGCCGATCACGCCGGCTCGCAATGACGGCAATACCATTTACAGGCTGACGGTCAAGGACATACCAGTCGACGCTTTCTGGTCACTCACGGTCTACAACAGCGAAGGTTACCTCCATCCGAACCCCTACAATGCCTATGCGTTGAACAGCCTCACGGCGAAGAAAGGCCCGGATGGTGCGATCAACATCCAGTTCGGGGGGTGCGACGGCAAGATCCCCAATTGCCTACCAATCACGAAGGGATGGAACTACACCGTGCGCCTGTTCCGCCCGCGAGCGGAAATCCTCGACGGTACGTGGAAATTTCCGTTGGCGCAGCCCGAGAGTTGAACCGCTGTTCTGTGATAGGGGAGAGGACGCAAGGACGGACATGATGTTCTGCTGGCGTCTTCTCTCTGATCGGCGGTGCCTCTGCCGTGCGTAGGCAACACTCTGGACTAAAGACAGTTGCGAGTCCCAGCTCCTTTAAGTGTCGAAGGCGAGCCAGCTCACCGGGGTTGGCTGCGATTCCGGCGTCACTGTACCCCTGGTCGTTGGAATGAGACTTTGCGCGTCCGGCAATTCGGCGATCCAGGGGCGTAACTCGATTGGCAGTGAGTTCAATTTGTTTCTGGCGTTCAATGTCTTCCATCGTGCGAGGGCCGACCTGCTGCGTGAGAGACGTTTGGACAGCTTCACGAAGGCCCTTGCGGATGAGCATTGGTGGGAGTTTCAGGGCTTCTCCTGACGGGAGCACGATCAAATGGGCATGCGGGTGATCCGTGTTCCGATGGACAACTCCTGCCCACTCGACCGGAGCACCGGTGTGTTGCTCGATGCGAGCGATCATGTCGCCTGCCGTGCGCTGAAAGTTGACGGTCGGATCTTCCAGGGAAATGATGATTTTGAAAATGTGCTCGTCCCCGGCTTTCTGCCAGTGGTCCGCCAGAGAATCCAGCGAGTGCTCCTGGGCTAAACCCAAACGGTTCGGGTGGGGTGTCTGTACCTCATGTTCAGCCCCATACAGCCTCACGTCGGTCTCGGCTCGGCCTTTTGCGCTCTCCCGCTCGACATAGGTCCCGTGAGCCTTCAACCCCCGGGTTGTCTTTGCATTGGAGTATCGAACATTCACAATAGCCCGGCGCTGGAACGGAGATGTCTTCGAGGAACCGTTTCCCGAACCCTTGACGTTACCAGCCCGGCTCGATCGCTAGGATGACGTACTGACCAGGCGCGCAAGCCGTAGGAGATTCTTTGCCGTGTCTGTCACGCATCAGAGGAAGTGCACTATGCAGTCGGCTTCTGTTTTGGGCTCGAACCAACGCCCAATTCGATAAGCCATTCTTTGATATTGGCGCCGATCACATCTGGATGGTCTTCCTGCAGGTAGTGAAGGCCGGAGCTAAGTTGCACCAGTCTGCAGTTCTTTAGTCCCTTGGTAAAGCTTTCGGCGAAAGCCGGCGATACGATAGCACCTGGATCTCCCGCAAAAAGCAGCTTGGGGTAAGTCGACTGTGTTAGAGCTTCATGTGCTTTTTCCAGGCTTGAATACACATCGGCTGGCTCTCCCGCGATCGGAATCTCATTCGGGAATCGCCAGGTGGGCCGTCGCGACTCGGGGGTTGGAAAGGGAGCTCTGTAAACAGACATCTCCTCATCCGTCAGTTTTCGCACGGTTGCCCCAGGAAGTATTGCCTCCACGAATATGTTGTTTTCAAGAATCATCTCTTCGCCGACTCCGGGTGTCCTAAACTTCTGAAAGGTCTCGGCGGCACCCGGAACAAAGCCATCCCATGAAGGAAGGGGCCGGATGAACTCCATAAAAGCAAGCCCCTGGATAAACCCAGGCCTGCGGGCTGCCAAAAGAAATGCCAGAGCCGTACCCCAGTCTTGCGCTACGACGAATGCTGATGAGATTCCAGCCTGATCGAGGAACGCATCAAGGTACCGCACATGATCAGCTACTCGGTACTCGATGTCGGGCTTTCCCGATTGGCCAAACCCAACAAGGTCTGGTGCGATGCAATGCGCCACCGGCGCAACATGTGGAAGAACATTCCGCCATACGTACGACGAGGTCGGATTTCCGTGTAGAAAAAGCACAACCGGAGCTTCTTGGTTCCCCGCTTCCCGGTAGGCCATGCTGGACCCCAGAACATGTACCTGGGGTAATGCAACATCAGTGAGGGTAGTCATTTCAGCTCCTTGAATACGGTTTGAAAAGCGATCGTTTTGAAACGCTCGAGCGCAGCCCTGCTGCGCTCGACCTTCATGCGGAGAATTGCTCCCTCCCAGGAAGCGAGGAGGAATTCGGCGAGTTCTGTCGGATCAAATGTTGACTCGATTTCACCGATGGCTTGAGCTTCGGCAATGCATGCGGCAAATGGAGTGCGCCACTCCTGGAAGATTGCTTCCAGCCTCAGCCGCAAGAGTTCGCTGTGCGAGGTGGTCTCAAGACTGAAATCGCCGATCAGGCAACCGAGATTCCATTTGCGATCTGCCGCGTAGTCGCTGATGATGTCCAGATACCGTTTCAGCCGCTGCCGAGGGGTTAAGGACTTGTCGTCCAAAGCCTGTTTGACGAACTCCCTTGTGCCTGCAAAATAGCGGTCCAGGACTTCCCGGGCAAACGCTTCTTTGGAGGGAAAGTGATTGGTAAAGGAGCCTTTCGGCGCACTAGCGGCTGCGCAGATATCGCGTATAGTCGCTGTTTGGTATCCCGATCGAAACATCACCTTGAGGCCGGCATTGAGGATGTCTTCACGAAGTGAGAGCTTGCTCATGACATAGTAATACGCCCGGGCGTATTACTATGTCAAGCCCGTTCATGATGACATCGGCTCTGGGCTAGCATCTCGCCCAACCGCTTGTTAGATGACTACCGCTCCTCAGGTTTAGTGTCAACATGGAGTGGTCTCTGACCAGCGCTGATGTTCACCTAAACGTCGGTCGAGAAAATTATCAAAAAAGAGGATAAGCAGATCCAAGCGAGTCGTCAGACTACCTTCTGTTTCTTAAGAATCTGTACAGCAGCGCACTGGCATAGTTTTCGATCGCCTCGGGCAGCACGCGGTTGTGTATGAATTGCCCGCGTCGGCGGCCTTGGATCAGTCCGGCGGCGAACAGTATCTTAAGATGATCTGAAACCGTTGCTGGCGATAGTCCACACAGGGTCACAATTGCGCTCGCGCTCATTTCCTCGTTACTGGCGATAGCCTCTAAGATGAGAAGCCGTGTTTCGTTAGCCAACGCTTTGGACATTCGTTCGATGTTGGCCGTCGCCATGAAATGCATCGATAAAGCGCCCATTGAGCCGGGCTAAATTTCTGTGTCCGTTACGAGGTCATTGTCAGGGCTCGGTTGCGTAAAAACACTCTTGAAGGAAGCACAAGCTTCGGGTTGACGACTATCGAGTGATCTCAGCCGATGGAGGCGGTGTCCATCCGCCGATCTGCAGCATCAGTGACAGCAGGTTTCCAACGCCCCAGTGGTCCGTGATCTTTCCGTTCTGCACCCGCATCACATCCAACGATTCGAAATGAATCTTGCGATGGGTAGGAGCGATTCCGAGAAACGGACCCTCGTGAGTTCCATGGTACGTTTTGTATGTCGTCACCCTGTCTCCGTCAGCAAGCTGCCAGTGGATTTCGGCGTGAAAATCGGGGAAGGCCTGTCGCATATATGCATAAAGGTGACGTACGCCAGCCTTGTCTGGCGTTGTTCCTGGTTGCGTCGTGTGGTCTTGAGCACGGCGCTTTGACCTCGATCACTGGCAACATCGCTCCGAATGCCGTGACTACGGTGACGACAACCCGAACTGTGTTTGAAAGCGTCATTCTGGGACAGCGAACACTCGCGGATGCAATGCAGCACCGCGCGATCACGACTATTAGAGATGCCAAGGCTGTGTTCGATTTGTTCGCGCTCCTGGTCAACTTCGAGGCCGGATTTCCGGTCGTCGAGCCTGGACGCCGACCGTGAACGTGTCAGCTTAACTGGCCTAAACTTTATAGCTCTCCAGGTAGCGGGTCCGGACCGAACGAGTGGGCCAAACGAGTGGCAGCGAACCGTATTGCGACGGCTGCGAGTCCGCGTGTCGACGGCGGTGTGGCCCATGGTGCAACGACCACGTCCGCGTTCCAGCCCGCGATCGTTCGCTAGGTTGGCCCAACTACGTCAAGCCAGCGGCCCGGCCGCGGACCAGATGAGCACGTCTTGCGCTCTGCCCTTGCCTAGGCGTTGAATCACGTAGCCTCTTTTTCTTCACAAGACGATTTTTTATGAAACCTTTGTTGAGGGGACCGTATCAGATGTGTGTGAACATTGTGTATGTCTGTCCGTAGGTTGTAATCGCTAGTCGTCTATGAAGCTTACTATCAATTTTCGACTGCTGCTCGTTGTCCTCCTGTTGGGAGGGCCGGTCATGGCGTGCGCCATTCCGGACGCACAGCTCACGGCTGCTGAGAAGCAGTGTTGCAAAGACATGGGCGGGGATTGCGGGCAAAGTGCGGCAGGCAAGCTCATATCTCATTCCTGCTGCAAAACCTCGGTTCTACCGCCTCGTGATTTCTGGCCTTCTTCAACCTTTTCGTCCACTGCTCCTTCTTTGGTGATCTGCGCTGTAGATTTTCCTCCTGTCCTTCCTTTGGCCGAGCAGCCCGGCCAATTCGCTTCCTGGCTGTCGCGAACACCCTCGCCTCCACTTCCGACGCTCGACTCTTCCGCTCCCCTGAGAATCTAGCGCTCCTCACCATTCCTGTTTCGAATTACGCATTGGTGTCTCTAGGTGAAGTGTTCCTGATTGGAGGAGAGGTATGAGATTTGTCTGCACAGATTTGTCTTTTCTCGTGGTGTCTCCGCTGGCCGGCGGCCACGCTTTTTTAAGTGAGCCTCGGAGGGGTCAATCATGATCGACCGCCTTATCGAGATTTCGCTGCGCAATCGCGTGCTCGTTGTCGCGTTGTGGATTGGCATCGCCAGCTGGGGACTGTGGGCGATGCTGCGCGCACCCATCGATGCGATTCCGGACTTGAGCGACAACCAGGTGATTGTGTTCACGGACTGGTCTGGGCGGAGTCCTCAGGAAGTGGAGGACCAGGTCACGTATCCGCTTACCGTCAACCTGCAGGGTCTGCCTGGTGTAAAAGTCGTGCGCTCCTCTTCAGCGTTCGGCTTCTCCATGATTTTCGTGATCTTCGAAGATGACGTGGACCTCTATTTTGCCCGGACGCGCGTGCTGGAGCGCCTCAACCTTGTCAGTAAGCAACTTCCGGTCGGCGTAGTGCCAACACTTGGCCCGGACGCGACCGGGGTCGGTCACGTGTTCTGGTACACGGTGGAAGGCGGCGGGCTCAGCCTGCGCGACCTGCGTTCGGTGCAGGACTGGTACGTGCGCTACCAGTTGAATTCAGTTCGCGGCGTCGCGGAGGTGGCGAGCGTCGGTGGCACAGTCCAGCAATACCAGGTGGACATCGATCCAAATCGGTTGCGCAGCTATGGGCTGCCGCTCAGCACGGTCGTTCGTGCCGTCATGGCCAGCAATTCGAACGTCGGCGGAAACGTGGTCTCCCAAAACGGCTCATGGTCCATCGTGCGCGGGCTTGGCCTGATCGAAAATCTCGATGATATCCGCAATATGGTGGTCGGTTCGCATAACGGCACGCCCGTCTTCGTGAAGGATCTGGGCACCGTCAAGATCGGTGACGCATTCCGTACAGCCGCTCTGGTCAAGAACAGCTCCGAAGCGGTTGGCGGAGTAGTGGTGGCGCGTACAGGCGAGAACACCAAGGAAGTCATCGACCGGGTAAAACAAAAAATCAAGGAGATCGAACCCGGGCTCCCTCCGGGCGTGCATATTGTTCCTTTCTACGACCGTTCGCAGTTGATCGAGGCCACTGTCGATACACTCCGTCATGCATTGCTCGAAGAGATCATCCTGGTCACCCTCGCGCACGTCATCTTCCTGATGCACTTCCGCAGCATCCTGGTCGTCACAGTACCGTTGCCGATTGCCGTGCTCTGCTCCTTCCTGCTGATGCACTACGCGCATGTGACCTCGAATGTGATGTCGCTTGCGGGCATCGCCATCGCTATTGGAGTGCTGGTGGATGCGGGCATTGTCGTCACCGAAAATGCGTTTCGACATCTGGAAGGCGTCGATACGAACGATCGAGGACGCGTCTTCGATACGGTCTTGCGGGCGACGAAGCTGGTTGGCCGTCCGACGTTCTTCTCGATGGCGATTATCATTCTCGCGTTTGTGCCGGTGTTTGCGCTTACCGGGCAGGAGGGAAAGCTCTTTCATCCACTCGCTTTTGCCAAGACCTTTGCGATGGTGAGCGCAACAGCCATCGCCCTGACGCTGGTACCCATTCTTTGCGTGCTGCTGCTCCGCGGCAACTTCCACTCGGAAGACCAGAACCCGGTCATGCGTTTTGTGCAGCGGCTCTATCGTCCGGCGTTGTCCTGGGCGCTGGATCACCGCGCCATCACGCTCGGTATCGCCGTTGTCTTTCTCGTCGGCGCGGTGGTTCTGGCTTCCGGCATAGGCAGTGAGTTCATGCCGCCGCTCAATGAGGGCGACATCATGTTCATGCCCATCGCGGATGCGAGCATCTCTCTGCCGCAGAACATCGCCTATGCCAAGCGGCAAGACAAAGTGCTGGAGAGCTTTCCCGAAGTCGTCTATGTGGCGGCCAAGATAGCGCGCGCGGAGACCTCGACCGATCCGGCTGGGCTGAACATGACGGAGACGATCGTGCATCTCAAGCCGCGCGATGAGTGGCGACCGGGCATGACCCTTGCGAAGCTCAAGAGCGCGATGGACCGCGCGGTTTCCTTGCCTGGCGTGGCAAATATCTGGACGCAACCGATCATCAACCGCATCGACATGCTCACGACGGGTATTCGATCGGAGATTGGCGTCAAGGTCTTTGGGTCTGATCTGACGGACCTTGAAGCGAAAGCCCGTGAAATTGCCAACGTTGTGCGGACGGTGAAAGGCGCGAGCGATATCTATCCAGAGCAGGTGACCGGCGGCCTGTATCTCGACATCAAGCCGAACCGCGAAGCGGCTGCGCGCTACGGCATCGACGTCGGCGAGGTGCAGAATGTTATCGAGACAGCCATCGGCGAGAACAACATCACGACCACCATTGAGGGGCGGCGGCGCTTCCCGGTGCGGGTACGCTACGCGCCGGAATTCAGAAGCGATCCACGAGACATCGCGAACGTACTCGTGACCGGAGCCAACGGTGCACAGATACCGCTGGAACAAGTTGCAGATATCCGTCAGGTATCCGGGCCAGCCCAGATCAACAGCGAGAATGGCCTGCTGGAAGTTTCCGTTCTGATGAATGCGCGTGGCCGTGACGCCGGCAGCGTAATCGCCGATGCCGACAAAGCCATCCGTGCAAACGTGAAAATGCCTCCCGGCTACTACTACAACTGGAGCGGGCAATTTGAAAACGAAGTTCGAGCGAAAAAGCGGCTGCAGCTTGTAGTGCCAATCGCCATCGGCATCATCTACATCCTGCTGTACCTGACCTACCGTTCTTTCGTTGAGGCAGCGCACGTTCTGCTTGCCGTACCGTTCGCCCTCACCGGAGGACTCTATCTGCTTTGGCTGCTGCACTATAACTTTTCGGTCGC
>WNFO01014860.1_pt1 | contig 15683 bp, 13 predicted proteins | sample 5400251 | NCBI WGS metagenome assembly WNFO01 (sample SAMN13153354, study PRJNA577476) | soil metagenome | isolation source: 100 cm saprolite under Madrone tree | place: USA:California | collected 2016-06-14 | reverse complement strand
CTCAGCCAGCTTTTTCTTCACGCCGTTGATGACATTCAGAGCGTTCATGCCGTCGCGCATGACGACGATGCCCGCGACGGTTTCCCCTTCGCCCTGCCACTCGGCCACGCCTTCCCGAATATCCGGACCGAAGGTGACCATGCCGAGATCGCGAATCTTGACGGCAGTTCCGTTCTTTGTGGCGACCGGGACGGTTTCGAGATCATTCAGCGAACGCAAATAACCCAAACCGCGAATGATGTATTCCGCGCCGCCCATTTCAAGCACTCGCCCGCCGACTTCATTCGTGCTGGCCCGGACCTTTTCGATGACGGTAGAAAGCGGAATGCCATAGGCGCGCAATTTGTTGGGATCGACATTGACCTGGTACTGCTTGACGAATCCCCCGATGGTCGCGACTTCGGCCACGCCCGGAACAGTTTCAAGTTGATAGCGCAGGTACCAATCCTGAATACTGCGCAACTCGGCGAGACTGCGCTGGTGGGTGCGATCGACAAGAACGTATTCATAGACCCACCCGGCACCGGTCGCATCCGGGCCGATGACCGGATGGACATTGGCCGGCAGTCCTCCTTCGATCTGTTGCATATACTCCAGCACTCGAGAACGCGCCCAGTAGAGATCGGTCCCGTCTTCAAAAACCACGAAGACGTAGGAATCGCCCAGCATCGTCTGCGCACGGACGGCTTTGACATGCGGGGCGGCTAGAAGCTTCGTGACAATCGGATAGGTCACTTGATCCTCGATGAGGCTGGGCGGCTGCCCCGCCCATCTCGTATGAATAATGACTTGCACGTCGGAAATATCCGGCAGCGCATCGAGGGGTATCCGGCGCAGCGACCAGATTCCCGCGAGCACGAGAAGGAGCGTTCCGGTAAAAACAAGAAAGCGATTTTTCGCGCACCAATCAATCCATCGGGCGATCACGTTACATTCCTCCCGTGGCGTTGACGCTCAATTGCTTACTTGCGACGGTTTGCCCATTCTTTTTCGCAATGACGGTGACCTGCCAAGTTCCGCCGCTGTCGAGTTGTGCTGATGCTTCATAAAGGCCATTTCCTTTGTCGCTCAAGGTGACCGGAGTACGCATCGCCGCCATGCCCATCGCCGGCATCGCGGGCATGTAGAATGTCACGGAGACTTCCGCTCCTGAGATCGGAGCACCACTTGCTTCACTGAGCTTCACTCGAATCACATTCCCGCCCTTGCGCGGAGGGCTGGGTTCGGTCGTAAGCTCGACGCTCGCCGGTGGCGCGTTCATCGCGCCGGCCGTTCCCGCGCCGGGTGGAGGAGGTGTGAACGACCCCAGAGCTGCTTGGAGTTGGCTCTCGGAGTCGATCAGGAAATTCGCGGACGTGACAATTTCCTCGCCTTCTTTTAATCCCTTCAAGACAACGAAGTCTTCGCCGGCGCGTGCGCCGAGTTCGACGTCGCGCGGTTCGAGATAGCCGTCGCCGTGATTTACGAAAACGACTTGCCGCGTGCCGGATTGCAGGACTCCGCTCGCGGGAATCACGAGCTGTGTTCCCGCGCGCACCTGGAGCACAGTGTTCACGAACATTCCCGGCGTGAGTTTCAACCCCGGATTCGGGAAGATCAGCCGGACGCGCGCCGTGCGCGTCGTCATGTCCACTTGCGGATAGATGAAGTTCACGCGGCCTTCGAAGTTGCGGCCGGGGTAGGTGTCCACGGTGAGTGTCGCGCGGTCGCCGACTTTGATCCTTCCCAAATCGTTCTGAAAGACTTCGGCGAAAATCCAAACGGTCGAGAGATCGGCGACGGAATAGAGGCGCGTCTCCGGCTGAACGGTCAGGTTCGGCAAAGCGTTCCGCTCGGTGATGTAGCCCGAGACGGGAGAATCGACTTGAAGTTCCTGCTGCAATTGGCCTGTGGATTCAAGCCGCGCGATTTCGCGGGGCGGCACCCCCCATTGCTTTAGTCGTTCGGCAGCCGCGTCCAAAAGTGAAGCCGCGCTTTCGGCGACACCCGGCACTGTGCTTCCCGCAACACGTTGCTGGTTCTGTTTCGCGACGAGATACTCGCGTTCCGTCGCAGCGAGGTCGGGGCTGTAGATGGTGAACAGCGGTTGTCCTTTGCGGAGGTATTGGTAGGTGGCGTCGGCAAAGACTTTTTGGATGTATCCCGAATATCGCACTTGCACATAGGCGAGCTTGGTTTCATCGACGGCGACATTGCCCGTCGCGCGAATCTCATCGCCGACCCTCTTGCGTTCCACTCGGTCCATTCGAACGCCGATGCTTTGCATGCGTTCAGGTGAGAGTTGCACTGGGACAAGGGACGCGTCATGCGGTGCCATCGAGGCGCTTTCCGGTCCGCTGGGGACGTTCTGTGCTGTTTCGTTAGAAGCGGATGGCATCGCCGCTTCCGTTTTCTTATGTTGCGTGGAGCGCCACCAAAGCCCGCCGAGAATTCCGACGAGGGCAATGTTGCCCACAACCGCGAAGACGAATGCATTCCGATAATTTCGCATGACCCTTTTCCTCTCCTACTGCAGCGACAACCCGGTGATCTGTTCAAGCCGCGCGATGGCGGTCTCGTATTCGGCAAGGTTCTGCCAGTACTCTTCATCGAGATGCAGCACGTCGAGGAACGACGTGAGCACCGCTTGGAAATCTTGTTTGTTCGTTTGGTAGGCCGCGAGACCGGATTGGAAGGTAGATCGCGCCTGAGGCGCGAGACCTTCACGGTGAATCTTGAGGAGCTCCGTAGTTTGTTGCGCGACGACGTACTGCGCGCGCAACTCTGATGCCACTTGCTGTGATTGGGCTTCGAGCTCGCTGCGAGCACGCAGCTCCTCGGATTGCGCTTGCGCCAATTCCGGTTTCTGTTTGCGGCTCCGGTAAATGGGTACGCGCACGCCGAAGGACAGCATGTAGTAGGCGCGGAACTGCGTCGGATCGGTCCGCTGCCACATGTATTGCACGTTGAAATCAGGATAGAAATCCTTGCGCGCGAGGTCGACTTGGAGTGACTGCTTGTCGATAATCTTTTGCGAAGCAGCCAGTTCCGGGTTTTGTGCTTTCGCAGCCCCGAGAAGCTCCTGATAGTTCTGCAAGAGAGGAGTTTCCGTGAGATCGGCAGGCTCGATGTCCGGCGAATCCTGGGGCCTGTTGAGGAACTGCTTCAACTGGGCTTCGAGTTTCCCAACCTCCAGATGGTGCATGGCAATTTCGCGCACCAGCTTGGTCTTTTGGAGTTGGGCTTGTAGGACGTCCTGCTGCATCCCCTTGCCGGAACGATAGCGAGCGTCGGCGGCTTGCTCCACTTGCTTGAGGAGTTCGCCGTCGCTTTCGAGAATCGCGAGCGTTTTTGAGAGAAAGGCTAACTGGAAGTAGGAAGCTTTGGCTTGGGCCAGCACTGCTCGGCGCACGGTTTCGACCTGTTGCTGCGAAACGTCCGCTTCGCGTTTCGCAATCTCTCCCCGCAGTTTCAACTTTCCCGGATAGGGAATATCCTGCGTGACGCCGAGGCCGATGTAGGCAAAGTCGCTGTTGGTGAAGCCCGCAAATGGCCGCGGGCTTCCAACGCTCAGATGCTGCAATGTGAATTGCGGGTCGGGCAACGTTGACACTTGCGTGGGAACTTGTTTGGCTGCTTGCCAGCCCTGCCGTGCCGCTTCGATTTGCGGATTGTTTTTCTCCGCTTCTTGGAGCAAGTCGGCTAGCGGAGTTACAACATGCTCGTGCTGGGGCGCGGGTTGCTGCGCAAACGTGCCTTTTCCAAGAGCCGCCAGAAGCGCTAAGGCACACAGAGTTCGTACTAATCCAATCCCCGAACAGCGTGGGAGCGTATTCCATTTCACAGGCAAAGACATTTTCTTTCTCCTGAACGTGCTTATCGAACGATCGCCGGTCGGCGCTTCGTGCGCGGGCTCGCAACCGAAAGCGAATCGGCAAATGAAAGGAACTATCGAGACGGAAAAAGAGACACCCGTGCATACCCGCACGGTTCAGAAGCGGATCAGATCAGGAGGGAGGAATGAAGCGTGTACAGCTCAGGAGGTGAATGCTGTGGAGCCGCGAATTCAGTACGGGGCGCTTCGGAAAGCCCCAAAACTTGCGGTGTCGGCAAGATATCCGCAACGTCCATCACTGGCGGATGGAGTGTGACGTGAGCCACAAGAAGCACACTCGGAGATTGCGAGGAGGCCATCGATTTGCAGCAGTCGTGAGTCTGGTTTGACGGGTCACAAGGCATGGAACCGCAGCACTGCATGCTTTGCTGATCCATAGTCATGGCGGACATACAGTCGGCGAACTGCAAAAGCAGGATCGCGGCGACCGCCAGCATCAGGAATGTAGTCCTACGAATCATCTCTTTAAACTCTAGGGTGATTAGACGCCTGAGTCAATAAAAGGATACAACTCTAGCAAGTGGCTGGATCACGAGTGACGTGAATCTGCCTGCGACTGCGAGAGACGCTTAGGGAGTCCAGAGAACGGGTAAAGCATGGAAATTGGCGGGAGCGACGAGACTCGAACTCGCGACCTCCTGCGTGACAGGCAGGCGTTCTAACCAGCTGAACTACGCCCCCGCTGTTCGGCGTTACCTTGCGTTCCTTCTTGTTCCTTGCCGTTCCGTTCCTTACCTTGTAATGCCCCAAACTGCCGTGACAGGGCAGCGTTCTAACCAACTGAACTACGTCCCCAGCCGTGGAATCAACAACTTACGTTAAATCGTTGCAAAGAATGGCTTTGCAAGATTCGCATACAGTACAGCGCACTGTTCGCTTGCGGTGCATACGGTAGCAGCTGTCCCTGCCAAAACCGCCAATAAACCGCTAATAAGAATTCGTGCGCTCATGCGAGATTTATCCTAACACAGATGTTGCTAGAGGCGAAGCTGAGTCCGACAGATTCTCGACGAACCGACCCGAGGCAGCCTTAGACGAGCGCAGAACGCAGGACATGTTCATCCGGGCCACGGCCCGCGCAACAACCGGCGAGTTTGCCATCAATCACGGCAGCAGGGACACTGCGGACGCCGTGCTGCTTCGCTAACGAAGCCACCTCGGCCATAATGGAGCGCGCAGAATTTCCAGTGAACAGAAACAGAACGTTGTAGCGTCCCTGCATTGTAGTTACCTCTTTCATGTTTTCGATATCCTTGCCGGCAACTGATCTAATGTTCGCGTGATCTTCGTAGATTCTGTGAATCGTGCACATCCGCCTCGCCCGGCACGGCAACCGCGAGTGTCCGTTTTATTTGCAGGGTTGAGCAGCCGGCGCTGGCTACCTCGGTAGAACAACACACCATGTTGCTTCAAGAATGGTTACGGCGAGAGGCCCATCCGGCGCACTAGGTCTTGGAAGTGTGGGTCTGACCTCAAGTTGTCGAGTCGGGGATCCACCCCGACGGAGGGCATTCAATCCGAACGGGCGAGGTACGCCTTTTCAAGCCAAGCGACGGCCTGTTCCTTGTCGCCCAACGCAGCGTATACGCCTGCCACATTGAATCCGCACACGTAGCGATTGCGCGCCTGTCCCTCGATACCGGGTAGCATGGCCCGAGCTTTATCGGAACTCCCGGCGAGAGCGTAGGCAGCCGCAGTCTGAGCCAGAATGACGGGGTTTTTACTGGAACTGGCAGCGCGGTCTGCGGCAGCAAGTGCCAGGTCTCGCTGGCCAAGTTCGGCATAAGAGAGCGCCTCGATGTGATCATCGTGCCCAACCCTCTGGGCTGTCGCGATGGATTCCTCATAACGTCTTGCGAGGAAAGAAAGCCACGCCAAGTCGCCGTGCGCGATAGGCAAGAGGGGGTCCAACGCGTAGGCTCGCTGAAGCTCCTGCATGGCATCATCAATGCGGCGGAGCCTAAAGAGAAGATATTCTGCGTAGAAGGCATGCGCCCGAGGCAAGCTGGGATTCAGTTCGAGCGCCCTGCGGAACTCATGTTCCGCTCGGACCCAATCCCAGTCGAAGGTAAGCGCCACGTACCCGAGCGAGACGTGGGCTTCTGCAAGCGTATCGTCGAGTTCGATAGCCTTGACCGCTGCGGCCTTAGCCTTTGGCATGACCTCCAGCGGAGCCCTATAATGCGTACTCAAGCTCGAATAGGCATCCGCTAAACCGGAATAACCCAGCGCGTCATTAGCGTCAAGGGTTACTGCCCGCTGGAAATATCCAATGGCTTTTTCGATGGCCTGGACCTTCGAAGTTTCTGCAACCTCAGTGGTCATCCCGTGCAGTACATAGAACCCTCGAAGATCGGCCTCATGGGCTCCTGCATTCACGGGGCGGGCACGGCCCAAGAGACTTTGCTCTTGGGGTGTCAGCTTGATTCTTATTTCGTTCGCGATCGCTTGTGCCACCTCATCCTGCAAAGCCAGGACGTCTCGCAGATCGCGTTCGTAGGTCTTGGCCCAAAGGTGCCTGTCGTTAGGCGCATCGATCAACTGCGCGGTGATTCGCACTTGGTCGCCGGAACGTTCCACAGATCCCTCAACCACGGCGTCTACGTGAAGTTCGCGCGCTATCTCTGGCAGACTTTTGTCGGGGCCCTTGTAACGCATCGCGGAAGTCCGGGAAATCACTCGTAGAGCGCTGATCTGTCCTAGATCTGTCGTGAGTTGCTCGGTCATTCCGTCCGCGAAGTAGTCCTGTGCAGGGTCTCCGGAGAGGTTCTTTAGTGGCAGAACGGCTAGCGATTCGATCTGGTGCGGGGTGGCCGCGCCTCTAACGCGATAAGCGAACCGGCCGACCACACCAACCGTGACTGCCGCAGTAACCAAAGTGATCGCTAACCACAGCGAGCGATAAGGTCTTTGGCTAGTCGGAGATCGCTCCAATTCCTCCAGGCGGACCCGGCCGTTGTTCCACCAAGAGTCGATTTCGGCTTTGTAGGCATAAATGCCAGCTTTTTTCTTGTGGGGATGCCGGTGAATGGGCAGACCTTCGTCTTCCCAGCGGCGAACCGTCCGTTCGCTGCAATGTAAATAGGCCGCGATTTCTTTCCACGAGTCTAGGCGGTCACGGGCAGACGTCTCGGAGGGCTGCTCTGGTAAATCCTGTGTTTGGCCGGCCATAGGCGAGGCCCCTAGTTGGGTAAGCGGCGAATGGAGCGAATTCTATCGCACCACCGGGCTGCTGGCAATGTGTTACTGACTGTTACATCGAGCGGTCAAATGCGGTCATCTCGGGCTTGGCTGTACCTGTCTCTTGCGCGCTGCCAGCCAGCGTCTTAGAGTCGGCCGCAGTCAAGTTTGCCTGACAAGCCGGATTCTAGCTGTGCCGGCGATCTTTTCGCAAAACTTGGAGGTGATTTATGAAAAAAACGACAGCAATTTTCCTGAGCGTGCTCGCCCTGGCGCTGACGTTAGGGGCTCATTCCGCGGGGTCTAAAGGTCCAGGAATGGCATGTTGCACGCATGGCCAACAAATGGCTTGCTGTACCCATGGCCAACAAATGGCCTGTTGCAAATAGCCAGATTATCGTTGGTATGGTTCCGACCTCGGCAGAATCCCATGCGTATAAGGTGGAGGAAAACGACAATGTTACGAAATTTGACAGTTTGTATTACTTCCGAAGCAGGAAGAATTAAAAATCGGAGAATAGCCGCGCTTACGATTGCGGCAACCCTGTTGGTGGTAGGGCTGACCGTACCACTTGGAACGGCTCTCGCCGGATCTAAACACCATCTGAACTTTAAGTCGGTCGACGTGGATTTGCCCGGCGTAACCTTAACCCAAGCTTTAGGCATAAACGCTGAAGGCGATATCGTTGGCCGTTACCAAGTCGGAAGCGTGGGCCACGGTTTTCTTTTGAGCGAAGGCACGTTTACAACGATCGACTACCCAGGCGGCATCAGCGGCACTACTCAAGCTCATGGAATTAACCCGGAGGGTGTTGTCGTTGGGCTTTATACAGATCACGGCACAATCGTCGGCGGTGACGCCGTTCGAACCCGGGCATTTCTTCGGGATGCGTCCGGCAACTTTACCGCGATTGACTTCCCTGACGCAGAAAACACGTTCGGAATCAAAATCTCACCGACAGGTCAAGTCGTGGGCTGTTACCACCACCAGGGTCGCGATTTTGCGGTTTCCGGCGGCGGCACAATGCACGGGTACGTATATCAGAACGGCGCATACGAATCATTCGCCGTGCCTGGCACCATGCACAACGGAATCACTCGGCACGGCTCGATTATCGTCGGCGTGGTCTTTCCGACTCCCGCCGCCTTCTACGCCTACAAGGCGGAGGACGGAGACTATCAACTTCTCGACATTCCGAATTCTATCTCGTCGGATGCCCGCGACGTTAATCCCTCCGGCGAAATCGTCGGATTCTTCATCGATTCTGCGAATAAGACTCATGGCTTCCTGGTCAGAAAGGGCGACTTCGCGACCATCGACTTTCCAGGGGCAGACGTGGTTTCGACGCAAGCACGCGGTATCAACCCGCAGGGCGACATCGTCGGGTTCTATGTATCTAAAGACGCCTCAGGGGTATCGCACACACACGGATTTGTCGCAACGAGGAACAAGGATGAAGACGAAGACAACTAGGGTAATCCGCAGTGAACCAGAACTTTGTCCCCTCATTCGATCTGGGGCGATAGGTTGCGGCAGTCTCATGTCAACTGACCGCCTTTCCTGCAACGCGCTTCAATCCTCGGCAGCATCGTCAACGGTTTGTTGGCTAGCGCCCTGTCTGTGGTAGAGGTCGAGTCTCCAAACGAGCATTTCACGTCGCGTGGCGCGGACCAGCCCAGCAGCCTCCAATGTCGCTGCCATTCGCTCGGGCGCGTGAACAAATGCCCGAAACTTCTTGCCTGTCAGCCGCAGCCAGAAGTTTCCCAACGCAAACATGGTCCGCACATACCAACGGTCACGCGGATAGGTGAACGCCAGCACTTGCCGGGTCCGCGCTGCTGCTGCCACGAGCAGCACTTCAGCATCGGGGTAGCAGCACACAACGCGGTCAAGCGTGACCACGTCAGCGTCGGGCAGGGTACCTGCAATCAGGGCGAAGTCGCCGCCGACAAATTGAATGGGACGTGCCCCGTACTTTAATCCGACCTCGCGGCGGGCGACCTCCAAGTAAGCAGGTGATGCCTCCACTATGGCAGCGCTGGCTATACGGATGTCGGCAAGTTCACTGATGATGACCCCAATCCCACCTCCGACATCCAATAGGTGCCGTCCCTCCAGCGACAAACGCCGAAGTTCTGCGAGCATGAGTCGTGTGGTTTTGTCCGCGCCACGGCGTCGGTAGCGACGCAGGTCACGCTCGGCTACCTTCGGGGCGAACTGGCTCTCCGCAGCGCAGCAGAAGCTCATTCTTCTTCCATTCTGCAGTAACAATACAGAAATTGCTGCGTCGTCCCGAAGGGAGTCTGATGTATTTCTTTCGTGCTATCCACCAGCCGAAAGCGAACGCCGAATTGTTTGTGCAATGAATCTGCGTCATAGCGTGCCACTTCGAGCCCGCTGCACTTCGTGGGACCTTCGGGTCCGAAAGTGCTGACGATTACGTGGCCTCCGGGCCTGACAGCACGAGCAACCTGTCGAACGTAAGCCATGCGGTCCTCAGCGCCAGTCAAGAAATGAAATACGGCCCGGTCGTGCCACACGTCGTAAGCGTTTTGAAGCAGTTGGACCTTGCTAATATTGGCGACGAGCCAAGACACTTGTCCTGCGGCGGACCCCAATCGCTTCTTGGTCACGTCGATCGCGGTTTGCGAAACGTCCAGGACGGTGATGTTCTGATAGCCATGCGCCAGGAGGTCGTCGACGAGCGTGGATTCGCCGCCTCCGACATCGATAATGGATGCGGATGTGTCACGAGTCGCGCGCTCGATGAAGGCGAGCGAGGTTTCAAGATGCGCCCGATACCAACTGACGGCGTCGGGCGCCTTCGTCGCATAAACCTTCTCCCAATAGCTTTTTGCATCCATGCCGCTCTGCCTCTCAGAGCTTAGGAGAGTAAGCGAAAATGGGGCCCTTGAGAGTGCCCACATAGAGAACTTCATCGGAAGTCCCGATCCCACGAACAGTTTCAGGGAATTGGTGTGACCATTCCCGCGTACCGTCGGAGGAGCGAAATGCCACCAATTCCCGGCGATTGCCGGCTAGGACGACTCCGTGCCAGAGATAGGGTCTGGCTGAAGTCCACTCCTTGGAGGCTTCGTCGGACCAACGTATCTTTTTCAACGAGAGATCGAGACTTGCTAGAACCTCATCGCCGAGAAACGCAATAAGGGAGTCGCTCGCAATGAGAAGGCTCCATCTTGGTTCGGATTCCGTGGCAAAGTCGCCGAGCATCTCGCCGGAACCTGTGTCTAGGCGATAGAGATGACGCTTAGCGGTGCCGACATAGAGATCATGCTCTTGGATGGCTACCGAGGTCGTGACGCGTGCGGCCAGATCTCTCTTCCAAACGACCCTGCCAGATTGAGCGTCCAGGGCGTAGACGATTCCATCAAGTCCACCGAAATAGATGCGACGGTCGGAAATCGCTGGTGTCGAAGTCCAATGGAAATTCTTAGCCTGATCGGAATAGCCGCTGCGAAAGGTCCAATTCATCTTTCCGTCGTCTAGGTTCAGACAAACGACCTCATCACGTAGGGTGACGGCATAAACTCTGTTCTGGAAACGGAGAACGTCTGATACGACGCCCCAGTTTTCCACGCGATATTTCCACCGTACGGCTCCGGTTGATCGCTCGAAAGCATATACGTGGCCGATTTTGCCATCGGTCCCGATAATCACAAGCTCATCGGTGACGAGTGGGTCTCCATGGAATTGGCTCTGTTCTCCATCTTTGCGAATGTCATAGCTCCACTTCACCTCCCCGGTTTTGTTGTCCAGGGCGCGTATCATTCCATTGCAGGAACTGACGACGAGTAGATCACCCACGACCGTAGGTGTAGAGAAAACTCAGCCGCCAGTGTCAAACTCCCAAAGAATTTGAGCATCGTGGGCGGCAGGTGGTTCACCCGGTTTTTGGGCTACCGCTAAAGTGGGCAGAAGGAGAAGGAGGAACAGGCTGCTTAAAATCCGCTCTTTCATATAATGAGGACGATCGTGTCCGAGCGACAGTCTTCTCAGACTGTAGGAGGATTAAAGACACCAGTCAAGAAGTCGTGGTAGCGTCACGGCCGTAGTATGTTTGTCGAGTTCGACGATGCAATGAAATAGTTTGTCTCGGTCTGGTTGAGGAAAACAACAGTGAAACGGACCATGTTGTTGATCGCCGTCTTTGTCCTAGCGCCTCAAGTGCCAGAGCATCCAGCGATTCAAATTGGTGAAGATCGGTTGCTTAGTCTCGACGGCGCTGCGCTTCCGCTCGCAGAGTCGCAAATCAGTACGAATCCCGACAACACAAATCAATTGCTTGCCGTCGTGATTCAATTTGATTCTCCTGACGGAAACAATCGAACGTGCGTTTCTTGGGCCTCATTTGACGGGGGCCAGAATTGGATTCGTCGCGCACTTCCAGTGCGAGGCTGCTTCGATCCCTGGGGCGTCATTCTCCAAGACGGCTCTGCAATAATGGTCATGGGAGGCTACCTACCTGGCCGGGACGATAATCTCTTCCTATTTCGCTCACCTGACGGCGGCCGAACTTGGCCCGATTCACCCCTAGGACTTGGGGCCCACCACGATCATCCGATGGTCATCGCGCAACGGAATCAGGTCTACGTAGTGTCAGGAGGAGGCGTGCACAACAGTTTCAACCAACACCGAAGCTCCGTCTCCGTTGCCCACTCGCGGGATCATCGCGAGCAACCTGGCCTATCAAGCAGAAGGGCCGATGCTTCTCAGTGACGGCACGCTTGTGGTTGGGTTTCACGATTACCACTGGCAACATGGCGACAAATGGCTTGTCAGACCTCGATCATGGCTGGTTCGGTCTGCTGATCAAGCCCGGACATTCTCCGAGCCACTCCTCATTTCCGAATCGTGCCCTGAACCATAGCGAAAAAGCGGATTCGTTCACGCCGAGCATTGCAGTGAATAGGGAGGGTGTCATCGGTGTGAGCTGGTACGAGATCCACGACAAGACTTGCTTCGACCTATATTTCACGGCTTCACTCGACAGCGGGGAAACGTTCCTGCCAGAGGTAAGAGTTTCGAGTGCCACGTCATGTCCTGACACGCCCCAGGATAAGGGTGTCTTCGATGGTGGAACGACCTTCGGGGCTGGCGGTGACTACAGCGGCTTGACGGCTACCTCGGACGGGCGATTTCACGTGGTCTGGTCCGACGCCCGATCAGGCATCTACCAACTCCGGACCGCAACTGTCAGTGTGAAACGTTAGAGCCACTTGCAAGCTGTAGTCATCGAATATGTTGGCTTTGCCTATGGAACAAAAAAGCAGGGCTTCGCTTGAAGCGAAGCCTTACGTCGCTTCTTGATATTTTGTGACAGCTCCGCTCGCACGACTTACGGCTATCTTCGCTCCGTCAATCTTGTACCTCGCAGCAGTGCGTGGAAGGTTAGAGTCCTTCGCAAGTGATTGCCTCGGGTTGTAGCCGGGCCAATGCAGGTCTGATACCCGATAATTTACAACTGAACCTATTCCTTCGCACCGCAGAGCTACTCGCTTCAATGGCCCCGCGGACGTGACCTCTTGCTGAGGCACATCGGCAGCTTGTCCGATGGTGAGTGTCGATTGCGTACCATCAGTGCGCAGCCAAATAGGTTCCCGTTACATATCCCAAAGTTGCGCCTATCAGGATGTCCGACGGGTAGTGCTTTTTCGCGGGATAGCGCGAGAGACTGACTCCCGTTGCAAGCGCGTACGCGCTCCACTTGACCCATTTATTTTTGGGATATCGGTGAGCGACCACCGCCGCAAAAGCGAAACTTGTGGCTGAATGCCCGGACGGAAAAGACCTTCCGCTTCCCCAGAACTTTCCCGTGCTGTTCGGAGTGTAAGGGAACTGGCGGTCGAACGTAAGCTTGAGAGCCAAGTCCATGGTGCCAGCCGCTCCCATCGCAGCGAGTGCTTTGAATCCTGTATCGCGCAAATAGGAATGGTGTTTGCCGCACCCAATGCCATACGCGAGAGCCGCCGATCCAATCTCGAGGCCAAGTCCTATGTTTGACCAACGCCCTGCAGTCTGCTGCAGGGACAGGGACTGAATGCGATTGTCAGCAGGCCGGTCTATCTTTGCGATCAGTACCCCAGTGGCTGCCACGATTGGAAGCTCCCATTCCAAATTGCGGGGACGAACAGCGCTTCGGGGAGCAGCTTTCAGTCCGTGCACGAATTGCGAGGCTTCAGTCCAGGTTTCGTGGGAAAACGTGCGGATACTGCATCCCGACTCTTTGGTGGCCTCTTGCGCGCGTGGTTGTTGATTTTCTACTGCCTGCTCTGAAAACCCGAGCGTGCCGCAGGGCGGTTCCGCGTTTTGCGTCCGTTCACCGGATGACTCGGCCCTCTGAGCAAATGATGTCCTTGGGCCATGAACTACAGCGGCACAAATGAGCAAAGAACACGCAAGAAGCCGAAAAGCGCCTGTGATTCGGTAGATCGACATGATTTTCAAAACTCCTATCAAACTCAGATGCATTCTCAACGCAAGCGCTGGGATGGATAATCGTCAGAACTCAAAATCTAAAGAAAACTGGATTTGCCGCGAGCCGGTTCCGGCAATCGGTTGCCTAAATCCGGGTATTGGCGTCGCGCCTGAGCCGAAGACAGGATTGATCTGGGAGACGTTCGCACTGTTGAACAGGTTGAAGAATTCCGCTACCACGTCGAGGCGTTTCACACCGCCGAACGGGAAATACTTCAGCGTGCGGAAGTCCATCGTGGCCAGTGCAAGTGTGCGGACAGAATTTCTGCCGAGGCCGAGCGGTCTGGCCGAGAGAGGGAAGGCGTGACTCTGATTCGAGTCAAGGCCCGTCAACGGGTTCATGGGCCGGCCACTCTCCAGTGTCAGAATCGGTGCCACTTCAATATGACTGAACGCTTGCTTTAGCCATCCGGTGTTTTCTTCTGACTTCCCGCCCTTCTCCTCTTCGTCACCGATAGGCAACTCCCAGAGCGCGTTGAAAACGAAGCGTTGCTGCTGATGCTGGCGGGACACTGCATTCTCCGCGCGAAGATCGAAAGGATTTTGGGGCTGCTCGTCAAAGTCTGAAGCATCATCGAATGTTTTCGAAAATGTGTAGCTCGCCGAGAACGCCAGCTCATCGCTCATCCGCCGGTTGAGCGTGAATGAAACGCCGTTATAGTTCGAACTCGAGGAATTCTGGAGCTGATAGACGTCGCCGAACTGAGTGTTGAGCCGCCCAGGTGAAAAGACTTCTCGTCCGATCTGCTGTGGGGTTGGATTTCGGATACCAAGGCTAGCTGCGTTCGCAAGAGTGAGGACGACCGGAGGCAACAAATTGACGTTAGTTGTTCGAGGCAGCTTAACTCCATGAACAAACAAATAGTCGGCGCGCAGCGTTAGATTCTTTGCGAGCAAGTATTCCGCGCCAGCACTAGCTTGCTGGCTGTAAGGAGTTGCCATCTTCTGGTCGGGAACATAGATGGATGGCGCAGTCCCGGAGGCGGGCGCTCCAAGTGGCCCGCCCTGCGCGGCTGCAAAAAGACTGGCTGCTGCGTTTCCATCTGCTACTTGCTCGAATGCCTGTGAACCGTTCTTGTCGATGGCTCGCGTCAGGTTTGCGAGAACATACCGGTCGAAGAAGATTCCATACCCCGCGCGGAATACCCACTTGGGAGACGGACTCCAAGCCAGACCAATTCGCGGGCTGACATTATTCGTGTCCTGATTGAACACGGCAGGCAGGCGCTCAAAATCGTAACGCACGCCGAGGTCAACTGTTAGTTGGCGGGTGAGGGACCAATGATCCTGCACGAATCCGCCAAAACTTGTCACCGGAAAATCCACGTTCGGATCTCCGAACGCCTGCCGAAACTGATTAGGATTTCCTGCGAGGAAATCTCTGAGAGAACCAAAGAGATATACGCCCTCGAATCCATCCGGTAGTTCAGCTCGCAGCCTGACGCGATTCACCGTTCCGCCGACCTTCCAAAGATGTTTTCCTCGCGTGCGAGAGTATGTATCGCTGGCTCGATAATGGTTTTCTCGACGTTCGCTGTTTCCCGCATAGGGCCGCCCGCATGTGACCAGTCCAGCGATGTCAATCTCCGGACCGACAGGCTCATTCGTCCGCAGGGTCGCATGGCGCGTGGCGGCCTGAAACCGCAAATCGCTAACGGCTTCCGAGCTTAAGACCGTGGTGAGCGATCCCGAAAGAGCGTTGTCGCTCGTGAAGCTGCTGCCGCGCGCACTCGCGTCGATGAGGCCGTTCGTGTTGAACGCATCGCCCGATTCCTTGTTGTTTGTGAAGGTGTAGCGCAGCATGAGAGCAGTATTTCTCGTGAGCTGGTGATCGAGCTTGCCCGCAGCTTCCGTTTCCGCGCGCGCAATCGGCGAGAAAGCTGTCGTGATCTGGCGCGTTGCTAACCCTGGAAATGCCCCCGTCGCGAGGAAGGCGTTTATGGTTGACGCCACGGTAGGGTCGATATCCGAGCCGATCTGCCCTCGGTTGTGTTCTTGTTCGAGGGCGGCGTAGTAAAACGTTTTGTCCTTGATGACAGGTCCGCCCAGAGCGAAGCCAGTGCGGAACCGTCGAAACGATGGTTTGCCGGACTCCGTTTCGAACGGGTCCCGCGCATTGAATGCGCCGTCCTG
>WNFO01002299.1_pt1 | contig 15689 bp, 20 predicted proteins | sample 5400251 | NCBI WGS metagenome assembly WNFO01 (sample SAMN13153354, study PRJNA577476) | soil metagenome | isolation source: 100 cm saprolite under Madrone tree | place: USA:California | collected 2016-06-14 | reverse complement strand
CTAGAGACTCTCAAGGAGTTCCTGGCTCATACAACCACCCCCAAGGGGTGGCCGGCGCTAATGTCGGTTGACAACTCTTTCTATTTTCCTTGACTCCCGCACCCTGCGGGAGGACAATCCGGCCAGTTGCGCTCTCCTTTGGGAAGTGCAGTATGTATCGCCCACCACCACTTCGCAGCCAGCCGGTTCTTGCGGGCAAGACGGTTCTCCTCATCGACCGTAGTCACCCTACGCGCGAGGCGCGCGCTGCCGTCCTGCGGAGTCACGGCATCGAGGTCCAGGAGGCCGAGAGCCTCCGGACAGCACGCTTTCTATGGCAACCCAATGTTTTTGACTTAATATTGCTCGACGTGCGAACACACTTGCCCGGAGAGGCACTCGAATTCTACGAGCAGATCAGGACCACAAGTCCTAAAGAACGCTTCGCCTTCCTTGTCGGGCCCCCGGTCTACATCTCGCGAACATGGCCCGGTGAGGGCACCGAGGTTGTTGCCTCGCAAGGACAGTGGGGAGCGACCGTCAGGCGATTCTTAACCGCTGCCTGACTTCCCCGACAGATGTGCAGTGCACCTGGGAAGGCTGCTATGAGCTTGCCGCTTCCGCCCAAGCCGCATGATCACCAGCATAACGCACCATAACGCATAACCCAGCATAACCATGACCACATTGAAAAAGCCGCACTCTGTGCGGCTTTTTAATCCCAGCACCACGCAAAATCCGAGACCCACTCCTCACGAAGAATTCGCGACCCAGCCACGCAAAATCCGCGACCTGAGTTGACAATCCACACCTGATTCTTTATTCAGGAGATTGATAAACAGCCGCGGCGGCGGCAGGGTCGGCGAGCGGGTGACTCAACACGGGATTCTCTGATGAGGAGATTTCAAACACCGAACTCAAATTCGTGAGTTCGAGCAATTCGCGTACCTGTCGAGTTGGGCTCATGAGTTTCAACTCAATGCCGCCGGCTCGAGCCCAAGCGTGCAAGAAAACCAACAGGCCTATACCGCTGCCATCGATAGCATCCACCCTTGCAAGATCAAGTATCACAGTCCGCCTGGGACAGGACAGCCTCCCGCAGAGTGTCCGCCTCGTCGCCAACCACGATGCGCCCCATACAGCGTAAGACCGCGACCACCCCCGCGCTCTCGGTGGTTACACTCAACATCGTTCAGCTCCAAGTGGACGTTGATATCAAGTGTTTAGATCTGCAACTTGGGCCTGGGGGGTTCAGTTTATCTGAGGTCTGATTGTTAATTACAGGGGTTTGAGACCATGAACGTGAGCAGCATGCGCCGACCGGGATCAGTGAATGAGTTGAGACGCTAACTGCTCGCCCTTTCGTGCATTCGAGGTAAGGATCGTCGGCCAACACTTGGAGCAGTACCTGTTTTTGGATCGCGCTTTGTGCAGAAAGTTGCGCCCACATAATTCGCAGTACTTGGTATCCAGGATCATCGCGCCGAGGGGAGCCGTGTGGGACTCATACTCGTGCAGTCCCTGCCAGCGTCCGATCGGATCGGTTCGGCCTGGTGCTGCCGAGGTATTGGATCGCAGTCTCATTGGCAATTCCGTGATCACAAGTATATTCATTCGGGGAACTGTGCGCACAAAATGTGAAGCTACGTAGAAATTTGAGTTGGTGCCGCGTTGTCTCCTCTCAACCCCACGCAAAATCCGCGACCCGCGTTTGACACAATTCCCCGCGTCTTGTTGACTGAAAACAGCCGCGCTCGGCTCTCCACCCCATCAACCACCCTCATCGATCGCTTCCCACCTCTTCAGTCCTTCCTCGTATGCCAACCACAATCACACAACAAGACCCCGCCTGCCCCGAGTGTGGCTGCAAGCGCACCACCAGAAAGGGCAAGGGAAGAAATCGGCTGCAAACACTGCAGGTCTTCCAACGCACCGAATGTCTCCACCGCTTCACCGGAGAAGCCGGAAAGAACCGAACCTATCCGCTGAAACTAATCCTCGAGAGGATCTCCACGTTTGACCTCCGCTACTCGCTCACCGAGACGCAAAGAGTTTTGCGCAAGCGCTGCCATCGCGACATTCCGGAACGCACCATCAGCTCCTGGCTTACCGAATACAGACTGCTCACCACCTACGCTCGCCTTCGCAGTGCGGGCAGAAAACTCTTTCGTCCCGACACCGTCATGCGCTCCCATACATTTCATCATCAGCAGGTCTACCGCTTCCAGGTACACCGAGCGAAGCTCGAACCCCTCGCGAAAGCAACTCCACAGCCAGCCACACGCCCCGGCTCCGAGTTCTCACCCCTGAAGACATATCTCGAGAGCATCGAAACCCGCTTTCCACACGATCTCTTTCAAGCCACCGGACATCGCTCGTCCAAGTTTTCCGCAGAGATCCGCCCACCAGTGACGAGAAAGGAAAACCATGCGACGCGCCTCGCGGGTCTTGCGCTGCCCACGGCACCCAACAACAAGAAGCGTCACGAGACCCTGCAACGGTTCATGCTCATCAACGATTCCGTGACGGTGCCGGTGGAGATACCGGTACTTGGAGGACGAACAAGGCAGCAGATTGTCGCATTTGAAAAAGCCATATGTAGTCGCAACTGATTTAAATTTTCCGAAAGATTCCTGATTTCGGAGTGAGATATGGCGCTGCCGGTGCGCGATCGCTGTGGGGACTTTTGTGGCGTACTCACACAAACACCGCTCGCTAAAGCCAACATTTCCAACAGAAGCTTCGGACCCTTCCGTGCGCGCTGAAATTGGTTAAACCCTTTGTTTCTTTCCGTGTAGCTGAGTTTCCCGATCCACTCGTCCATAACTCTTAATCAGTTGTCCGGGATTCGAATTCCTGTGGCATCCAAGTCGGCCAAACCGCAAGGTCCGCACTTCGGACGACATGTCTCGTAACCTACCTGCTGTTCCCCCTCCTTTGGGCGAGCTCAGGCATCCACGTAGGTGTCTTGTGAGGCCGTTATGGGTCAACAACCTCCGACCGAAATGAGCGGACAAAGGCAAAAGCGGAGCCGGGGGGGCTGCTTCGTCACGCCGCCCCTTTAAAGCGTAGCCTGGCCGTGCCAATGTCGAAGAAACGTTGGACCTCCGGAATCCCACATCGGGTCAGAGCGCCTGCGTTCGGAAGTATTGTCACGCGCGTGTTGACGTGCTGGTCCGCGTCAACCCTCAAGCCTTCGTGGCAGACTCGCAGCGGGAAAACGCTTCACTCTTCTAACACGATTGCGGGGATTATCCCAATCGGGACAGGTCGGAGAGTGGCAGGTCACTCTGCACGGCCCGACTTCCTCGTTTAGAGGTCGAGTGTGTGCGGTCCGGAAAAGCGAACACGCAATTGAGCAGGCGCATCGGCGCTTGCACCGTAAGGGCAGTAAGAAGCAAATGAGCACCAAGCCGCAGACGTTGGAAGTCGCCAAGTACGTGGTGGTGTTCACTACTCGCCACAATATATCGGCGGCAGAGATCTTGGAGTGGTACCGGACACGTTGGCAAATTGAGTTAGTATTTAAGCGATTGAAGAGCTTGGTCCGGCTGGGTCACCTACCCAAACACGACGACCGCAGTTCTCGGGCCTGGCTAGCCGGGAAACTACTGGTCGCCCTGCTCACGCAAAAACTGATTCGCATTGGTTGCGATATTTCCCCCTGGGGATGCATTCTTTCGGGTTCGGCAACCGTTGAGCCGGTGGCGTGAATTCGCCTTCGCGCTCCATCAAATCCAGCATGCCATCGAGCCCCGTTTGTCTCTGAAACACACACTTCTCAACTGGAATGGGATCGCACGAGCCCTCGCAGAAAATCCGCGCGTCCGGTTCCTACAGAGTTTCACACGTCACCGCTGATCCTTGGCAGAGTCTGCGACAAACACAGTGGTGGGCCAAAGTGTCCAGCACAAACAATCGGTACCGGGGGTTCATCGGCGTAAGAACGATACCGTCTTTCGGTATCTAGATGGCAGTTGTTGACGAGATCGTAGGCAGGTACAAGACAATCTTCGCTCGCATCGTCGTGCGCGATACTGGCAAAAAGATTACTCTGCAATGGGCTCAGTTCCGGGGAGCGCCGCTAGATTCCGGGGTACGGTGCAGCCCAATCCTGTAGCTGGCGTCGTTTGTCGACTCATCCGCAGCCTCATCCGGCTCCACTGCTGGTCGTCGAACGTTATGGGCACTTGTCACGGCCAGACTCTGCTGGAGCATGCTGTTCGCATCTTCAAAATCATCCTCATCTTTCAACTGGAATGCCCCTCGAAGCAGAAGCGGAGTCACAAGAGTAGTAAGAAGCACCACCGCCACCATCACTGCGACGTCAGAACGGCCAAAAATACCGGTGCTGGCGCCCATTGCCGTGACGATTAAGCCGACCTCACCACGGGAGATCATTCCGCAGCCGATACGGACGCTGCGCACCCAACTCATCCCCGAGCCAATCGCGGCGAGCCCGCATCCTACCAACTTGCTGACGATCGCAACAACGAAGATTGCGAGCAGCAAGATCCAATGTCCCGCCAGGGCACGGTAATCGCTGGACAAGCCAATCGAAACAAAAAACAGAGGAATCAAAAGGCCGTGGCCAATGGCATAAAAGCTGCGCTCGACGTCCGCCTTAAGCTCCGATCCGGCAAACACATAGCCCAACAAATACGCGCCCGTGATGCCAGCCACGCTCCCGAGCCACTCGGCGGAGATGGCGTAGATTAGAACCAGCGCGAGCACGCAACTCGGAACCGCCTCGTTGGCCGTAAGTTTGCGCAGTTGGAGGACTAAGGGGTCCAGCCAGCGTTGCGCCGCCAAATACCCCACCACGAAAAACACGAGCACGCACACGCTGATGAGCGTCATCAGGACCAGCAACGGATGGCGCGTCGCCAGGGCAAGTCGTTGTTGCAACCAGGTGCTGGCCATCGGGGCCAAACCAAAACTCGTGCCCTTTTTTGTAGAGCCTGAGGCCGCAAGAAATGCCAGCACAAATAAGCCCATTACGTCGTCGATCACTGCGGCACCCAAGATTACCGTGGCCTCTGGAGAGGACATTTTCCCGGCGTCCATGAGTGTCCGGGCAGAAATGGAGACGCTAGTCGCGGTGAGGGCTCCGCCCAGGAAGAATGCTGTTTGCCAGGAAAGACCGAGGAGATGCCCTACGCCGGCTCCGAGAAAAAAGGGCCATATGACACCGGAGAGTGCCACGAGGAAGGCGGTCACGCTGGCTTCACGCATGCGGTCGATGTCCGTTTCAATCCCAGCAACGAACATCAACACCAAGCCCCCAAGTTGCGCCAGAAGCATCAGAGCCCCGGTGGCTTGCCCTCCCTCGAACAGCTGAAGATGCAGCAGGTTGATGGCGCCAGGACCAAAAATGATACCCACCAACAGTTCGCCCAAGATCGGAGGAATTCCGAGACGACTGGACAGCGAGGCGGCAATTTTGCAAGCCGGCAGTAAGATGGCCAGCAGCAGCGCAAGCTGAAGAGCTGGTTGCATGGTCTAGCTGATGTCCAATGCTACCGAGGGCTCTCTTCGGTTCCGGGTCCAGAGGCGACGCAGCGGGCGGGCGATCCATGACCAGGGAGTCTTATAGCCACCGCGCTCGATTCCTTCGCGCCGCATCGTGCGGATCGTCGCCGCCTGCCGGCGTGCCAGTTCGGACTGCGCCAGACTCTGAGCCAACAGAGCGGCCATCCGCGTATGCTCTTCGGCCTTATCGCACGCTCGCAGCCGCATCCACAACTCGCCGAGCTTCAGCTGCGCAATGAAACTGTTCGGTGCCAGCCGCACGGATTCTTCGAGCTGCTCGATTGCGGCTTGAGGATCCAGGTTAACGCACAGTGCCATTCCCAGGAGGACCCGTAACTCCGATACGTGCGGGTATTGCGCAACACATTCCCGCAACTGTTCTACCAAGCTGCCACGGTCTTCTTTTTCAAGCAGGTAGGGGTCGGCGAACATTCTCAGCAGCAGAATCTGGGTGTTGGATGAAATGGAAGCGAGCGCGAGCGACGAGACGCGCGCGCTCAAAGCCGTATCGGTCTTTGCGTCGTGGAGTGACATTTCGCTATTCGAGGTATTGTTCATACGTGTATTGAGCGATCACGGTTTGCGGCATCGTCTACAGAGTAATGGCAAGGCGCGAACTCATAGTTTGCGCCTTGCCGATAGTTTCAACCCAAGCTCACGAGGACTAGGCGACGGCAAACTCTCGTGGAGCCTGGGCAAAGACCGCGGATTCTTCACGGAAGACGAACTCGGGATAGCCGAGTTGCCCCATCTCCGGAAGATCCAGACCCGCCACCTCGGTTTCCGCGGAGACCCGTTGCCCCACGAAGAATTCGAGCCCCAGGTTCAGAAGGAAGCTGAAGGTAAAGACGAAACCGAGCAAGGTTGAAATACCCACTAACTGCGCTGCAAGCTGGCTTGCGTCGCCATAGAACAGGCCAGTGACGGAACCTGTGACACCGTTCCAGCTTCCCCCGTAATTGCTCGTGCCGTCTGCCAGCAGACCGACGGACAATACGCCCCACAGGCCGCATGTTCCATGGACTGAAATTGCGCCGACCGGATCGTCCACTTTCATCACGTTCTCGATGAAGGAGACACTCAGGCAAACCAGAACACCGGCAATCAGACCGATGATGGCCGCGCCGACCGTGCTGACAAAACCGCTCGGAGCCGTGATGGCCACCAACCCAGCGAGCAAGCCATTGCCGCTCATTGAGGCATCCGGTTTGCCCTTGAAACACCACATGTAAAGCAGCGCACCGAATGTACCGGTGCAGCCTGCGAGCATGGTGTTCACCGCGATCGACCCAATACGCAGATTGCCGTTCGCAGAAGCTCCCAGCGTACTTCCGGGATTGAATCCGAACCACCCAAAGGCGAGGATGAAGCAGCCGATCAGCACCGCCGAGATATCGTGCCCGATGATCGCATTGCTCGAACCATCCCGGTTGAATTTTCCGATGCGAGGACCGATGATCATCGATACTGCTAAAGCAGTCAACCCTCCCACGGCGTGCACCACTCCTGAACCGGCAAAGTCACAATACCCTTTGCCCATCCCCACATTGGTACCGAGTTGTGAGAGCCATCCACCACCCCACGCCCAGTTGGCAAACAATGGGTAAGTGAACGCGCCCATGAGCACTGACGACACAGCGAAGGTCAAGAACTTCCAGCGTTCCGCGCATGCGCCCGTGACAATGGTCAGAGCCGTATCCATGAACACCATCTGGAACAGGAAGATGACCATTACTCCCACGTCATACGTATGGCCAGACAAGAACATCCCGGAACCGCCGAAGAGGCCCCAACTTTTCCCAAACAACATGATGGGATGTTCGACAGATAGAGGTTGGAGACCACCCAGGTTTCCGTTGCCAGCAGCACCCCCCATCTGGATGGCGAAACCGATCAACCAGTAAGCCAAAAGACCGCAGCCATACACAAAGAAATTCATCATGTAGGTGTGGTTCGCATTCTTGACCCGGCAGAGGCCCGACTCGACCATCGCGAACCCGGCTTGCATGAACATGACTAGGAAGCCGGTAATCAACGTCCAAGTAAAGTTGATGGCGATCTTATTCTGACCCGCCATGTTGGCCACATCCGGGAGTGTCACTCCAGCCTTGGGATCGGCTGCGGGGACATCGCTGATTGTGCCGGTTAAGGTACCGCCGGGATCGCCTTTCTGCAGGTCAGCAGTAGCAGGCGCCTTGGCTGCGGCGTCTTTCAACTCTGCCGCTGAGGCTGAGGATGGCGGCGACGCCGGAGGAGGTGCGGAAGCCGGAGCCGACGACTGCGCGGTGGCGAGTCCGCCGATCATCAGGCCGACCACCAAGATACAAACACTAAGACATCCACGTCGAAGTAGCTTCATCTTTGATTGCTCCATGGTCATTTTTGGCTGCTGGTGCGAAGCCGGCGCGTTTAGCTTTTCCAGATCGCGTTCTTGTTGAAAGCCGCGGGTAGCACGTAGATGATTCCGAACAGGGTCACCCCAATGCCCAACAGGCCAAGAACAATACGGCCGCCCGTCCCGGTGACTACGTGCAAACCAACCAAGATAAGAAACCAGCCAAAAGCGGAAATGAAAGCTCCAACCAGCTTCATCCCTCCTGCTCCGGCTCTCTGTGCGGGCTTTCCTTCAAGGGGTTTGATCTTGAGAAATGCGAGCAAGCTCATCACCAGGACGAGTGCCCCCGCCACCGCAATGAACTTGCCTAGACCTGTCGAAAGATACGCGATCCCAGCACACTCCGCTGTCAATCCCACAATGAACGTGGTGAAGGAACGTCCTTGCCCTGTCGTTGCCGCCATGAGAACTGCCTCCTTGACCCGAAGCGGGTCGTTCATCTAGCTAAGCTAGTAAATTCCAATTGCGCCTTCGTATAGCGCATGCCATTTTGTTGCTCGGACGCTGATTACGATGTCGAGCGCGAGCCCTCGATTTTAGATCGGAGACATCCAAATGCAATTCGAGGCACATTCGCAAGCCTAGTGTTCAACGCCACAGTCGCTTCCGCCAGCGTTTCATTTGCTGGGCCTCCTCACCGCGGCCCGAGCAGGCAGAGCAAGAAACAATGCGAACTGTGCAACCGCCACGATTTCCAAGGCAAAGGGCAACTGTTGCTGCAGACGAAGTACTAGCATCAACGCCACCATCGAGAACCACTGCCATCGCGAACGCTTCAGTCTGTCCAAGCGATCCGAAAAACGGAACAACTGACCAAATGTCATCCTCTCGCCAGCAGTGACCGCCTCTTGCGCCCGAAAACAGGCAATCGCGAAGAAGCCGCCGAGCAACAATGCAGCCAGAATCATCTTGCCGCTCATCCCAAGCTCCTTTAATAGCGAAGGTCTCGCGAACTCACGAATACAGAAACACACCCGTGGTCATGGATCCGCTTGCAGCCTGCGCCCCAATCAGAACAAGCAAAATAAGTCTCGAAACCCAGGAACCACCTATCTTCAACGTCGGAGAGAAGGGCTTGCTTTATCTTAAGGCGGGAATGCTCTCATCGGGTATCAACAAAGTCAAATTAGTATTTTTTATGGTGAGCATTACTTCAATTTCTGGTATCGAGAAGGCCAAGAACTCAAACGCAAGTGGGAGCGTGACTGCGCGGCGCATGGCGAAGGAGACTTTGATCGTTCGCCCTAACGCTGCGCGAAGTAGAGTAGCAAGCTGAAGACTACGATGGGGACTAGTGCGAGGGTCACGTAAGCGAGAACTTTTCTCAACCGAGCCGTGCGCTGTTCTCTCCATTCGCGCAGTTCCGAGCGATCGGCGACCCCGACACGGTCAAGATGCTCGAGGTCTCGGGCAAAGTCGCGGGCGTTCGCGTACCGGTTCTTAGGCTCCCGTTCGAGCGCCCGGTAGGTCACTTCCTGCAACTGAGGCGAAATCGAGGGATCGATTTCGCGCGGCGGAATGGGATGCCTTAGGATCCGCTCGAAGGGATCAACCCCTGGAAATGGCGTCCGCCCTGTCAGCATCTCATACAGCATCACTCCCAGAGAGTAGATGTCGCTGCGAGCGTCGCCTCGTTTTCCTTTCAGTTCCTCGGGGGAGACGTACTCGGACATACCCACAACTTGCGAAAGGCTCGTAAACGTAATTCGCCGCGCTCCGACTTGTGCCGCGACACCGAAGCCGATCAACTTGATATGGTCAACGGCGTCGACCATGACGTTCTCCGGTTTGAGGTCACGGTGAACGACCCCATGATTTTGAATATAGTCAAGCACCTCGCAGATGCGTCTGGCGATCCGCACTGCGCGGTCTTGAGGAAGCTTTCCCTCCCCATCAAGCAGTCGGCGCAGCGTTACCCCCTCGAACCACTCCATGACCATGTAGATCTGAGTGCGACCGTCCTCCGCAAAGACCTTCATGATGTCAGGGTGATCTAGGGATTTGCCGATTTCTTCCTCGCGCCGAAAACGGTTGAAAAAAGTCGGGTCACTGTCCATTTCGGGATGCGGGATTTTGATGGCCACCTGGCGGTTCGTGTCGAGATCGATTCCACGAAAAACAGAAACCGTACCACTGCGCGCAACCACGTCCCCAACCAAGTAGTGATCGAGTTTGTCGCCCGAGTTGACTGGAGTTCGCATCAGAGTGCCTTGGCGAAGACTGGCGAGAGCCTGACTGTCATGGAATCGCGATATAGTCCGTCCGCAGTGCGCGGCACCTTGGGCGCTTCAATGCGGATGGGTGTCCCTGATCTTATCACCGTGGTCCAGCCCAGTGGGGACACTCCGTATGAGCGCAGAGTCGTTCTTTGTCTAGCAAGGATCAGAAAAATCTATTTGACGGGCTGTGGTCAGGTTCGTAGCCTTGATGTCGGTGCCGTTTACTCCTAAGAATGGAGAGTGCCGGACTTTGTTCAGAGTAGGGTCCAGATCGCGGACCGCTGTCTAGATTCCGCCCGATTGTGAGGAGGGAGTGGGATGAAGGTTGCGAGTCTTCTGCTGTTGGTTGCAGGATGGGGGATCGTTATATCCGCTGTCGCCCTGCTACCTTCCCCGATGGGGCGCGCCGGATTCGTCCTGGCCGGCATGGCGGTGGAGTTACTTGGACTGTCTCTCATGGTTTGCTCTCATCTTGTTCTTACCGCGGAAAAAGCGTGACAACTCAGCCGCTTACTTCCCTTTCCGATGCCTCGGCAGCGCTCTGTACATTGCTTGTTTTCATGGTTCCAATGGCGTGTGCTGGTTTGGCGCTTGTGAACACTGGCCTCGGCCGGTCACGCGGTGCCGCACACGCCATGCTGTCATCTCTGTGCGTGCTCTCCGTGGCCGCGATTGTGTATGTGATCTTTGGATTCTCCTTTCAGGGCGCGTATGGGAGACCAGCCCACGCGCTCGTCGTTGGAGGGAAGGCATGGAACTGGATCGCAGCGGAGCCGGTTTTCCTCCGAGGCCTGCGGTTCGACTTCTCCCCGGTATCGCTGACCGTCCTGCTGCAGATTTTCAGCGTGGGGCTGGCGGCGTTGATCCCTGTGAGTTCCGGGGCGGACCGCTGGCGTCTGGGAGCGACGTGCGGCTCTACTGCTTTGCTAGCGGGGTGGACTTATCCGCTGTTCGCGCACTGGGTGTGGGGCGGGGGCTGGCTGGCGCAACTCGGCGCGAATTACGGGTTGGGTTCGGGCTTCGTGGATGGCGGAGGCTCTGGCACCATCCAGGTTGTGGGCGGACTCACCGCGTTGTCGATCACCTGGATTCTGAGTCCGCGCTCCGGGAAGTATTCGCCGAACGGAACCTCCGCGGCTATTCCTGCCCACAACGTCGTGCTGGTTCTGCTGGGCTGCCTGTTCGCTTGGCTGGGATGGCTAGGACTGAATTCTGCTGGCGCTATTCTTTTCAGCGGCGTCGAACCGTCGCGGGTGATTCTTATTGCTGCAAACACGACGCTTTCCGCGGCGGCTTCGGGCCTGACGGCAACGGTCGTTACGCGAATCCGGTTCGGCCGACCGGACGCGTCCCTGGTCGCTAACGCGTGGATGGCAGGTTTGGTCGCCAGCAGTGCAGGGGCCGCATTCCTAAAGCCGGCGGCGGCTATTCTGGTAGGTGCGGTTGCAGGAGCGCTGGTTCCGTTCGCTGTCGACCTTTTGGAGTCCAGACTCGCGGTAGATGATCCAGGGGGCGCGATTTCGGTGCATGCCGTCGCGGGGCTTTGGGGCCTGCTCGCGGTAGGTGCATTGTCCGATGTCGGTGCTCAGGGGGGGGCTCGCGGACAATGGTTGGCACAACTGGTGGGCATTTCAACCTTACTGGGTCTTGTCCTGCCTCTAACATACTGCCTGAACTGGCTGCTGGATCGCGTCTACCGGCAGCGCGTGGACGTGGAAGGCGAGTGGCGGGGAATGGATCTTCACGAACTAGGTGCCGGGGCTTACCCGGAGTTCGTCATACACACCGACGAGTTCATTCAGGGTTAACTCACGCATGTTCGGCCTGCATACTTGTTTCGTGTGTTCTCAGCTGTGTCGCGCCACATAGAGCAGCAGCGCGAAAATCACTAGCGGAATCAGGACCAGCATCCCGTAGAACAAGATTTTCTTTCGCCAAGGCGCGCGGCGGTCCTTCCAGTTGTGCAGTTCAGGACGTTCGGCAATTCCGATCTGGTCCGGATGCTCCAGATCCCAAGCGAAATCGTGTGCACTCGGATAACGTTTCTTAGGGTCACGTTCCAGGGCGCGATAGATGACCTCTTGTAATTGCGGCGCGAGTGTGGGATCGACTTCGCGCGGGGGCACGGGGCTGTTTAGCAGGCGGTCATTCATGACCAAGAGGGGATTCGCGCCGGAAAAAGGCACCTTCGCAGTCAGCATTTCATAGAGCATCACGCCAAGCGAGTACAGGTCGCTACGCGGATCGCCGCGTTTGCCCTTCACCTGTTCCGGGGAGATGTAGTCCGGCGTTCCCATCTGGGAAAACTTCGCGAAGGTGAGCCGGCGCGACTTGGCGTTCGCCGCGATTCCGAAGTCGATGAGTTTGATGTTGTCGTGCTCGTCGATCATGATATTTTCCGGCTTCAGGTCGCGGTGCACCACGCCGTGGGAGTGAATGTACTCCAACGCGTCCAGGATGCGCAGCGTGATGCGGACACTGCGCTCTGGCGCCAGACTGTGCTGCTCATCAAGGATTTTGCGGAGTAAGCGCCCCTCCACCCACTCCATGACCATGTAGTCCTGACTGCGATCCTCGTCCGCAAAGACTTTTACCACGCCGGGGTGATCCATCGTTCTGCCGATTTCTTCTTCGCGATGGAAACGATCGAACAAGGCGGGGTCGCTCTTCACCTCGGGGTGGGGAACCTTGATCGCAACTGTGCGCTCGTCGCGCAAGTCGGTGCCGCGGAAGATGCTGGCCATGCCGCTATTGACGACTAGGTTATCGATGCGGTAGTGGTCGAGTTGATCGCCAGGATGGAGCACAGTCATGGTAAGGAGGTTGACAGAACTTAGGATAGTCGGCGGAACCTCATTCAAACTTGTACGGCTCCATCATGCCAGAATCTTCATAAACAAGGCGTAAAGAATTCACGAGGAACGCACAGAGACTCGTGGAATCTGAGACTCAACGGAGCTTGTAGGGCCGGCCGCGATACATTCCCATGCGTTCCACGCTGCGGATACGAATGACCTGCAGACTGATATTGTCGCTGCCGTCCTGCTGGTTCGCGCTCGTGACCAGATCGCGGGCCACAGCGTTCAGATCATGGCTGTGGCTCACCGTGTGCGCGATCTCGGCAGCGCTGACGGCGCCGTGCAAGCCATCGGAGCAAAGCAACAGCATATCGCCGGAGAGCAACGGTATCTGCTTGATTTCCACTTCTACGAAGCGGCGGCTACCCAGAGAGCGACTGAGAACATGTCGTGTGGTTACGTCTGCAGCTTCCTGCGCCGAGAGAATGCCAAGACGCTCCTGTTCGCTGGCAACGGTATGGTCGCGGGTAATTGGCCGCACGTCACCCTTGCGAATCAGGTAACAACGGGAATCACCGACATGAGCCACGGTGGCGCAGTCGAAGCGCAGAGCACAGACGACAATGGTGGATGCCATCCCGGATTCTGCGGGACCGGAGAGGAGACCAGTCTCCCACACGCGCGCATTCGCTGATTGCACGAGGTTCATCACCAACTCCCGGTGCGATGCCATGGCTGCGGCGCGCCGGAAGCCGCCTATTACCTCCTCGATTGCGGCGCGCGAAGCTACTTCTCCTTGCCGCTGGCCGCCGACACCGTCTGCCAGGGCAAACAACCAGCCGTGGGAACGGGCCTCGGCAGGAGAATGGGGAAGCGCATAGCCTACATAATCCTCGTTCCGCGGACGAACGCGGCCCGGGTCAGAGAGTTGGGAAAACTCAACGTCCAACATAAGCATGCGCACCACGTAGAGGTTTGGTCACGCTGTCGTTTCGCACTTGACAGCGTTGTGTGTCTGGACGCCCGCTCACGAGGTGGATGAAAATTCCACCCTGGATGGCCCAGACGAGCACAATCCCCAAAGGTCCAGCTAGAACTCCATCTTAGGTATCGTGGTCTACGAAGGGACCGACGAAGACCCGTCTCAGGAGATCGTGCAGAACCTAGCGCGGGGTGATTGGGGAAGCAGGCTATGAAAAAACGCCATGTTGTCTGTCGTCCGGCCGGGCAAGCACACAGTTGGTCTCATATCAACAAGGTTCTCTAACAAGAGTTGTCCTGTAATTTGTTCCTACTCTGCGGCATCGTTCTCAGCATGGACTTCTCTTGGCGCCGTCTCCGCTCCGCAAAGGGTCGCCAGTGACCTCAGCAGTAAGGCCATGGACGCGAGCATGACCAGTACGCCGAGCAGCGGATAGGTTGCTAGCAGAGACAAACCCTCCAGCAGGCCGACAAACCCCGCCAGCAACTCTAGGAACTCCCTTAAGCGAAACGGTCTCGTCGTACTGTTCCTCCTGAGGAACTTCTCTTGTTATATGGCAACAACCTGTAGTCCTAGCTCGCGGGCCTGTTTCCGGAGTCTGGCTTCCAGACGTTGGCGGTTCTGCACTTCGTTCTGCGCACAGATGGTCTCGTCATAGGCCTGTCGGGTGGTTACCATGTGATAGACGATGCGTGCCAGTTTGTGTGCGGCGGCGGTGATGGCTTTGGGAGCGCCCAGTTGGCACGCATCCGGCGAAAGTAGTGTCCCAGGTAGGATTGGCTGCGATAGAGCGATTGCGCAGCCATGCGGAGCGCTGTGGCCGCTCGATTCTTGACCTTACGAGTTTTGACCGACAACACTCTCCCACCGCTCACCCGGTTGTCCGGGCAGAGTCCAAGCCAGGAGGTTAACTCCGGACCGCTGGCGAAGCGCGAAAAATCAGGACCGATCTCCGCCAAAAGAGTTTGTGTGGTGAGGACGTTGATCCCGGGTACTTTGGTCAGATCCACTCCGAAAATTCGGTGGAGATGAGTCTGCAGGTCGAAGCGCGGCTCGCTATCCTTTGGTTTGGGCTCGCCTTTGGATTGCGACCCGGGACCTGGGGGCGGATCTAGTTTCGAGTCGAACCCCTCCAGATACTGCGCAATTTCGCGATCGCACGCCGCGATCAACTCCTGGTAATGACGAAACGCTTCCAGCGACTGGCCGAGCGTGAATAAATGCTCGCGTCGGTAGTCTCCCAGCAGCGACTTGACGATGGTATCTGCGCTGGCCTTGATCCGCCGGTCGCGGAGTGCGGCCAGAATATGCGGGTTGCGCTCCCCGGCCAGAATGGCCTCTAGGATCGCTACCCCGGTCACCCCGGTGATATCGCTGATCACGTGGTGGAGTTGGAGGTTCATCTGATCCAGAGCCTTTTGCATGTGCTGCACGTGACTCGACGCCATCTGCACCAGGCTGTCGCGGTGCCGGAGGATCGATCGCACCGTGCACACCGCTTGTTCCGGGCGGAACGACCCGCGCAGTAAGCCCACCGAATGTAGATACTGTAGCCATTGGCAGTCGGAGACATCGGACTTGCGCCCCGGAACATTCTTTACGTGATGAGCGTTGACCAGAAAAACGGTGAATCCCCGCGCCTCCAAGATCTGAAACAACGGGATCCAGTAAACTCCCGTGCTCTCCATCGCTACCGTCTCGATGTGGCACGCTTTCAGCCAGTCCGCCGCGGCGTGCAGGTCTTCCGTGAAGGTCGAGAAACACCGCACCGGCTGCAAATCTCG
>WNFO01002296.1_pt1 | contig 15690 bp, 14 predicted proteins | sample 5400251 | NCBI WGS metagenome assembly WNFO01 (sample SAMN13153354, study PRJNA577476) | soil metagenome | isolation source: 100 cm saprolite under Madrone tree | place: USA:California | collected 2016-06-14 | reverse complement strand
GCGTGCTGCATTCCACGGTGCGCGGGCCGGGCAAGGGCGGAATCCGCTTTGCTCCCGATGTTTCCATCGACGAAGTGCGCGCGCTGGCCACGTGGATGACCTGGAAGTGCGCGGTCGTAAATATTCCTTTTGGCGGCGCCAAGGGCGGAATTATTTGCGATCCGCGGAAAATGTCGCGCGGTGAACTCGAGCGCCTCACCCGCCGCTACACCGCGGAACTTTCGAACTGGCTGGGTCCAGAAAAGGACGTTCCGGCTCCCGACGTCGGCACCAACGAACAGACTATGGCCTGGGTCATGGACACTTACGCGATGCACCTCGGCCAAGCCACTACGGCTGTCGTCACCGGAAAGCCTATCGAGCTCGGCGGATCGCGCGGGAGGAAAGAAGCCACCGGCCGCGGCGTGATGATTTGCTGCGACAAAGCGCTTGCGAAACTCGGTATCAAGAAGCAAGGCTGCCGCGTTGTGGTTCAAGGCTTCGGCAACGTTGGTTCCATGGCCGCAGACCTCATGCAGAAAGCCGGCTACAAAATCATCGGCCTCGCGGACATCGGCGGCGGTCTTTACAATGAAAAAGGTTTTGACGTGCCGAAGGTCATCGACTGGGTCTACACGCAGAAGAAGCCGCTCCAGGATTTTCCCGCCGGCGGAATGAAGATGACCTCCCGCGACGTTCTCTTCCAGCCCTGCGAGATCGCCATTCCAGCGGCCATCGAGAATCAGATCACCGAAAAGAATGCCAAGCAAGTGCAGGCCAGAATTCTCTGCGAGGGCGCCAATGGCCCCACTACTTGGCAGGCCGACGCGATCATCGATGCCAAAGGCATCTTCACCGTTCCGGACATTCTCGGCAACGCCGGCGGCGTCACCGTCAGCTACTTCGAGTGGGTCCAAGACCGCCAGGGTTTTTTCTGGCGCGAGAGCGAAGTGAACGAGCGCCTATTCGACGTGATGGACAATGCCTTTGATGAAGTGGTCCGCTTCGCGGAAATGCACAAAGTCAACAACCGCATTGCGGCTTATATGCTGGCAATCGACCGGGTAGCCAGCGCGCTGAAGCTCCGAGGCATTTACGCTTAGCGCCATCGCATTTTGACCAACTCCCGCCTGAACTCATCTCTGTGCGTGGAAACTCGCTAACCCAGCGCTGCTGTTCCTTGTTTCGGGGGTGAATAGCGGGTAACATCAAGTATTGACGGCAGATTAGACTTGGTTCTTTTCTTAGGAGGGCCGCCGCTAGATGCTTTCTCGCGCTTTTTACCTGCCGCAGGTATGGCTAGGAAGCCAGATCTCGGACAAATTCTTGCCCTCGACCATTCGGCCCCTTTCCGCGCATATCAAGTTTACAGAAAACTGCCAGGCCGGCTGCATTAGCTGTGATTACTGGAAATCACGCTGGCAAGATAGAATTAGCACCGACCGCGCCGTGGAACTCCTCGACGAGATCAGTGGGGCGGGCATCGGAACCTTGCGCTTGACCGGAGGCGAGCCCCTTCTCCGGAAAGACCTGTTTGAGATTTTGCACCGGGCTAATGCCACTGCTTTCAAGCACATCATCCTCCAAACGAATGGCCTGCTCCTTAAAAAGCTTCACAAGGAAGTGAACGACTCTCCGATCACCAAAGTCGCCGTTTCCATTGACGGGCTCAAAGAGTCCAATGACCTGATCCGCGGGATCCAGGGCTACTTTGATTTGGGCGTCGAAGGCATTAAATTGTTACGCGGCAAGAAGCTCGCTATCTCCGTCACCCTCAATCGGCTTTCCGCGGATGAACTCGAAAAACTCGCTGACCTGGCTCACTCCCTTGGCGCCGATATCGAATTCAATATTCTGAGTCGAAGCCTCTCCTTCCTGAAAGATGCTGATCTCAACTCCATGTGGCCGCGGGTCAGTGATGTGCCTAAGATCGCGAAATTCGTGCGCGAATCGCTGAAACGGCCCGAGTACGAAACGGATTACATCACCAGGTATTACAACAATGAGACCCTGGCGGAGCCTCCTTGTGTTCTGGGCTACCTTCAGGTGTTTGTCATGTCCAATGGCGATGTCTTGACCGGCTGTTACCCGCTGAATCCAGTTGGCAATATTTTGAAGGACAGCCTCGCATCCATCCTGGCTTCAGAAGCCTACTCTCGCCAGTGCTTGGCAATGATCCGCAGGGAATGTCCGGGTTGCACTTGCGGCATTGAAAGTTCCCTGGCCATGAAGCACGCTGCTTCCAGTGCGTTGTTCGAGCTCAAGCATTTGAAGCTCAATCCGAATGTAAACAAGAGTCCATTGCCCGTCGCGGCAACAGGCGTGGGCGAAACGTCCCATACATAGGCTCCCACACAAACCCCGCCTGAAGGTCTCCGGGAAATTTAGAATGGCAGTAGCTTTTGCGGCCAACTTGTATTAGTTTCTTCTCCGCTCCTGCCGCGGTAATGGGGACCGGCCGGAGCCAATCCGTAACCTCGCTACGGACTGTGCTCGTATCAACTCAAACTGATCGGCTCGGAAAATGATTCCGCGCCAGGAAGGAGTCCGTCCTTGACCCCGGACTCACTTTTGTCAGGCCACGCGAAAAGCGAAGAGCAGCACCGCCGCGAAATTTGTATTGCCGGACGCTGGATGTACGAGCGCGGGCATATCGTCGCCTGCGAAGGAAACATTTCCGTCCGCTTGGATGACGGCAGCGTTCTCACCACACCTACCTGCATGAATAAGGGGATGCTTGCGCCCGAGGATTTGGTCATCACCGATCTGCACGGCCGGCAGCTTGCCGGCGATCGGAAATTTTCTTCCGAACTTGCCATGCATCTCCTGTTTTACCGCATGCGGCCGGATGTGATGGCTATCTGCCATGGCCATCCGCCCACCGCCACCGGGTTCGCCGTCGCCGGGCGCGCTTTGAACCATGCGTTGCTTCCCGAAGTCGTCGTGGGACTTGGACAGATTCCGCTGGTGCAATATGCGACGCCGGGAACTCAAGAGTTGAGCGAAGCTATCGAGCCGTTCGTGCCGCACTACGATGCACTCCTGCTTGCCAACCATGGGGCGGTAACTTGCGGCCCGGATCTGCTCACGGCGTTCTTTCGAATGGAGACCATCGAGCACAGCGCGAAAATCACACTCGCCGCGGAAACGGCCGGTGAGCCGGCGTTGCTCTCCAGCCGCGAAGTCGCCAAGCTTATGGCTGCGCGTCCCCGCTACTTTGTCTCACCTCCGCCGGGCGGCGGAGCGGAATTGCCCATCACGCGCGATAGCGGAGAAAACTCGGGCGATGACGTGACGCTGACTCGCAGCGAACTCGATGCGCTAATCGACGAAGCCATTCGCAAGGACCGCACCCGGCGCTAGTTGCCTGCATACCTGGTCCTTCACAACAGGCGCGCCCCAGCCCTGCCAGGAGTTTTGCTGCGAGCGGGAGCGTGGCCATACCAGAGTCGGCGGATTTCTACACAGGCGTAAGCGTCTTGAATCTGACATAAAGGGAGGCGCCGCAATGGGAAGAAAAGTTGCGATGCTGACCGGTTTCTTTTTGTGCTTTTCATTTTGGCCGTGCGGAGAGATCTTTGCTCAGGAGAAAGGAGGAACCATGCCTCTGCAAATTTCCAGCACAGCCTTTTCAGCCGGAGAGACAATTCCGAAAAAATTCACCTGTGACGGGCCGGATGTCTCCCCGCAATTGAAATGGAATGATCCGCCCGCAAATGCGCAAAGCCTTGCGCTCATCATGGATGATCCCGACGCCCCTGCGGGCACCTGGGTGCATTGGGTGCTTTACGATCTTCCCGCGAACACACGAGAGCTTCCGGAAGGAATCGCGAAGCAAGAGCAGCTCCCGAGCGGCGCGCGGCAAGGCCGGAACGATTTCGGCAGAATTGGTTACGGCGGCCCGTGTCCCCCACCGGGCAATCCGCACCGCTATTTTTTCAAACTGTATGGCCTCGATGCAAAACTAGCTTTGAAAGCCCGCGCAACGAAGGCCGATGTCGAACGCGCCATGAAGGGCCACATCCTGGCGCAAGCGGAGCTGATTGGCAAATACGGCCGCTGACATTCGACTCCGCGTTGACGGGCGAAGGAAAAGCGGCAATACTGGCGGACGATGATTGGCCAGCTTCGTGGACGGCTCGCCGAAAAAAGACCGAACCAAGTGCTCGTCGACGTAGGCGGCGTGGGCTACCTCGTGCAGGTGCCGCTCTCGACGTACGCCGCGCTCGGCGACCTGCATACCGAAGTTACCCTCCTGATCCATACGCATGTCCGTGAAGATGCGCTGGCGCTGTATGGATTTGTTTCCGCGCGGGAAAAACATTTTTTTGAGATGCTGCTTTCGGCTTCGGGAGTGGGGCCCAGCTTGGCGCTGAAGATTTTGAGCGGGATGAGTGTCGAAGAACTGGTTCCAGCAATTCGCGGGAGCGACCTGGGGCGCCTGACGAAAATTCCTGGAGTGGGGCGCAAAACGGCGGAACGTATAGTGGTGGAGCTGAAGGACAAACTGGAAGCCGTTGCCGTGGAGGCGGAGAAACCGGCGGCGTCTTCGCCCGCGGGAATCGAGGCGGATGTCATTTCGGCGCTGGTTAATCTGGGATATGACGGTCGCGCGGCGGAAACCGCGGTCGGAGAAGCGAAGCGCGAGACAGGCGCCGGAAATTTTGAGAAGTTGCTGCGCGGGGCATTGCAGGCGTTAAGTGCGCCGAAGGGGCGGGCCGCGCGCGGGGCGTAGTTCCGTTGCGCTGTCATTCTGAACGCATCCGATGAGGATGCGTGAAGAATCTCAACGCAAGACTCCTTGAGCGTGGCGCACCTGGCCGGCAAGGGATCGGTTGAGATCCTTCGGCGAACCTTATCGGTTCGCCTCAGGATGACAATCGTTTGCAGAGTGGCTGAAATACGATGGCGGATGGAACGGCAAAGCGGATGATGCACGAGAGGCAGCCAGGACGGATTGTCTCCGGACAGCCGTTTGACGAGGATGCGCGAATCGATGTGAGCGTGCGGCCAAAACGGCTGGAGGAATACATCGGGCAGAAACGCGTCAAAGAAAATATTCAAATTGCCATCGAAGCGGCGCGAAGCCGCGACGAAGCGCTGGACCACGTGCTGCTCTACGGACCGCCTGGCCTCGGAAAAACCACGCTAGCGCAGATCATCGCGAATGAGTTGAACGTACCAATCAAGACCAGCGCCGGCCCCTTGCTGGAGCGCAAAGGCGACCTGACCGCGATTTTAACCGCGCTGGAAAAAAAGGAAGTCTTTTTTCTGGATGAAATTCACCGCTTGCAGCCGGCCGTGGAGGAAGTGCTGTACCCGGCGATGGAAGATTTCCGCCTGGACCTGATTATCGGCCAGGGCCCGGGCGCGCGGATTCATCCCTTTTCGCTGGGGCACTTCACGTTGATCGGCGCGACGACTCGTGCGGGGTTGATTACCGCGCCGCTGCGCTCGCGCTTTGGCATCGTGCACCGGCTGGATTTCTACGAGCCTGCGGATTTGCTGATCATCATTCACCGCTCGGCGAAAATCCTAAATATCCAGATGGACGAGGGCGGCGCGGAAGAAATCGCCGGCCGCTGCCGAGGCACGCCGCGTATCGCGAACCGGCTGCTGCGGCGGGCACGCGATTTCGCGGAAGTGCGCGCCGCGGGCCGCATCACCAGGGCGGTTGCACAGGAAGCATTGCAAATGCTGGGCGTCGACGCGCAGGGTCTCGATGAAGTGGACCGCAACCTGATGATCGCACTGCTGGACAAGTATGGCGGTGGGCCCGTCGGCCTCGGCACGCTGGCTGCGGCGCTCTCCGAAGAAGAAGACGCCATCGAAGAAATTTACGAACCTTACCTCATGCAAATCGGGATGATCGACCGCACGCCGCGCGGCCGCGTCGCCACCGCGCGCGCCTACGAATATTTCGGCCGTGACCTCCCTCGCCGCCAGCCGCGGCTGTTCTAAAGAAGCTGACAGTCCAAAGCTAAAGCTGAACGAGGGTAGAAGGACGGTTCGTCGCGCGTGGCAGAGCACAGCCAGGAATGGCTGTGCAACCAGGCACAGATAGAGATAGGCCCAGCCCGCGATTTTAATCTCTAATTTCGACTAAGGGTTGCACATCCCGAGCGACTTCGGCGGCGATCTCGTCCTCGGCAACTGCCAGATCGTAACGGGTCTGGAGATTCATCCAGAAAGCTGGGCTGTTGTTGAAGTAGCGGGCAAAGCGCAGCGCCGTGTCAGCGGTGACCCCTCGGCGCTCGTTCACGATGTCCGCGATCCGCGTCACGGGCACACGCAGAGCCATAGCCAGCTTGTTCATACTCAGTCTAAGAGGAGTCATGAATTCCTCGCGCAGGATCTCTCCTGGATGTACCGGTTTCAGTTTCTTTGCCATTCGTTTCCCCTAGTGGTAATCCACGATTTCAACTTCATAGGCGTGCCCTTCACGCCACGAAAAACAAATCCGCCATTGGTCGCTGATGCGGATACCGTACTGACCATCCCGCTTGCCCTTGAGGCGTTCCAAACGATTTCCTGGCAATGTTGAGAGGTCCGAAGATCCGGCGCGGCGTCGACCATGTCGAGCTTCCGAAGGGCTTGGCGCTCGATGGCCTTGAACCGGCGCACGGCTTCCCGATGGAAAAGGCGCTCGGTATCAGCGCATCGGAAGGACCGGATCACATTGCGAAGCCTATACTGCTTTCCGGTAAATGTAAAGCAGTAAAGTCGGGCTTACTTGCGCTTAGGTCTTTTGCGGGTGCGGGCGTACTTGAGGGCGATCAGGCCTTTGGAGAAGGTCTTATTTTCGAGGAGGGTGAATTCGCGTTGCGGGAATCCGCTGGGGAAGAGCAGACGGCCTTCGCCGATCAAGACTGGAACGATGCCCATATAGAGCTCGTCGACAACGTCGTCCTTGAGGAAGTCGCGAGCGAGTTCTCCGCCGCCCATCAACCAGATATTTTTTCCAGGCTTCTTCCGGAGTTTCTCGACGAAACTTCTGGGGGATTCATTGACGAACGTGACGCCGCCGCGCTCGCCGGGCGGCTGGGAATGGGAGAACACGTAGCTCTTAGTCTTCGAGTCGCTGAAACCGCCACCCATTTTGAGAGCATCGTCGTAGGTTTTGCGACCCATGATCATCGTGTCGATGGTGGCGAAGAACGGGCCCATGGAATAGTCCTTGGGCATGAAGAGAAAATCGACCGCGCCATCGGGGCGGGCGATGTAGCCGTCGAGGCTGATGCCGAGGCCGAGGACCACCTTGCGCATGGGCGGCATTCTAAACGACGAGAAGTAAATTCTTCAACCGGCGTAATCAGCTGATCCGCGGCGACCCTAGAAATCGCTACGCATGATCTTCCACCAGTGGTCTCGCTGGTCGGGTTCCACGTTGATGAACTGAACGCCTATCTTCCCTTTGCCGGAATGGCGGACCACAGCACGCATCAGCAGCTTTCCGGATGGTTGATCATTGTGAACGCCAAAATGAACTTCAATTTCCGTGCCCACCGGGTACTGAACTTCACTCAGAATGCTTACGCCAATGGGACTCAAGTCCGCGAGGAAGCCAGACACGAGTTGGCCGCGAGGGCCAAACAAAACGCGCCAATCGGCGGCGCGTCGAGCGGTGCTTCTGCGTTCGGAAGGGTGATTGTCCGCCAATCGAGTAACCGGATCTGCCCGAGCCGGGGAAAACTTCCGGCCCGAGCGAACGCCGGGAGATTATCAACAATTTGTCAATGGAGTGTCAATGGCCGAGCCGTTGGGACTGATCTCGCCGTCTTGGCGGGGCATTTCTTACCTGAAAAGGATTGCGCGGGAGTTTCCAGATGGTCTAAGGTGCGGAGCGACCGAAAGCGGTAGTCGATCGGATCAGAGGAGGAACGAATATGTCGCGGAAGAGCGTTGTAAAGGTTCTTGTTGTCCTGCTCGTTGTTTTTGGCGCCCTTGGCAGCGCGGCGGCGCAGATGCCGAACCCCTATGGGCCGGCCATCAGCCTGGAAAATGCAAAGAAGGCGGCGCCGCCGGCGCTAGCCGAGGCGGCGAAAAATAACTGGAGGGTGGCCGTTGCGATCGTCGATCCAGCGGGGACGCTCGTTTACTACGAGAAAATGGACAACACGCAGCTCGGCAGCGCGAACGTCGCGATTGATAAGGCTCGCTCCGCGACGCTGTTCAAGCGGCCAACGAAAGCGTTGCAGGACGCGCTGGCGGCCGGTGGTGAAGGATGGCGGATCTTGCGCGTGCAGGGAGCGGTGCCGGTGGAAGGCGGGATTCCGCTGGTGATGGACGGAAGAATTGTGGGCGCGATTGGCGTCAGCGGCGCGACAAGCGCGCAGGACTCGCAGTGCGCCAAGGCCGGCGCGGACACGGTGAAGTAGGCTCTGCCGATGAGACTGCATGAGTGAAAAGACGGTTTATCTCTCGCTGGGGTCCAATATCGGGGATAGAGCACAGAATTTGCGCGCGGCGACCGATGAATTACCGCATGCGGGCGTAGCGGTGAAGAAAGTCTCGTCCTTCTATGAAACCGAGCCGGTGGATTTTCGGGAGCAGCCTTGGTTTTTGAATTGCGCCTTGGAGGCGGAAACGCATTTCGACGCAATCATGTTATTGCAAGCTTTGCGCGAAATCGAAACGAAAATGGGCAGCAAGAAATTGGTCGCAAAAGGGCCGCGGCTGATTGATATGGACATACTGCTGTATGGACAGGAGGCGATCGACACACCGGAATTGCAAGTTCCTCATCCACGAATGCACTTGCGACGGTTTGTGCTGGTACCGCTGGCGGAAATTGCGCCGGATATACTGCATCCGGTCCTGAAAAAGACTGTGAAGCAGTTGTTCGAGGGAACCCTCGACAAGAGTGTGGTACGGCGCTTTCACCCTGCCGAGTAAGGGCGTCCGCCGCGGCGGACGCCCCACAAGTTTTTGGCCTTTAGATCGCTTTAGCTAGTGCGACGCAGGAGCAGACGGTGCAGCGTGATGGGTTTGGGCTGAAGGGCGTCGAGCTCGATTTGGGCGAGCTGGCCTTCCTTGATTTCGCGCCAGCGATAGACGCCCGGCTCGGTTTCCTGAGTTTCACGGCCGTTCAATCGGCGCAAGAACTCGTTGGCATTGTCGCGCGAAGCAACTTGGCGGTACGAAGGGCGCGTGAGGGCTTCGACGGCGTAGCTGCGAAGAAGCTTGCGCCAGTAGTGATCGAAAAGATCGCTGGAGGCGAAGATGTCGCTCCAAGCTACATCGCCGCCGTAAGCAACGACTACCCCGACGACGCGCTCACCCTTTAGGCCGGAGGTTGCGCTCGCGAAGCGGTGCTGCACTTCGTTGACGAAGTCATCGATGGAGACGCCGACGGCACGGGACTCATAAATTTTTTCGTAGGCTTCCGTGCGACCATTGCCCGCGATGGCGGTTTGGAGATTCTCAGCGGATATTCTGGGAGGAGGAGCTGCGGCGGGTTTTGCCGCTGTCGTGCCGCTGCGCACGGCGTCCCAAACTTCGGTTTGCTTTTGATCCACCGCGGCCTTTTCGCGGACGCTGGGATGAACAATGGTGAGCGCGGCGGCGAATTGTGCACTGCCGGTCCAACGGCCGTGCTCGACACAGAAGACATCGAGAGGGAGCGGCGGAGCGCCGGCAGGGACGATGCGGTCCTTGCCGATAACGCGGTCCTGCTTGCCGCCGCTAACGAGTTCACCGGCAAGGAGCAGAAGAGGGCGCTTGCTGCGATTAATAAGAACAAGCTGGTTGACGGAAGCGCCCGTGGTGGGTTGCGGAATGTAAACGGGACGGCCGTCGCGCGAACGCTGCAGGATCTGTGCGCCTTGCTCGGCGACGGTCACTTCGCCGGTCGCTAGCCCTTCCTCAAGAGTGAGGAAGGGGCTGGTGTCCTGGCTATAGGAGCTGACCACGGGAAAGACGGAGATGTTCTCGTACGTGACGGGATCGAGAAGCCGCCATTCACCCTCAGGGCGAGACGATGGAGCGGCGGAGGAGCCCGGCCCTGAGCCAAGCAACGCCAGGCAACCGAACGCACTGATACCAAGAAGTCCGCCGATAAGGGCAGTGAAAATCGAACGTTCCATGAAATCCTCCTGTGCGTGCCCCCCAGTTAGGACAGAGCGAACCAGCGAGGACACGACTCGGAGTTAGAACGGAGATGGAAGAATCTCTTGCGCCAAAATGACTACCGAAAACTTCCAGCGTTTGGATTAGCGGTTGGGGTCGCCGAGGTTGATTCGGGGCTTGTTGCGCTTGGACTTGGACAATTCGCTTTCCTGTTTCTCGTATTCGGCGAGTTCCTCGTCGGTGTAGGAGAACGAGTCGCGCGAAGCGAACATGGAGTTGGACTTGGCGGCGAGTCTCTTCTTCTTGCGCAGAGCGCCGAATTCGTGGCGGACCTGACGGATGGGCCCCTCGATGGCCTTCACTTCGACCAGTAGATCGCTCACCTTTTCGAGAAAGTCGTGAAGGTGGTAGGGACGAAGCACGTAGGGAAGGCGTGCGGCCTCCAAATGGCTTATATATAGGCTGCTCGTTGCCTCTGGGACGAGATACAGGACGCGAACGCGCGCACCATCAGCTGGAGAGACGCTGGCCAGCTCCCGCAAGATGAAGAAGGCGTGACCATCGACTCCCGTCAAAACCACATTGGCAATCACCAGAGACCATTCCCCGGTCTTAAGCTCCGACAGGAGCATCTTGGTATCCGCCACAACGCGGACACGCCACCCCTCGGAGTCCAGGATTTGTTTGACCGCGCTGCTGCCTTGGACACTGTCGTCAAGGACAAGAATTCCGACCTGGCGAACAGCCGGTGTGGGCGTAGGACTAGTACTCACAATACCGATTATAGTATCAGGTGCGAGGGGATGGGTGTCAAATCAAACGTTTGCGACGTATCCGGCAAGGGCAGATGGCAGCTTTTGAGCTCGTGGGCGGCTACTTGCCGATTACGAGGGAAGTACCAGATAGGTACTTTTGCAGGCCGATGCCGTCCCAGAACATTCGATAAGTAGCGTAGCGCCGTGACGAGTCGGCGCCGGTAAAGAAAATTTGGAAGCCGTCGCTTGACCACTCCGCATTCTGGGCGAACATGTTCAAAGGGCTGAGCAGGACACGCCGTTTCGAGCGAATCTCGTACAAGAAAAAGCCAAAGCCACCCCCCATGTGTGTATCGGTGGGAACGCCCGCTGGCGGCTTCAGCCACTCTGCGGAGACGAGAAGCAGATCTGGATTGAGAGGATGAACGCGAAACTTGTCGGCACTGGAAGAACCGAAAGCATCACCGAGAATATCCTTCTCCGGGAACGCCTGTTGGATCGTTCCGTTATCGGTCACCCAGGATAGCTGCTGCAGGTCGTCCACGAGAATGGTGTGAGCATCAACCCATCCATGGATTGAGACGATATCGCCTGGGAAAACGGAAGCTGCGTTCTCCGGGGAAGTGATAAGAGCAGACCACAAACGCCACTTGCCATCGACGAATTTCATGAATGCGAATCGCGTGTCGTCAGGCGACCAGAAGGCCTGTTGGACGCCGCCGCGAAGGAGTTCCTTGACCGCGTTGGAATCGAAATCATATTGGTTGATGCTTCGCTCGGCGCTCGACCCCTCGTCCCGAGTGAAGAGAAGCTTCTTGGCGTCGTGTGAAATAGAGAAGTCGTATCCGGGTTTTCCTGGGATGACTCGCGCCACCGAACCCCGTTTGAATACCAACTGCTGGCTGGCGTTCAGATAGGCAACGGCCACAGGCGACTTGAAATTGGTGACAGAAGAAACTGGGACCGGCGGTTTCTTCTTGGCGTCATCTTCTTCCTGGTCGGGTTGATTGTTGATCTTGGGGAAGAGTTCCGCGGCGATACGGGCGCAGCCGGTCATTGTGCCGATTTGCGCATGATCGACGGAGGCGCGGAAGGAGTACTTTCCAGAGGGCGGCGGCGTGGGGGGCAGCGTATCGTTTGCCGCGTCGGAACAGGCTTCTCTCGTGAGATGGAGGGCTACGGCCGCTCCAGTGGCGGAGTCCTTCGCGTGATAGATCCAGGAGTCGGCGGCCTCATGGGTAACCTCGGCGGGTTCGAGTGGGATGGGCGGATACCCAGGACGATCCATGCGCTCGGGGCCTTTTTGGCCGATTCGGAGACTCCAGTTTGGATTGTTGCCAAAGGCTAGGATAAGGATGGGGTAGTGGGTCGATTGAGGGGCAGGCGGACCGGCGGGGAGCTTCTTTGGCGGAGGTGCAGTTTGGCCAAGGGTGAGTGTGGGCAGGCCTGCAAGCAGCAAGGACACCGCTAGCTGAAAGCGTTTGGACATTACAGTCATGAAAAGTGCAGCTCCCACGGACACTGAGAATACCCTGCATCACCGAGAGAGGCAATTGCCAGCAAAGGATTGAGAGTGAGTCGCGTATCCAGGGAGGTACGGGCGAAAACGAAAGAAGGAACCGGAGACCCTGTACGAATAAAAAGCGAAAATAATGATTGACAAAGCGAAGAAAAAGCGAAATACTTAGCGCGCTTCGAGGTGGGCCATGTCTCCAGTTCAGTCCTTATCGGCGCCGAGTTTTCGGATTCAGCGTCGCCGCGTTTCACCAACCACCGCAGGCCTCTTTCCCGAGTGCCCTGATGTCGTAAGCGCGACAAAAACGGTCGGAGACTTTATCACTGGCGGCCGTAAGACGGCCGACGCCCCGGTTTCCGACCAACGCGGCGGCATTTCGGACTCAACAACGCCGGATTGCCCCCCGGCGTCGAGGACCCAGCACGGAACCCAAAGCCGTGGCACGGGTTCAGTCCGAAACGCTGCTGCGGTGCCCACTGAACGCGCTCACGCGCGGCTGGTTGGCATTGCCCGCCTCGCAGCATCCTCCCCGCCAGCAGAGACACAGCGGAAGTCCGCTGAAAAGCCGGAATATTTTCTGCTGCCGGTGAAGTCGATCCTGAACCGTTGCGATTCGCAGCGCGTGCCTTTTGAGTGGACGATCAATCCCTATCGGGGATGCGAGTTTGCCTGTAAGTATTGCTACGCGCGGTACACACACGAATACATGGAGCTGGATGGATCGGAATTCGAGAAGAAGATTTATGTGAAAAAAGATGCTACGCCGCTGTTGGCATATGACATTTCGCGAAAGTATTCGTATGCGTCCGAGAGGTCGGGCGGGGAAAAGCCTGAGCACATCGCCATTGGAACGGCGACGGATCCGTACCAGCCAGCCGAGCGGGAACACGGCGTGACGCGAGCTTGCCTGGGGGAACTGGCGAAGCGCGAGGGGCTGAGCGTTTCTGTTATCACTAAATCGAATCAGATTGTGCGCGATATCGATTTGTTCAAACAGATTGCCGAGCGGTCCGAGTTGTCCTTGAATATCACGATTACGACGCTGCGGCCTAAGCTGGCGCGATTGCTGGAGCCGCGTGCGCCAAGGCCTGATTTGCGGCTTGCGGCGGTGCGGCAACTTCATGAAGCGGGGCTTGCCGTCGGCGTATCTGCCGCGCCGCTGATACCTGGGATTACGGACCGCGAAGGGGATCTGGAAGCCGTTGCTGAAGCGGCCAGAGATGCAGGTGCACAGTGGTTTTGGTCCGGAGTGCTGTTTCTGATGCCGTCCTCGGCAAAACAGTTTTTGCCGTTTGTCCGAGAAAAGTTTCCCCGGCTTGCGAAGCTCTATGAAGATTGGTACCGCAAAAATGGCTATGCGCCGGAGGAATACCGGCGAAAAGCGGCGGAGCGTGTCGCGCGAATACGCCAGAAATATGGGTTCAATCCGTGTCCGCAGCACGAAGTGCAGCGCACGCCACAAAGGGTACAATTGAAGCTGGGTTGGGATGCTGCTGTGGTGGCGCAACAGGTGGAGCGAAGGCATGCTTGCGTGACGGGATAGATCGGCGAGAGAGCGCAGAATCTTCGGCTTTGTTCACCGCGGCGGGAACGGCTGCGCCCAGAAAACCTGTTACGGGACGATGATGCGGGACTCTTCGCGCTTGAGTTCGGGGGCTTGAGGGAACTGAGCGCGGAGGAATTCGATGAAGCGGCGCGAACGAGGGCGGCCGTTGGTTCGCAGCAAACCCATGCGGTAGAGAAAAACCCACAGATAAAACAGATCCAAGTCTTTGAGGGCTGCCGAAGCAGCACGCTCGGCTTGCTGGCTCTTCACTTCGGTGATGAAGGCGATCAGCGCAGCGTAGAGTTCGCGCGGCAGCGGAGCGTCTGGCGGTTTTTCATAGATGATGCCGGAGCTCAGCGTTTTGTAGGTTTGGGCGACCGCCTGAATTGCGGCGAGTACATCGGTGTCCACAGTAGCGGGTTGGACGGCGCAGAATTTGGCGATCGAGAAGGCTAATCCGGCCATCAGTTGCTGGTGCGTGTAGACGATGTCCTGGGGGATTTTTTCGTCGAGCAACGGAGTGTCAGCCGGCAAGGAGCGCTGGTGCTCGTCTTCATAGCGGTGGGCCGAGACGAGATAAGAACAATCCGAAGGGCAATCGATTGTGACTTCGCGCTCGGTGCCGCAACATACAGAGCAGATCTTTTCGCCTTTGGCAGGGCAGAAGCGGGCCGGTTTTCGTTTTTCGCAGATCGGGCAAGACACGGAGTTTCCCATGGTAGATGAACAATTGAGCAGAATACGCCGTGCTATTGCAAAAGACAAAAGGCGATAGGCGAAAATTCAGGCCATGATGACTTTGTTCTTGAAGCGGCGGGCGGCGATGATCAGAAGAACGGCGCCGATGACAACTAGGGCGAGGCCGTCAGTCCAGAGATGCTTGATGGTAGCGCCACGCAGAATGACGCCGCGCGTGATGTTGATGAAATAGGTGGCGGGGATCATGTAACTGATGGGCTTGAAGATGGCCGGCATGGTTTCGCGTGGGAATATATAGCCGGAGAAGAAAACGCTTGGCAGAATCGGCAGAAACGCGAGTTGCATGGCTTCCGCTTGCGAGTTGGCTTTGCTGGAGATCAGGATGCCCAGCGAGAGCGCAGCGAAGAGATAGGGCAAGGCGAGCAAGGCGAGCAAAAGCACGCTGCCATGAATGGGCACTTGGAACAGGAAGCGCATGAAAGTAAGAATGAGGCAGAGCTCGAAAAAGCCTATGCCGAGATAGGGCAGCAATTTGCCTAGGAGCAGGCCGAAAGGGCGGACCGGGGTAACGAAGAGCTGTTCGAGCGTGCCACGTTCTTTTTCACGCACGATGGAGAAGGCCGTGAGGAATGTGGTGACGTTGAGGAGCATGATGGCAGTGAGACCAGGAAGGAAAAAATTGGGCGAACGCGAATCGGGATTAAAGAGCAGCTTGGGACGCATATCCACCGCGAAGTCAGCACGATCCTTCAGTACGCGCCGAAGCGATTCATCAAGGCCGATGGCGGTGGTGACATTAATGGCTTGGCCGGCGACGGAGGAGTCCGAGCCGTCGATGAGGACCAAGACTTGCGCGCTCATATTGTGGAGCAGGCGGTCCGAGTAATCGACGGGGATTTTGATGCCCACGCGCGTCTTGCCCGAGATGATCAGATCGTTCAGATCATGATCATTTTGAACGTAGCTGAAGATGTGAAATGTGTCGGAATTTTTCAGGCGGTCAATGAGCTCGCGGCTTTCACGGCGGCCATCCGCGTTGTAAACGACGGTATTGATCTGGCGGATGTTGGTGTCCACACCGTAGCCGAGCAGAAACATCTGGAGCAGCGGCATGGTCAGAGAGAAGA
>WNFO01002289.1_pt1 | contig 15703 bp, 16 predicted proteins | sample 5400251 | NCBI WGS metagenome assembly WNFO01 (sample SAMN13153354, study PRJNA577476) | soil metagenome | isolation source: 100 cm saprolite under Madrone tree | place: USA:California | collected 2016-06-14 | reverse complement strand
GGACAGGGATCGAGACCAAGGAAGACGACCGCGAGAGCGCTCCCCTGAGCGTCGCCCCGACCGTGAGACTCAACCTAACCGCGCCGAGTCGAGTCGGCCTGAGGAAACGGTGAATCGCTCGGCGGAATCCGCAGTGGTCGCTTCGGCGACCCCGGGGGAGATCCCCACGGATCGCCAAGAGCGCATAGACCGTCCCGATCGTGGCGAACGGCGCGGCCGGCGCGGCCGGCGCCGAGGACGGCGCGGGGGCGGTGGAGGTGGCGCTCGCGATAGCGGTGCAGCGGCCACGGGAAGCGGTGAGTCCGGAAGCATCGCTCGCGAGCCCTCGGAGCAACGCGAGGCGTCTCCAACGTCCGAGGGTCAAGCGACCCGCGCGGGCGAGTACGCCAACGGCGTGCGTGATCACCGCGAAGACTCTCCAAATCAGCGCGATTCCCACGACACCGCCGACTCGCGAGAGCGTCGGGAACCGTCCGAGAATCGGGAGTCGCGGCCCGAGCCGCGTGAGCAGGCGCAGCGGCATGAGTCTCCACTGCGCAACGAGCGCTCGGCGGAGCACAAGACGATTGCTCACTTCGAGCCCACGCCTCCCATCGAGGGTGCGCGTCAAAGCAAGCCGTATGTCGTGTGGTCGTCTTCGCCGCCCGAGAAGGCTACGCCGAGCGACTCCGGTCCAGAGGAGTAGCGCTTGGTGTCAGGCGTGCCGCGTCAGACGACGCGGCACGCCAGGAGCCTGTCTGTAGCAGGCCCTGACCACCCCACAAAATCGAGCTTTACTCGACGGCTGAGCATGAGCCGACGAGCAAGATGCTCGATTTCGTGGGACGCCGTCTAGGCCGGCGGGGCGCGCTGGCGCAGGTGTCGCAGCAGGCCGCGAGCAGCAGCCTCCACGAGATCCAGCACTTCCTCGAAGCCGTTCGGCCCGCCGTAGTACGGGTCCGGAATCTCCTTCGTGCCCGCCTCCGGAGCAAACTCCAGGAATAACCGCAAGCGATCGGGCGCCTGAGCAGGTGCGCTGCGGCGCAAAGCCTCGAGATTCTCCCGATCCATGGCGAGGATCATCTCGAAGCGCTCGAAGTCGTGGGGCTGAATTACGCGCGCTCGGCGCTTCGACAGGTCATAGCCCCGGCGCATAGCCGCCCGCTGCGTGCGCGGGTCGGGAGGGGCGCCGACGTGATATCCCGCCGTGCCTGCGGAATCGACTTCGATCGTGAGCTCGGGCATCTCGCGCGCCGCGATGGTGCGCACGACGACCTCCGCGGTCGGCGAGCGACAGATGTTACCGAGACAAACGAACAGGATTCTCATACCGGTACTTGCGAGCGTAACTTGATGATTGCGCGTCTTATTCCGTCTAGACGTGTCTGGGCTTGTCCCCCAGTATCACGTGCTAAGGTGTATCCCGGATACACTCCCGGAGCGGCAGATGTTGTCGGATCGGCAAATACGCGCACTCAAGCCTGCGCCCCCGCGATAAATGGTACTGCGACGGCAACGGATTGTACCTGCGCGTTCGCGCCACGGGCGGGCGCTCCTGGGTACTGCGCCGCAAGCGCGGCGGGCACATCGAAGTCATCACCGTGGGCGCGTGGCCCGCGCTCGGCCTCGCGCAGGCGCGCCTCAAGGCCGGCGCGCTTGCCGGCAAGGATGTCTCCACGCTAACGCTGGGCGCGCTCCTCGACACCTGGCACACGGACGTCGTGCGCAAGACCTACCGGCGACCGCGCGAGGTGCGGGGCTACATTGAGCGGCTCGATCCGGCGCTTAAAGTCACAAAGCTGCGTAACCTGGAGCGCGTCGAGGTGCGGCACGCGCTGCGCCGCTACGCCGAGGAGCGTGGGCCAGTCGCAGCAAATCGTGCCCTGTCGATCCTGAAGACCGCGCTGCGCTTCGCCGTCGATGCCGGCTATCTCGAGATCTCCCCTGTCGATCGGCTGTCCAACGAGCCTGACCGCCGCGGAGTGGGCCGCTTTAAGATCACAGATTGTGACCTTAAAGCGCGGTCGCGGGCAGCACCGCAAATACCTGCCCTACGCGTTCACCGAGCAGGGCGTGGCCATGCTCTCTTCGGCGCTCAAGAGCGCTCGCGCCATTGCCGTCAACATCCAGATCATGCGGGCCTTTGTCCGCATGCGCGAGCTGCTGATCTCGAACCGAGAGCTCGCTCAAAAACTCGATCAGCTCGAGGCGCGTCTTGAGAAAAAGCTGGCCTCCCACGATGAGGCGATCGCCGCAATCCTCTCCGCGATCCACGAGCTGAGCGCCGGCAAACGGCGCTCCACGCGTCTGCGTCAGGGTGCCCCGTGGCTCAAGACCGCCCTGGTGACGGTGGCGTGGGGTGCGGTGCGCACCAAAAACTCGCATCTGCAGGCTCAGTTCCATCGGTTGCGCGCGCGCCGCGGCGCCAAGAAGGCCATCGTCGCCGTGGCTGCCTCGATGTTGACCGCCGCATCAAATGGAAGCCACCTAAGCGCTATCCCATCCCCAGGGACTGGTGCACTTATAGAACCAGAGTGGCCCTCCGACACGGAATCCGTCTCCGGAGCGATGGTGGTGGCTACAATCGCGGAGCGACGCATCCAGTCAACGCGATGCTGAATTACGCATACGCCGTGCTGATTGCACAGACCCAGATTCGACTCATCGTCGAAGGATACGACCCGACGATAGGCATCATGCATGAGAAGAAGGCCCTTCGCGGAATCAACCCCGGATTTGCTCTCGATCACATGGAGCCGATGCGGCCAGTGGTTGACCGAGGTGTTTTACAGCTAATCGATACCGTGACGTTCACGGGTGCTGACTTCGCGATTCAGACTGACGGCGTCTGCCGCTTGAAATCCTGAGCTAGCGCGGCGGGTTGCACAACTCGCGATGGAGCGTTGCGAAGATTTGCCCTACCCCAAGCGCGGGTGGCGATACCAGCGCAAGCGAACTTGGCGTGCAGTTGATTCCGGCACCTGATCCCTAGGCCAGATTTAGAAGATTCCACGCTAGGAGGCTCAATTGGCAGAGCAGCGGACTGAAAATCCGCGTGTCGGTGGTTCGATTCCGCCCCTGGCCACCAGCTAGATCAGCAGCTTACGCTGCCTAGACATCGGGCGATCAGGCCGATGTTTCCATTTTGTTTCCTTTTTCCACCAAAGGCCTAGAGTGCGCGCCGGCATCGGGGGCCGGAGGTCCGATGTCGGATAAAAACGGGGCATCTCGCCGCGGTCGACCAAATCAACTACATTTCGGTAATGCGCCACGATTCCGGCATCCCGAAGAGCGTTCGGGCGTATCTCAAGCGGCTGGGCAACCCATATGCTTCGCTACAGTTGGAGGGCTTTCAGGACGAGGTACCCTTCGGCGCGGCTCACCTGTCAGCGGAGCATGGCTCTGCCAGCGGCAAGGCGGCACCCGGAGTAGACGTAGCGCGCAAGCCTGAACAAGTAGATCTCTTTTCCCAACAGTCCGGCGAGCAGCTTTCCCCCACCAATGCCCGGTCGGGAAATCCCTACGCAGCGCTGGCTCAGATTACTGAGGATGAAGCTCTCGCGGACACTGCGGATAGGGCGGCGGGTCAGGACTCGAAAACAGCCTCGCAGACTGAGTTTGAAAGTGGCTGTCGCCGCGTATTTGCACAGTACATCCCCGCGCTCGAACGCGGCCGTCTCCGGCCCGAGCATCGGGATTTTATTGCGCGCAACAGAGTGCGGAGCGGGAGGATTCGCTTTTTGCTCATTCAAGCGCTTCAACGGTACGACCTCTCGAGCACTATGGGACTCCAGCCGCAGTTCAATCGCGAGAGCGAGCTGCTAACGGCCAAGAAACTGACAGAAATCGAGCGAAGCGTTGGCACGGACGAGTAGGGAGCCTAGATCCGCTCTGTCCCCGGAAGAACTTTCGTCGTTCTCACGGGCTTGCATCACGATCGCGAATGAAGTAGCCGATAAGCAGGGCTTCGTTCCTATCCGGGGATTGCTGGAGCGATTTCAGGCTCGAATTGTAATTCGTCCACTGCTTGTGGAGGGAATGCTCGCTGCCGTGCCAGACGAGAACCGATGGGCGGTGTTGGTCGACAGCGACACATATGGCATTACCGACGCCGATGTCGCTCTAGAAGAGAGCGCCCGCCCACTCCCCAATCGGCTGCGATTCACGGTCGCTCACGAACTCGCGCATTCGCTCGCGTTCCGACCTTCAGACTTCGGGATTCGCCTTCGCAATTCAATTAACACTGAAGACGCTAAGAAGGCTGTCGTGGAGGCAGTTGAACGCGCAACCGACCGTCTTGCGCCGTTACTGCTACTTTCCGAAAGAGCTCTTATAGATTTTTTAAAGTTGCGGGAGCAGCCGCCTACCGTCGGAGATTTTGCCGAGTTCCGGCTCCGCGTAGGAGTTTCTCGAGAAGCACTAATCAACCGACTGCGAGCTCTCTCTCACACGGACGCGAACGGCACAAGGGGGCTTAATGCACTCGGGAATATAGCCATATGCATTGGAGAATGGGTTGATGATCGGGTCGCAGCGCTTCGCAGCTGGCCGGTATTTTTCAGCTTTGACCGAAATATAATCCCGGCATTTCTGATGAACCTATCTCACCAGGATCGACTTCCTGCACGCGCCGCCTTTGCGGATAAGTCGTTTGCACTGTGCGGCGGGGATAGCCCTGAAATCGAGGTGACAGTTCCCGCCGGCACCGCGAGCGTTCCTGACGCAGAGCAGATGAGAGTAGCCTGCTCGGCAGAGTCGATAACACGGATACCCAGATCTAAGTTTCTTCTCGTCGTGCGCAAGTCGCTCTGAGTCGAGTTGCGAGACGGGGAGATCACGACGTCACATACCGACTGCCGCTTACATCCATATGGCCTGATACAGGACGTCGCGAATCCGCTTGATCTTGGCCTCTCCAATGTAGTCGATGCGGTCGAGCGCAGCATCGGTCGTGCTTGCCAGCTCACCGACCGTCCTGAGACCGGCCCCTTGCAGCCGCTCGATCATGTTTCCTGTCAGCCCGTAGGGATACGCTGCGGACTTGGCCAGCACGCTGACTGGTTTCTCCAAAATTGCGAGGCCATGCTCCTCGGGCAGAGGCGGCAACGCGACGCTCCGAAACGTTGGGCCAGCGACGTGAATCTCAGAAGCCTCGGGTACCCCAGCTATCCACTCGTCGATCATTTCGAGAGTGAGCCGCCGCGAGGGCACTGAATCTAGAAGATTGCAAAGGTTGATTGCAAACACTGGGCCCCTTCCGCCGGACTTCATTGCACGTGAGGCCTCGCGACGCGCGACGAACCCCAAGTACTCGAGTATCTCGAAAATCTTGCCGTACTGGCTGACGATCTGACGATGGATGAGCACCCGATCCTGAGCGATCGCACGGACCTTGTCCTTCACGGGTCTCGATGCGTGCTCGACGATCAGTTCCATTACTTCGCGGGCTGGATCAAGTAGTGGTTCGTAGACTCCGAGTTTGGGGGCCACCTCCTCCATGAGCGGCCAATAGTAGTCAGTTGCCATGTCCAAGAAGCACTTTGTCACTTCGGGTATTCCGATACGCTCTTGTCCCGCGAAGCGATTGCAGGCAAGAATGAAGCCTCGTAGGTTTCCGACGACGGCGCGGCCAAGCAGATTGGCGAACTGGGCCGGTGCAAGTCGATCCGAAAACGTCGATCGGTCTGCGAGCTTCTGATACCGCGCCTGCATGACATCAGGAAAGAAGTTCGGGCCCCCAGAAACATCTGAGCGGCTTATATCGATGACCGTTGAATCGTTGAAAACGTCAAATCGCACTCCGAACTTCGTCACGCCGGGATAGATTGAAGCCTTACAGGATGTAAGGCTGCTTGAAAGCGTCCGAAAAAGATCGAAAAAGACTTCCAATGGCTTCTCGCGCCCAATATGAGCCGCATCGTCAAACAGCAGCACGACTCGACTATTGATTGATCGGGATAGATTGGCCAAACCAAACTGAATCGAAACCTGATCGCTGGCGACGCCGAACTCATATGCAAGGCCGCGGTCTGTAATCTCTTTCTGAATCGCTTGTGAGAGGAGTACGCAGAAACACTGGATGTACTCCTCGCCGTCCGATTGGAGTAAAGGTAGGTAACGCAAACTCACATACACAGCAAACACGGCTGGCTCTGTTCGCATACGTCTGTGTGCTTCGAGCAGTAGCGCGCTCTTGCCGCTCCCTCGACCTCCCCGAATCAGTACAGGCCCGTGAGCGCTCAGCTTGCGAATTATTGGCTCGTCATAGGACGAAAACCGATGGTATTGCGTGAAGCTCTCGGGTGGGCATTCCTCGGCGGCAAGGATAAGCCCTGACTCGTCCTCATCCGGTTGAGCGCTCATATCACATCCTGTCTAAGGGAAAGGTAAGCCTTCATTGCTTCACTTGGCGCAAGCGAAGCGTAGGCCGTGGGTATGAAATGCGACGTCAATCCGAGGTGGCCAATCAGCAAGCAGGTGTCTCTAATGACTGTCTTTACCGTGTTGTTATCGAACAGCAGGGCACTGGTGAAGAATTCCCAGTGAACACCCTTTGAAAGGATGGAGTAGAGCTGGAGGCTCCTGCCCTTCGCCACATTGATATACGTCTCCGAGTCAAGCGCCAGAATTTCCGTTAGCAGAGTATCGGAATTGTAGGATGCTACGAAGTCCAGCATGCGCTCGACCGCAGGTTTCCAGTAAACGTGCTCCATATAGCGCGAGAAAAGCGCACGGCTGATCTTGAGAAGATCGTGCTCGACACTCCACAGGCTCTGAGAGGGCCTCTCCTCCGGTATAACGTCACCGACCCACGAGAAAGCGGAGCGCGCGCGCTTTCCAATTTCGTATTCTGGCTGCGCTTGAAACTCACTCAGGTACATCATTCGAAAGCAGTCAAGGCGCCCGACTAGCGCCGCGCAGCTGCTTTCAAGCAGAACGCGGGCACAGAACGGGCCGAGAGTAAGCAAATCGTCAGATACCTCGTCTCGCAGAAATTTGACTGCTCTGGCAGAGAAGTTATCAATCGACTTTGCCAGTTGATCGAGGGCAGTCTTTGCGATTCCTTCTGTCTTATTGTGGCCGCACAACAGAGATCCCACGTCGCCCATGCTTGCGAGCCCTTGGCCTATGACCTTCCCGTCGTTCCCTACACCCCAAGCCACATTATCCACGGTCGGGTAAGGGGCCGCCAGCTGCCGTGTTTGGATCGGCTGCGCGAACGACTAGCAACCATTGCCGGCATTCGCCTTCGGAGGCAGACTTACGCCTGCGATGCAAAAAGTTGCCAGGAAAGTTGGGATTTGCGCGGAGGTCCGTACACCTACGGACGCGCACGGCCCCTATAAGGGTGTACGGCGCACTCGGTACCGACCAAAGTGCGAGCACTACCCGCAGCTCGATGTGCGAGTGTTGGCGCACAGAGGGCTTCTCGAACCGGGTAAAGACGTCTTACTGCCGTTAAGCCCTCGGGAGGCCCGGCGTACCGCGATCCTGCGCTTTCGCGTCGAGGCCGACCGCTTACAGCTAAGCTCGGGCTACGGCAACCCGTCGCGGATCTTCTACGTCCGCATCGAACGAACGCCGTGCCCCTACGGCGGTACCCGGCCATGGCTGCGATGCCCGCGATGCGACTTCCGACGCGCCGTACTCTATGCAGTAGACGACAGCGGCTCCGTTGCCTGCCGTCGCTGCATGCATCTCGTCTACGCAGGCCAGGACGAGCGAAAGATGAATCGCTTGTGGCGCAAAGAACGCAAACTCGAAGCGAAGCTCGCAGGACGATACTGCGGGAGGCCGAAGGGGATGCACTGGCGAACGTTCGAGCGGATCTCGACAGAATTGAATGATGTGCTTGGTAAGCAGCACAGGCTCTTCATCGACGGTGCGCGGAGGCTCCTCGACCGGATGGGATGGCCTCCACCGCCCCAGCGCAGCCCGCGTGCGCAATTATCCGCGATGAACTCCACGCGCTAGTCGCTTCAGTAACCCTATGAGCGCCGCGGCGATCGCGAGGACCCCTATTGCGATCAGACGGGCGTGTTCGCTTAGACTCAAGTTCCTGCGGTGATGGCGGGAAGTTCTTCTTCATCTTCAGAGACATAATCGCGGTTTGGGCGCGCGGTTTCTGTCTACACGATGATCTGGTCGATCAGTGCCAAGGCGCGGCGCTGTAGTGGGGTTGGGGTCGTGAGCAACTCGAAGGTGGCCGAGTGTTTGACCGGCCCCGGCGCGCGGCAGGTGTTGCGCACGATGGTGGAGAGTTCTTCGAGCAAGGTGCGGAAGCTGTGCGCCGGAGTACCGTCAGGCAGAGTGTGAGTGAGGACTTTCTGCATGGCATCCTCGGAACGCTGCGCGGGGGCGACCGGGTCGCGAGTGGCTTTTGCCACCTGATCTTCATCGGCGAAGAGCAAGGGGCGCCAGGCCTCGCGCAGATGCCACTCGAGGTAATAGGCCAGCATGCACAGGAAGATGTGGGCGCGCACACGATCCTCGAGCCAATGGTGGATCGGACGCACTTTCAGATCGACCGTCTTGAGCGAGCGGAACGCGCGCTCCACATCCGCAAGCGCCTTGTAGTTTCTAACGGCATCGGCCGCTGACATGTGCTTCTTGGGTACGCAGGTGCGGATCACATAGATGCCATCGAGCGCCGCCTCGGCGGCGATCTGCTCTTGTAGCAGATGAAAGTCGAAGCGTTTCTCAGTGATGTCCAACGCAAAGTGCTTACCGACCTTGTACTTATTGAGCACGCGGCCAACCCGAACGCCGATCGCTGCCTGCCCCTTCAATCGACCGCGCGTGACCTGGGCGCGCACTTTCTCCAGCTCCCTCTGTGTGGCTTCCAGCAGCGCGCGACGCTTGTGTCCGCGCAACTTCGCCAACTCCGGATTGCGACAGGCAATCAGCCGCTCACCCGGATACTCGGGGTGAGTCAGTTCGACCAGATTGCGTTCATCGAACAGTCCCAGCTGCAGCGTCTCGCCTTCTACCAGGGAGCGGATCTGCGTGCTCTTGAGCGCCGTGATCCAGCTGAGTCCTTCCAGCTCACGCAGCTCCTGGATCGCCTTGTGCGAGATCATGCCCCGATCGCCCACCAGCACCACCTGCTCCAGGCCAAACTCCTCGCGCAGCTTCACCACCTGAGGCATCAGCGTCTTGGCATCCCCCGTGTTGCCTTCATAGACCGAGACCGCCACCGGACAGCCCCTGCGTGTCGTCAACAGACCGTAGTTGACCTGGAGCTTGTTCTTCTTACCGTCGCGGTCATGGCCGATCTTCCCCAGCGGACAGCACCTGCCTTCGAAGTAACTGGAGGAAAGGTCATACAAGGCGAGCGTTCCTTCGCTCAAATGCCGTGCGGCCAGCTTGCGCTCAATCAGTCCCTGATGTTCCAGCAGCCAGTCCATCGCCGCATACAAATCATTCTCATCCGCCCCCTCGACCCCGTACTCCTCAGCCAGCGTCGTCGTGTGCCACCAGCGCGTCGTGGCCAACTTCGTGTGCGGGGCCAGTACGCGTGCGGCTACCATCGCGCACACTCGATCGCGCTCGGGACCGCTGCGCGAGGCGATCAGGGCTTCAAAGCCCAGACGCTGCATGGCCGCGCGTAGCGCCTGCACCTGCCCGTGGGGCTTGGAGCGCACGATCTCCAGGCGCTCCCCAACCGGCACGAACGCCTCCCCGCGCAACGCGCGGCGGATCACCTCAATCAGCGGCTCGGGAAGATGGGAGAGATTGCCGAGGGTCTCGTTCTTGACCTGCTCGCCCTCGCGATAGCTGCGCCGAAGCAAATGTGTCGCGTACACACGGCCTTTGTAGCGGCGCCGTGTGGTGACGACATGAACCGCGCCTCCCCGCTGCGACATGCCCGCAAATATAGCTCTCCTGAGACTTATTTGCAATCATTTAGTGACTACATATAGGCACCGAAAAATGCCTACCACCACGCATCAAATGCTAGAAAAACCGAGATCTGCTGACTACCAGAGGATCAGGTGCCGGGGAGAACTTCCGCTTAGAAGGCGAGCCGTCTCCGGCGGGACTTTGTGCTCTTCGAGCGCACGTAAGGTTGCACGTAGAGCCATATAACACGGGCCACCTACTCCGCGCTGCAGGCAGCTAACCCGCTGGGATGGCGGCAAAGATGTTTCAGGGGATTGCACGGGCTGTAGCGTCCCGGGTGCAAAGGCCATTGGCGTTTGTGTCACAGCCTCCGACGCTGGTTGCTGTGGCAGCAAAATGCCAAGTCGTATCGGCGCGGCAGGCGCAAGTGCATTGGGAGTTGGAGACGGCGGTGAGAGAGGCGGAGTCGGCATTTGCTGACCAAGACCCTGGACTCGGTTCTGCGAGATGACTGGGAATGCAACGGCGCAGAAGACCAAGGCGAGGCACAAGCTGGCCGGTGAACTACGGACGCCCGATGTGAATGTCATGAGCGACTACTCCAAAGCTGCGGACAAAACCGCGCCCCGGGGAGCGTGACCGCCAGTGAGGCGTTCATACAGGCGCTCCCGTGTCTTCGACCTTGCAGATGGGATGAGCCCTCAGATAACTATTGCTGACCGGAATTGCTTCCAACTTGCGAGCAGCCTCTTCGGCAAGTTCAGGCGTCGGATGGTCGACCTCGATATCGTTAATGCAAGTTTGCGAAAAGACCTCATCACCGTCAACGGTGGGTTATGGGCTAGCGTCGCCAGACCCCGCGGAGGGTCCCTCGCGCGGATGCCAGAAGCGACATCACTGGCAGCGCCACAAGTCCTGAAGTAGCGCATACACGGAATAGACGCGCCGCAGCATCGTGCGCCCGGCGTACTATCTATGGGATGACCTACGACGCCCGCCCGAACCCCTCGCGGGTGCAACCCGCCCGCGTGCGGACAATCGACGTGGAAGGCACCCGGTGCGCTGCTTCGAGATGGCGGACGGGACGCGCATCTGGCTATGTGACTGCTCTGCGTTCCAAGAGCGGGCCGCGCGCCACACTGAAGGCTTCTGCGCACACACCGCCGTCGCCATCATGCGCTGCATCGAGAACGGGTCAATCGACGTTCGGTGACGCAGTCCGGGGGCGATTGACTGATTGACTGGACTGAAGCGGAATTGGTCAATCGGCCTTCGGACGGCCATTCGGAGCTTGACCGCCCGCAAATCGAGCTGGAAACCTAGCGACGCAGCCGCCTTGAAGGCGGGGTTCGTCTGGCTATAGCCCCGGTTGTGCGGCGCACGAGTGCGGCATGCCCGCCGGGGCGTAGATTCACCAGTTGGCCTCCTTGCCGCACCGCACCTCTGTCGGGCATTCGCCCCTCACAATTGAAACTCTCGCCTAGGGACGCTGAATCTCACTCGTTGCCGGCCGCAAGCCGTAGTCTCCGATGATGCCAACTAAAACTCGGCCGTCCTTTTGCCTGGACAGAGAAGACCCAGAAACTTGAGTCGATGCGTTGCAGGGCTGCTTCGGAGGACGTTCGGGCACGACGCGTCTTCAGATCGAGCGCCCACCCGGCGCCTGAGCCCAGGGGCACAGTGACTCGGTCATTTCTATAACGCATGCCCCTGGCGAGTCGGCGAATCCGGCCTGTGATTGAACGTAAATCGCGGCCGGCCCGAACAGGAGATCGTGGCGAAATCGATCGTGACGAAGTGAGATAAGTCGTCGGCTGGACACAGTAGATCGGAGAGAGTGCTTCGCACTGGAAGATCGCTCTGCAGCAACGCCCATCCGTTCCAATAGCAACCGGAGGCCAATGCAATGCAGCGGGACCAGATGAGCACGCTTGTACTAGGGCTACTAGCAGGAACGCCATTTATTGCCGGCGCGGGCGAACCAAGCCCCCAGCCGAGTAAGCCGGTTTCTGCACCAAACACACAACCATCTGAGACGTCGAGCAATCCTGCCCCGTCCGGCAATAATAAGGAGAAACCGCCGAGTTACCCGTCGAGTGGTGAAACACTTGGTCCAGGCGACGCGGTCATCCCGCTTATGTGCATCCCGGAATTCACGATCGTAAAGGACGGAGAGAAAGAGAAAAAGTATTCGGCACCGGGACGAGGCCACGCCAGACTCAAGGGCGCTTCGAAAGATGACAAGCCGGGGACCGCGGTCTTCTGGGTTGACACGAAACGAGAGAGCGACGGATTCATTCAAGGTCACTTTGTAAAGCACAGAACCGTACTAGGAGTCTCTCGCGAAGAGGAGGAGGGGCAACTGGAAGACTGCGGCGGTGAGGAAGGCGTGACTCTTAACAAAAAATACTATGTAAATAGTGATGCCCTGAACACGTATGCCATAACACGAGCGGGACTGACGTACGGTGCGCTCACTATCCCGTATAAATGGCATGGGAGTGATCATTCGTTCGACGCGGCTCCAACAGTCGGTGCTTTTGTGGGCTTCTACCTCGGCCGGCCCGGCGCGGATGCCGCTTTGGTTATTTCTGCGGGACTTGGCAGCGTGTCGGTGCCGACGATGAAGAACGGCCAAGCCGCGAACGACCTGAAGGCTTCGCTCTCGCTCGCCCTCGGCCCCGTAATTACCCTGACCAGAGGGCAGCGATTTCAACTTGGCATACTGTTGGGTACGGACTGGGTCACTAGCGCAGCGAAGGCTGACTACAAATACAACGGCAAATTGTGGGCTGCCCTGTCTCTAGGCGTAGATCTCACCAAATAGTCCGTACTCTGCCCTGTAGTTCGCAAATCATTGCGTCCAGCTAAGGCAGGGCACAGCGAATACTCGTGATGCAGCCCCCCGAGCACCGCTTTGCTACGCACTGAGCCGAAGTCCCCGAGGCGATGGCAAGACTTCGGCGTCGCGGTTGGTCTGGCCGCCGGAGGGTCGAGGGAGACTAGGTTGCCTTCGCTTGCGGCAGTCAGGCCGCACGCGCACAGTGGCAATCTGTGGGGTGGCTTCTAACCAGCGCTTGGAGCGGACGCGCGGGACAGGCTGAGATGAGTAACCAAGGAACGTATGCCAGTTCGTTGCCTCCGGCCGTTCGACGACCGCTCGCCGCTCAAGCTCACCGTTAGGCCATCAGGAAACAAGCTCACGTGCCTCCGCTTCAAGGAGAAAAGATATGAAAAGGATCGTCTCATTGCTCTCGCTATATCTTGTAGTGCTTGTGCCATCAGTTGGACATGGCGAAAGCATTTCGGATCTGGAAAGTAGGGCCGACCGATTTCACTCCGACGCTCAATCCCTTTACCGCCTGGATGATGACGACATGAATCTAATCTGGGAGGCGTACTGTGGAAGATTCGATCCTAAGATAAGAGAAGACAGGGAATTTGCTGCCGATATCGGACAACAGCTCCAGAACAAGGAAAAGGGGATACTCGAGCATTTGCTTGCTGGTGATCTTCCGTCCCTGGTTGAAGCCGCTAATAGGCTCGTCGGGGGCGAGGATACAAAAGACAAAGCACAAGGAATCCTGGAAAGCCTCAAGAAGGAAGAGAGCAAGCTTCAAAAGCTATACGACGGAGTCGTTCTCAAAGGCAGCAACCATCCCTTTGTTCAGTACGCGATCGAATATGGAAAGAAACAACATGAGGACATGTGCGGTCGCTATGGAGAGCAGCCGAAGGTCTGCGACAAGGACTTTCCGGGCGCGGATGGTCGTCCTGACCTAGTTACCGTCGAAAGTGGCCATCTGGTGGTGTATGAGTTCAAACCGGACAATAGCAAGGCAAAAGACCTAGGCTGGAATCAGGTGAAGAGGTACCTCGCGCCTGTTGCAGACTATTACCAAAAGTTCTTCGAAGATGGCCGAAATGGGGAATTCAAAGGCGAGCCAGATAGCGACCGCGGGGGGAAGGCAATCCTTGAAAAGCTTAAGCAATCCAAAGATACCTGGTCGTCTGACGGCAAATATTTGCAGGCGATTCCGGAAGTCAAGACCTACAACATGTGCGAAAAGCGGTTTAATTGAGCTTGTTCTTGTACGGCGCGGGCGCGGAAAGACAGAGTGCACCCGCGGCGCGGATCAGCCGCTGCTGGGCAGATTGCCGGGGACCGTTTGAGACCAGATATCGATCGGCAGGTAGTGAAGATTGCCATTTGCTGCGCTGCTCAGGGAATCCTGTTTCCACTTTGGTTTCCAATCCAGCATCACCCGGCGTCACCTACCAGCACCTACCGTAAGGGTTCTGGTGCAATAGCGGGCGATCCGTGGTATCCGGGACCTTTTACCCGGGGCCGACCGTGATCCAACCCATTGAACGCGATGCCATTTACCGGCGTCGCCGATCCCCCCGTGATGTGATCGAAACCTGTGTCCGCTGGTACCTTACATACCGCTTGAGCTATCGAGATCTCGTCGCCCTGATGTCCGAGCGCGACGTGCACGTGGCGCACACCACGATCATGCGATGGGTTTTTTTCGGTATGTTCCCGGATACGAGAAGCGGTGGAACCGCCGGGCGAAGCCCGTGGGGTCGTCCTGGCGCGTGGACGAGACCTTCATTCACGTGCGACCCAAGATGGGTTATTTGTACCGCGCCGTCGACAAGGACGGGAGGACGGTTGACTGGCTGTTCCAGATCGGGCGCGGAATCGCTGCGGCAATGGCTTTCTTCCGTAAGGCGCTGGCGTCTTGCGCATTCCGATGGCCGCGCAAGATCACGTTGGATGGGCACAGGCCTAGTCATTCGGGACTGCGCCGCCTTCGTCGAGAGGACTACCGGTGGAAATACGTCCTGGTGCGCAAGAGCCGCTATCTGAACAACGTCGTCGAGCAAGACCACTGGGCCATCAAGGGTCGGTGCCGGCCCATGCTCGGCTTCAAGTCGTACCGGACGGCGGCCGTGACCCTCGCGGGCCTGGAACTCGTGCATCGCATCCGCAAGCGCCAGTTCAAATTTGGCCCGGGTTGGTGGAGCCGCTGGTCGCTGAAAAAACAGTGGGACCGAGCACTTGCGTGAGCGCTGAGGTTCAGGTCTTTCTTGCCCAAATGCCAATCCCGTAATGCACCAGATCCGCCGTGGAGTTTCCGCGCAGCCCGGGACGATTCTGAAGTCAGGGCATTCGAATCGTTCTAGCTTCGCTGGGTACGAACTGCAGCACGCAACCCACGCGCACGCTGCATCGTCGCCCGCGCCCTCCTTCGCGCTCCCTCAACCTGTCCCTCTTCTCCGCCGACCTCGCCGACAATCCGTCGGAGCGCCCGCAGGATCTCATTCGATAGCTTCGGGTCCGTCTTAGCGACCGCGCGCGAGGCGGCGAGGCCACCGACCATCGCGGCCGCCATCGCCAGAGCACGCTGACGTTTCTCTGCCTTGACAGGAGAGGCGCGGAGTCCCCGTTCCATCACAGCCACGAGTTGCTCAAACGCCTCCGTGACGCGATCGCAAATGACCTTGTCCTGTCGCGCCACCTCACTGACGCAGGCCGACATTGCGCAGCTCGTTGCCAAGTTGTCGCGGTGGTCGAAAGACAGATAGTAGTCAAGGTGATCAGTCAGGGTCGCGGGACGGCCATCTCGATCTGCGGTCATCTGCTCAAAGCCATGTTTAAAGGCGGACGCGAAGGCCTCCGCTGCCAGTGCCTCCTTGGACGGAAACTGGGCGTAGAGCGCCCCATGCGTCAGTCCAGCCTTCTTGCTGATCTCCGCGACGCCGACACCGTCGATGCCGCGCTCCCGGAACAGGCGCCCGGCCGCTTGCACCAGCGCCGCGCGATTCTCGGCGGCCTTTTCCTTAGTCACTTTCAATGGACTCTCCCGCTCACAAC
>WNFO01011967.1_pt1 | contig 15708 bp, 22 predicted proteins | sample 5400251 | NCBI WGS metagenome assembly WNFO01 (sample SAMN13153354, study PRJNA577476) | soil metagenome | isolation source: 100 cm saprolite under Madrone tree | place: USA:California | collected 2016-06-14 | reverse complement strand
GTACATGCTATCCGGTGCGTGCTCCCCGAATTCCATGTAAATCCATGCTGAGCCTTGCTTTCAAGCTTTACCGCTAGGAGATTTCCGAGCAGAGGGTATCTGTTCTCGACTCATGATGTATGCAGGGGTGGAGGTTAAGCACCCCTGTAACCCGCGCATCGTCCCGGGACACCTGCTCACGAAATCATCGGCCCGAGATGACGATCCCTCTGGACTGGCGCTACTTTGTTCACTCTCACGGGTTGTGCACACAGTAGCTTTGTCACTCCATTTAGGATAGCTATGCCAATTCCAGATTCATGCTTGGGCGTAAATGGTCTATCTGATAAACCTGTTTGAATGGACTGAATGTACTCTAGCCCTCCTGTCTTTTGAGCGTTTTGACACGTCGACTGGTAGATCCGAGTGGCAGGTGGATTGCGCCAGTTAGATAAGTTCTGATTGAAAGGTTGTCTGTGCCACGGCAGAGCACACGCGTTAGAGGGTCGGTGGCGGACCTTCGCGACCAAAGAGGGGGTTGGGTGTTGTGGTGACCGACCGTGGTACTGGACTGGATACAATACCAACTCAGGCTATCAACTCTCTGTCCAGACACATCACCGAAACACATTGCGGTAATCATTGTACAACGAACGATGATGGCCTGCGCGGACACCCGAACGGCAAGATGGTGCGACTTCCTGAGAACCGATGGCGTTCAAGTTCACGTTACTACCCATCTTGGTTCGTGAAGGGAAGGGATGCCGGGAGCGCGCGCTTCTCCCTCGACTCGACTGAAATCGGGCCGGGATTGAAGGAGGGGATGCTCCCTGTGTTTGCAGGACTAGCTTACGAACGATATGATACTGCATGACCCTCGGACTCACACGGAGGTAAGATCTTTCCTCGCATCGGCAGAACACTAATATCAGATTTGGGCTGTACATCGTGTCCTCTCGTTTATGAAATTAAGGGGCCACCGGCCCATCGGTTGGGGCACACCTCCAATAGGAAGTTTTGCTCAGGGCTGTTTCGGTCCCCTGGGCCATGCTGTCGCACCCGTTTGTCACACGCGCGGCGTCATTTATCCACTGGTTTATGTTATGAAACCCAAAATCAAAGCCTTGGAAATGTCAGATTGGATGGGGGTCCCACTTTGCGCTGCGCTCCACTGTTGTCCGCACACATTCGGCACTTCTCCGATGGCTCCCGTCCATTGGCAGATCGCCTCGCATTCCCCCGCGACCTGACCCGGTTGAAATTCCCCATTCCTTCCAGGTGCAGCCATGCGGCACTTGCCTTACATCTGTTACTCCCATCACGCATGAGATCTGCATGAGATTTCATCCCGTAGACGCCAGTGCCACTCATATTCAAAAGGGCCATCCTCTCCCCGAGATTTCAACACAACCACACCGCCCTCTAAGCCTCCCCAGCCAGACCACTCTCATCTTGACTCCTCTCTACAATGCCCGCTCTCACCACCACCCACGTTAACAACCAAAAGCGCGATGGCCGTGTCTTTGACGAGGTCTCCGACGCCGTCGACGAAGGTCGGTGCACCTTTTCGGCAGCTCGATGTCCTTGATCACGGGCGCAGAAGTCTGACTTTGCCCGCGTTGACAGTGAACGTGCAGAAGCTGAAGCTGTGGGACGAAGAATCTGAATTCGATGCACAAAAGGACAAGGCACGCTTCCGTCAGTATGAAGATGCCTGCGATCGTGTCAAAAATTTCTATAAGGAGCAACACGGTATGGCGCGTGACCCGATTGTTTGGACACCACCATCTCACTTGTTACTATAGAGAAACAAACCGTCGCCTTCAATATCCAGGCTCGTGTCAACTTCAAGAGCCGTCGCCGTGCCCGCATGGGCATCTGGCAGGCCATCGAACTCCTCAATACCCTCGTCGATGAGTCTGACCCAGATGTGAGTTTTTTGTATCAATCACCTCCAGTAACGGCGCCACTGATGCGGCCCTAGACCGACTTGTCACAGATTGAACATCTACTCCAGACCGCTGAGGCCATCCGTCGTGATGGTAAGCCCGAGTGGATGCAGGTTACTGGACTCATCCACGACCTCGGGAAATTACTCTTCCTCTTCGATTCAGAAGGCCAATGGGACGTTGTCGGGGTACGCAAATATCTCTCCTCGCTGATCCCCGACTCGGCAAACTGATACCGAACATTCTTCTTCTCACAATCCAGGACACATTTGTCGTCGGATGCGGTTTTTCGGACAAAATCATATACCCAGAGACGTTTGCGGCAAACCCAGACTCCCACGACCAGATTTATTCGACGGAATACGGTATCTATCAACCCCATTGCGGTCTCGATAATGTAATGCTCTCATGGGGCCACGATGAGGTTGGTTCTCATCATTAGTCGGAATCCTCCGAACGGATCATTGATATTTGGGCACAGTATCTCTACCATGTCCTCAAGGGTCAGAGTTCCCTCCCTGAGGAAGGCCTCGCTATGATCCGGTATCACAGCTTCTACCCGTGAGTGAAATCTCTATTCGCCCTTGTGCCTCTCATGGTATTCATTCTTGATTGCGCTCAGATGGCACCGTGAAGGCGCATATTCCCACCTCACAAATGAAAAAGACAAACGTGCGCTGGCCGCAGTACGCGCGTTCAACCCGTACGACCTGTACAGCAAAAGCGACCAACCGGTCGACGCAGAGGCGCTCCGCCCATATTATGAGCGTCTCATCGCCAAGTTCTTCCCCCCAGTACTTGATTGGTAGACAAAAGGGTACTTCATGTATCCCCTTGCATTGTTTGATGTACACAGATCCCATATCCGTTTCTAGTATCTATACTTTCTTAGCATATATCCCTCTCTCTGATAGATTTAGAACCCCCTAATCACCATTGTAGTCTAGAGTTTGATGGACTCGTATGTACTGTTACTTATTGGCATAATATATTTATTCCTCCTTTTTCCTGCATTGCCCGCCTGAGTTCGTTCCGAACCTCGTTGCTCTTTGTTGTTCGACGCACGTCCGTTCCGCAGGTACATTTCCATGGATCGTTCCAAGGCGCCTGTAGCATATCGTAGGAGTTTTGAGCTCGGTGGTTCTCCTCGAATACCTCGGACCGAATATAGTAATGACGTACGTGGCTGGCACCCACAACGATGACCTGGCGACACGATGCCGCTCGCCTACCACTACACGACATCTCGGACTCGGACTCGGATTCCGGATGGCGAGTCTATCATACTCGACAATGCTGTACCTTGCCCCTTCATCATAACCGCCCACCACTACCGCCGCGGGCAAACTCCCCGGACTTCCGAATTCACGCTCTCTGGCGCTCTCTTCCTTTCCCGCTGTTCTCCACGCCACGATAGCGACCCTGCCGCCTTCTGACAGAAAACAACCATACTCTTTCTTTCATCGGCTGCTTTGTCGGCTGCTTTACCAGAAGACGCCACGGCCCCAGTTCCGACGGGCCCCACACGGTCTCCCCAACTACCGAGTCGACCACCATCGATTAATTGTCCTTGGGGCGAGCCGCTCCAAACGGCGGCGCGCCACTTCATAGCGCACATTACCGTCTGCGCATCGCCCCACCATATGATATTCCTCCGCCATGACTCGACTCGGGGTCACCTTTACCCATCCCCTCGGCCATCCAGGGTTTCATGCTCCCGAGTTTATATTCGGCATAGAAGAAGCCCGGAAGCCCTGGTTTATTGTATTGTGATTGATGGCTCGCACACCGAGGTCTAACCAGCCTGCATCTGACTACAGAGGACGTGCAGATTAAATTCCCGAGGCCCGAGGGATCACGCGATCACGGCTGTGGAGTAAAGTACTATTAAAACATTGATATTCCTTCACATGGCACACGGACATTATCGACAGCGTATGTGCCAAATCTAACAACCCTAATATCGAACAGAACAGCGAGCGTCACCGAGATGGGGTGGGCCTCGAGACCTCCACGAGTTGGGTATACTGTAGCACATTGCGTTTCATGAATGCGGAGTTGAAAAAAAAATAACAGTGTTTCAACTGTTTTGCCCTGAATCAACCACATCTTTTCATAAATTATCATCGCGTCGCCAAGTTGTGATTGAAATGCATCACGAGGGTCGACCACATGACCCGGTTTGTAAAAGTACAGCTGGATGATTACATTATTTTCTGTATTCGTGTACTCGGTTCAATCGATTTCCTTGTCCTACAGTCACAGTCTACTAACTTGAGTGTCCTCCCACACCTGCGCAGCCTCCAGCTGATTGAAATCATGCTCGGCCGATACCGAACCACTCCTTCGGTGTTTTTTCACCTTCCACGATGGAGCGCACAACGGGGAGCGCTTTCGAAAAATCTGAGAACAGCACATGGGGAATGTTTTCTCTCGCGCAATACGTCGCAAGATCGTTCTCGCCGTCGGATTTCTCTTTCACGAACAACACGTCTGCATGTTTGGCGGCGGAAAGGTCTGGAAAGGCCGCAGCCCGCATATCAATCGGAGAATGACATAAGATGACACAGCCTCGCGGGCGGCCAATGCACCGCCACCTGTATGCGGGGGAAAAAAAGAAAGGAAAACGCACCCGAGACGCCATCTCCAAAGAAAAAGAGCAACGGGGGGTTTGCGAGTTTCCTGTATGGGAGGATTGCCTGGGATTTGTCGTGCCCATATCCACTGCGGGGATAGTGTGCTTGGATCAGATGGGATGATTGGGGCAAAGGTTGGCCCTTACCTAGCGGGATGACGGAACTTGATATTCCAAGACCCATCCTCACGGACATCAACCGAATTGGAGATTATTTCAATATCATTCGCATCGTCGCCGAGAAGATTAGAGAGGACTGCGCGGATAAGGGGCTCCATACCACTGCCGCGGTACGGGCGGGGCGCGGCTCATATCAGCACCTGGAGAATGGGCACGGAGAATTATACCTTCTTCATACCTTGACACGATGATCACCGGTATATCCTGAGACTTGCAATATCGGAAGAAGTCCTTGAAACCAGAATCTAGCTTGATATCTGTTGGATCATCGTTGAAAAAACGAATGCATTGAGATATGCAAGCGGAGAATGCGTACTTTCTTTAAGCGCTTTCTTGCACTCCTCAAACGCATGTCCATTCTGGTTTACGCTCTCCAACATCTCCCGAAAGGCGTCTCTGCACGGCAAATGCCCGAACGAACAACACGCGTGAGTGGCCAGCAAACGGCGCTGCGGTTTGCGCGGATCATGACACAGCTGTTGCTACATACCGGAACGTTACGCGACCGGAGAGGATTTCCAGATTGCCCGCTCGTCTCTTTTCTTTCCCATAGCCAAGAAAATCTGTCATGTCTGCGCCATCATCATTAGACTCAACAGTTTCAAGGGCGTCAACAAACAGAAGAGCTCACAGTCGTTCGAATCATAAGTTGTAATGGTGCCGTCCCTATTATCGGTGCGCAGTCCAGGGATATTGGACAGCGCAGCTGGTAATGTGGGACAAAAGCTTACCAGTCCGTCAAGATCACGAATTTCTTTTCCTTATGGACGGGTGGATAAGGAAGTGTGCTTTCAGGTGCGGTATCGTCTTGCGACATTGCTCTTCGATTGTCTGAGGAGAGATACTACAGTAGAAGTTGTTGTCTCTCTGCGATGTTTGTCTATGGCAGAGAATGGGTAACTATCGATTGCTGACGTTTGCTGACGTGTTCTGTGTTTCATCTTATCTAATGATAGATAATCCCCACCCTCGACAATAGCTATGCCTTTGTGCACAAGACAGCTGTCGAACGCAACTCTATACCCACTACTGGTGGCTATTCTGCACCTTCCCTACTTTCAACCTGGATGTATATGCATCACTTTATCCCGATGAACATCAGGGAGAATTATTCTCGGAGAGCAGCGGCGCAGACTTAGATGAAAGGACGTGTACATCTGATGGGCGAAAATCAGATTGCACCATATCCTGTGATAAAGAACCCATGCTACTTCTCTTCCACTTTCGCGCAACTTCATTGCTGTACTCAGGCCCGATATTCCGCTCGACTAGAGGCGGATCGAATCCCGAAGTCAGTAACAAGGGACAACGCAGACCCGTAAGCACCATAGAACAGGTGTTTAGCCATAGTTGACGAAGACCCCATCCCCTGGGCTCACAGAAAAATGGCACTGCAGACCTCGCACCGAATCCCGAAGAAATGTGACAAACTGTCAAGCTTGTATCATATGGAGATTTGGCTACGAGAGGGGAATGCGGTCCGCTGGGGCGAAAGACGTCACACATAGGCTGTTGCTACTCATGGAGAGAATTAAAAGGGGAAAAAAAGGTGGGACTTAGGCCTACTTCACTGAAGAAAACTTTAGGTTGTTAGGTTGTCGTCACCCAGAATATACCGCACATTAGGGTGTTCACAGCTTAGCCAGGGATTTGCCACCACCTCGGGGCTGGGCGGTCTAGAACAGTGGGCCAAGGTCCTGGGCGCTCAGGAGGCGGAATGGTCCGAGAGTAGGTACAACACTGTAGATCATGTCCTTGGCAGCGCAAGACAAAGTGGTGGCCGAAAGCGATCAATAGATCGGAATAAAGGACCGAGTCCGAGTCGGTGTCGATTGGAGGAATTCCATATCGGCGTTGTGCGGAAGGTAACATGTTTGTATTCCATCACCATGAGAATGGTGTCGACACATTACTATGCGAGGCACACGAGAAAAACGTGCCGTCTTGAAGTGATGTATGTACGGTCATCAGAACATCAGCGAATCAACCGAGTATCCGATAGCCAAATCCGAGGCGCCTATTCTGGACAAACGATATTGTTCGGATGTTTCGGTACGTGCATCCGTACCAAAAGGTCAGAAATGGCGAGGCAATTGCTTCATTGTTGGTGGTTAAGATGCGTATGTTGAGTCACAGTGACTCCGCAACCTGGGACGGGGACTAATCAAACCATAAGGCATAAGGTCTTGCGAGGGGAATCACTGGCTGGTTCGAAACGGCGAGAGGTGTTAGTTTTACAATAGGGCTGCATTACACGTTGTACATCCATTCAATAAAGGGAACGGAATCTTCAACAAGTTATCTGCCAAGACGAGATCATCACCTGAAAGCCCCAGTAAAGAAACAACTGTGCTGCGCATCGCCACAAGGAACAGCTCGGAAGTCCGGTTGGGCCCGGTGTGTACAATGAAGTTACGTGTCGGTTAGAGAGAAACAAGCTCGCTTGCCCTGAACGGAATGTTAGATGAAGACAAGCTTGCTGCCCTGATCCAAGAATGGTCTTCCCTCGCGACCGAGAAGCTCGTCATGTTCGATGGAAAAGTTGTGAACAAACGCCTCGGACCGGAATCAAAGGGACTAACACTGTTTCCGGTCTGCCTATGGGACGCAAAACGCCGTGAGAGGTGGGGTGGAGCCCCATAGGAGTTTACATAACCTACTCGCCCTGATTTGTTACAGTCAGATACTGAATACGCCTGATTAACGCCTTTTCAGGAGGCGATGCATTGACAAAGAAAACTGCGAAGAGAACAAATGAATGAGAACAATGGATCAAGCAGACAGACACGTGGCGCAATCCAGGTCGGTCTTTTTGGTCGTCCGGGGTCCGGTCCGGTACGCGAAGAATCCACGTGCCTCATTTGTGACTCAGCGATACCACGTGTCCCCAGCGCAACATTCTTCAGAAATCCCTTCGTTGCCGCCGCCAACGCATGGCCATTCATTGATGGCTCGGGATTCAACACCTCCGGATTGCTACAAATACAATGATAAACCCACTTCTCTATACGCCGCGCCGTTCCGTTCCTATTTACGGCCAGGAAGCCCACACATTAAATGTACTACTAAAAACGGCCACACTTTGATGGAACCCTCACAGAATTTGACCCTCGTTGTAGTTGTAGATATCGCCGAGGGCTGATATGTTTATTAATACCATATCTAAGTCCAGCCCGGTAGCATTGTTGATGGTGATGGCTACAGAAACCAGGAAAGTGCCGGCGGACTCTACCATTCGCTCTTAACACTCCTGCTCGGAGAACATTTCGAAGCTTCAATTCAATGAGTCAGTTCCCAACAATCCACCCACATGTTTCGGAGTTCCACATATCGGATTCATGTCTTGCGAAATACATCTAGGTCCCATCGCAGAGTACTATGTGTTAGAGCGGTGGAATTGATTGTTAGAGAGAAGTGACGACATCTTGTCAACAATGGGACCGGACCGATTACCGAGATGTCAGTCGCACGCTGCTGGTGGGAGAAATCGCTTACGTGTTGTAATCCCAACTTCCGAGTGCTAATTCGTTCCGAGGGGGGCGTGGGTTTTGCGTTCTAGCCTAGCAGAAGACTGTGGGAGGATACACATCTAAAGACGCGAATTCTGCGACTGTCTCCGCCGACCATGCGGGTGCGATTCGTGATGTGCTATCTGTCTTTCTGTGATAGCTAACAGGAGACATTTACCCTTTTCTATTCCATCGGCGTATAAGCACTGCAGAGTTTTTGGCTCGGGAAGAGGCCCATGTGTGTATACCATCTAGCATGGCGGCCAGAATGATGCTCTTGAGGCGCCCATATTCGCCCCGGGTACCCGCATCTAGGCCCTCGCCCTACTGTTGCCGATCTCTCTACACGACGTATATTGTGCTCAGGGCTGCTCGGGAAATTCACTTGGGTTATTGACAGTGTCCTATTCTGATTTGCAACGGGCAAGCAGAGCTTACCTGGACTTTCCTTCTTGTTAATGGGGACGGTATGCGATCGACGATCCCAATTACTGTATATGAAAACTATGACGCAATGCGCAACGGATGCACGGTAAGCTCGGAGGGAATGGAAAATGCTGAGGGGCAAGTTAATTAGGTATACGCACATTTTACACCCCGAGTTCCTTACTAAAACCGACCTGATAAGATTCTGATCAGACAATGCCAGTGATTGGTGTCACGTACGGGATAAGAGCGCTTAGGATCGGCGCGGGCTGCGGTAGAAATTGTATAGACGCTGAATACCTCTTCAATCAGTACTCCATCACGAAGACTTGCTTAAATGGAGGTCACCGTAAACCAATCCCCTGGTCCTATGCGGAACCGGTGGTGACTACAATTAATGAAAGCATACACGAACCGGACAATGCTAGAGACATCGGGATTCACGGGTGCGTAGACTGCCATGGCATCCAGGCGCCGAGGGTTAGATTCTTGAGCCCCAGAATCAAAAATAAGATAATATTGTGTCGGAGCGATATCGGGGCCGTCCGTCGTTTCACCCAGTTCAACATCATTGAATTATGGGGAGTAAAACTTATTGGGTAGTCATGCTACACTGCAGTCTGCAAGATGTGGACATTCTCCCTGGGTCACAGAAGCTATGACGGCATCCGCGCGCTGGGTTACTGCATACATTGAGCTTTGTGTCGGTTGTACCGCATTCTCATAACCAACTATTTCATGGCGTTATGGTAATACCGTAATACGGTTTTCACTGTTGTTAGCAGTTCTTTGTCAATCAAATACCCCTTGCCCATGGTAGATTGAACGAGCGGACCGGGGCATAGGGACGGGAGCGCCGATGCCGACCCCCGAAAAAAAAATAGTGATGTCATTCAAACCTCCTCGAGGTATCCTTGTACGATGAGGTGCTCGATATCGGCCCGACGAACCATGAACCGCTGTCCCTTCCTGAAATCGATGGTGCCCAGCTCTGTCTCTATAACGCCACAGTCTCGCACAACACGCACGAGCGCATGGAGATCGCGCGGGGGGTGGGTGATCGAGGCGGCGATGTCGAGCTCAGCCGAGAAATCGCCGCGAAAGTCCATGACGGATGCATTGTATTCGCGCAAGAAATCGACTTCATGCGGTGACATGCGTGAGCGCAGCTCGTTGTCCCCGAGCAGGGCGGGTAGGGCTGCGCCCAGAGCCCAGTACATGTCTTTGAGGCGATCGAGGCGGTGTGCGTGGTAAGCGAGCAGGCAACGCTTGTTGCGCAGGACGGCGGTCTGGTAGAGTAGGAGAGCGGGTGCGTCTGTTGCTGTTAGGGCTGCTGAGTCGGCTTGGGCCGCGATGGCGCTGTTGATGAGGTCTTCTAGGTTGCGCTGCTCCCGGATGACGGTTCGCACGAGCGTCTCATTGTATTTTAGGAGAGTGTCGGTGAGTGTCGACCTGCGAGATTCCTGCACGAGTTGCGTGGCGAGGTCGCCATATTGGCGTGAGTCAGCAGAGGCCATTCGGATCGCCCATCGGTTCGGAAATAACAAACTCCCTAGTTGCGCCTCAACAGCTGCAACACACGGTGTTCAACTTCTCGCGCTCATATTACCCTCTCAAGACTTTCCTTTGATCTCTTTTACGTGTCAAAACAGCGTGCGTCTTACTCAACACATTTACCACTGCCGAATAAATTCTTGGGAGCGCCGGTCTATTATCAGACACTGCGGCCTACTATTTGCTGTCCATAGAGTCAATATCAATCAATGTCAACGTCAATCAATGTCGGTCGATCCGAACAGGACGGAATGCAAAGAGTGTTCCAGGTTGTTCGAATGTACACATCACCATTCTGATCATTCCCAGAGCGTTCCGGCGTCGGTAATTGCCACAAAAATTCTTTTCGTCCCCATCGCTTGTTTCTAAACTCCTCCGTCCTCCACATGTTACAGGCCCACTCTCGCGGCTCGCATGGGGTATCCCAAGTTAGATAGCGTACCGAACTTTCGGACTAATGTACTGGTCAATAGCTCTGCGCGACGCCCGGTGTGTGCGGCGGTACTAGTGTCTAGTCACTGTGCCGTACTGTTTCTCTTGACCACATGCATATGCAGGAACTCTGACGTGGATGACCAACCTACCGGTCCCCATCCAATGTCCGGCTGCAGTTGCTGTCTAACATCGCCGGGAACACCTTGCTCGCCGCCCCTCACACGGCTCACAACTCATCCAATGCTGTGGGATTCCTTGGTGCGTTACCCGTGATCTCGGAGAGTGCTCCCCCTTTTCCTTGGCCGCTCTAGCCTCAACGAGTCAAGACTCTCCACCAGCTACAAGACTGGTCTATAGACGAGGCACAGAGCCCGCCATTAACATGTCCAGACCCTCGCCGACACCCCGCGCGGTGAGGGCAGGCAGCGAAAGTCCGCAACAATATGATGGGCCGAATCAAACCCTTGAGGCAACAACTCTCCTCACCGAGACAACACCACAACAAGCGTGGCGACATGCATGTCCCGGTGCCGCCGCAACCAAGAGGTCGGCACACATGACCAAATTACTAGGCCAGATACGAGCTCGGCTGACGCAGCCCGCGAAGCCATGCTCCTAGTAGCCGCTAGCTTTTTGCGCATCACCGTACCTTCCAGAGATCACACGAGAGTAAGGCCGAAAATACTTTCCATGGACGTGCATATCGCAAGCGATTGTCATCCGCGCGACCACCTCACCTGCTTAGCGAGGACCTTTACATTGCGCCTTTCAGCCTATGAGACCCTCATACTGTATGTCGTTACAAATCACAATAGGCTGAGTGCTGGGAGCAAAAAGGTTCTCAAATCCTTTCGACGTCCAAGGTTCCATCGTGGCGGTGGTTATGCATCGGATCATTATTCGGGTTGGTGACAGCTTCCTGGGCCCGAGGCCAGAATAAGGGCACGGATGCAGAGAGCGAGCCCGCGCAGGAATCGGATGTCCGGAGAGTCACAACCTGTTGCGCTCCTGTAGGAACGAAAAAGGGCAAGGCTGGACACTGCTGATGAGTTGGGGGGTCACTGGTTTTCATTCCCAACCTTCGACGGGGCTGTGGTGGGTCGCAGAATGGTTCAGTTGATTGTCGGGTTATTAACTAGTAAGGTCTGTTCGATGTCTTACTCGCCGAGGTGCCCGTCACGCCAACTGTTATCTCAAAGGGGTGTGAGGTGTGTATCTCCTTTCGCTTGCCTTTTCGTTGCTTTCTGACTTTGTTTGTTAGGAGCGTCGAATTTGCCTAAGAAAGATTCTCAGCGTACCATTCGAGAGTTTTCAGAGCTCCCACTTTTGGGTCGTTCTATGTTCATTCGAGGTTTTCTTTGGTTTTCTGCTCCATGCTGTATTCGACCCCGATTTATTCGCTAGTACATCGGATCTGAAGATGGAGTCACGCTTCGGTGCTACGTCCGTTCCAGGAAAATAGGCATGGCAACGGCTGGTCAAGGTCTCACCGCTGGACTATCACCTCATCTGACATACCGTAACTCCTTTGTTCGAAATCCGGGTAATCAGATCCATGTCGGAAACGTGAGTGTATTTGCTTCATCATTATCGATCCGAGCCTTAGTGCTTTGCAGTTATCTTATTTATCAGGGCAACAGGGTTTGGAAGAAATACTCAGGTCTGCGTGCAACACTTTACGTACCGATATTAATATCTGGGCAGATGGTCGACCTAAGTGCAGTGAGTGACATGGTGATATTTGAAATTGCGAAGGATGCTCAACAAGACTATCAGTGCGTGGCGGTGTTTCTAATCTTCTTTTTTCTGAACTATGGAGCATTCATGTACGACGAATTTGACTAGATGGTCGTATTCTTGAAGTACGCGAGATGAGGCTCTCATATTGGTGTCTTGGATGCTTACTATCCTTGGTTCTATTATGCTGGATTGGATAGAGGGGTTACCCTAACGTTTCCAGGATGGATCGGGTAACTCGGATGGCTTTACGACGTTTGTCCTACGGAGGACGCGGCGGTTATGGGTGTGATGGGTATGCTGCAGGTAGTCGCAATCGAGGATCAGGATATGTACAAGGACTACTCTGGTCCGGACCAGCAGGCGAGTGGATACGGCAAGACGTATGGCGAGATATGCTAGAGGATATGGGTGGTGCCATGTTAGAAATAGAGATGATGGAGCCGCTAGGGAAGCACGAGAGAGACGGCAGAGATAAATGCGGCAAAGATAAGCAGAACTGTGTTGAGCTCATCCGACGTTCTTCATAAAAAAACATGCAATATATCTGCTTTCCACCATTACTAATGCACGAACTACACAATGTCACGGCTTGGCATCTGTCATGAACTGCTCCGCCGGTTCGTATCGATAGACACTGATCAGCCTCTCAACCTCCTCCGTTCCTCTTCCAGACTTCCAATGTGCATTCTTCCGTGTCACGAATGACCGTATCTCTTTGTGCACTTTCTGTAACGAATGTTCAAAATCCTGTTTGTAAGCATCTAGCGCAAGTTTGAAAAGCTTTTCAGCCACAAGAGAAGGCGATCCAGTTGCTTGCGTGCGTGCTTGCATGAGGAGGTAAAGTCTTTGCGTCATAATGGTTGGATCGACAATATAACCCATCTTGCCCTGCAGAACATTCGGTCTACCAAAACAGTCACGTTAGTCAAGAGTTCGTGCCATTCGCTCTCCATACTAACCGTCCCTCCCACAGATCTTGCTGGAGCTTATACATCTCTTCGGTCGCTGAGGTAGATAGGACCTGTATCATAAGTCACCGGACTGTAAACTACCCACGACATATACGCACCTTCTTTGGATCATGATTGCCCCAGACTCTTACAGAGTGTGAGGTTGTGAAAATGTGCAAAAGACGGAGGACATACTTCACAATATCCAAGTGAATCGCTTCAAACCCGTTTGCCAGCGATTTCAAACCATTATCGACAAACCCTACCGACTCGGATATCCTTGTGCTCGATGAATAATGGGCCAGAAATATATTTTGAGGGCTTACTTTGCTTTCCGACTCTACGAAGACGTCAGCACAATCGCTTGGTACCACAGATCGATTTGAGATGGAACGGACTCAAGAGAAAGCTTGATCTTGTGATCCACGCTCTGCTTCTGGTTGATGGCCCAAAAAAGCTCTAGCGAGTTGTCAATGCGCTTTTGTGTTACATCCACCAACTCATCAAGAGTGTCCGAAAACTCTGGTTTTACTGTTTTCAAAAAATCAATCAATTCGATCTTGCACTCAGAACGAAAGGTAGAATGAGACCTGGTACCTTCACCCACGGAACATCCAACGTTCCTTCAAAAGGCATGACCATCTCACGAAGCCTTTCTTCTGCGCGTGATAACACATGCTGGTCGATTTGGGATGCCGGTTTTCCTGTAGTCGAGCCGATATCAGGGTCAACTTGTCGAGATTTTCGATCTCTTTGAACTCTTTCTCAATGTCACCGTAGAGGTCATCGTCAGCTGGAAGCTTGGGGCTTTCGACCAATATATCGTAACTTACTTGGTGAATACAGCCACGTTCGGAACTGGAGGGGATTTGTTATATGTCAAAATACAGAGTAGGCAAGTATGCGGACGAACAAACCGCCAGTCCTTCATCTGAAGAGTCTCCTCCTTAACAACTTCAAGCAAACTTCCACCGTATGTGGGCACTTCGGTACACAAACCAACCACAGGCTATCAATGGCCCAGTACAAAGTGAGCCGAATAGACCATCGAACCAAATTGCGTGAAGTCCGTCCTTGAAGTTTGTCGTAGCCACCGAATATGAATTTCGAAGTTCCGCGAGCTATTTGATGTGCTTCAAATTGCAGAAATTAGCAACGCACCGATATATATTCCTTGGCTGAATGAATCGCCTTTGGGAATTCATGATTAGAGGTGCCCTCTTACTATGAATTCCCAAAGAAAACCATCATGTGCATTCCCGTGACCAAATAGCTACAGCTGACACTTAACGAGCTTAACGGCCCGGCTGGCAATCTTGGGACATTGTCTCCCCTCACCACCTGCGGACCTCCCCAGTAACGTGAACGAGACGGGAAACCGGCCACCATCAACACCGGGAGACTATGACACCGACGTTGACGGGTGGAACATCACTGCCTCTAGTTCTATGAATCTCGTCGACCGTGCTAGCCTTCCTCTAGACGTATGGGCACCTTTGCTTCCCCATGATACAGGTTGTATGACTTTTTATTCCACCTACTTTTGGTTAATTCACTAAGCTGATTCGGCGTTCTACGACGACAGTGTCCGAGATTGCAGTTGTCCGATGCTTGTTTGACTTGACGAGGTTACCAGGTAAGATAGGGTGCAGACAGTGCTTCGACTCGGAGATCCCGTCAAGGTGGAAATACAGTACGAACTCGAGTACTCAAACTTCCTACTCTCTAGTATCAGATCTCTAGTATCAGATCAAGATTCGTCGCCGCAGACTAATCGACGTCCTTCTTCCATATTGTCATCGGCTTCATCGCCCATCAGCAACAACCCAGAGCCCAGCCTGTCGGGGCCTCCGACAGCACGAGAGTAAAAGCCTGAGAGAAGGTTGAGAGCGAAAAGGCGCGCGGATTCGATACGTGATAATCGACAACACGGCCTCAAAATGATGTGCTTATCTACCCTGATAATGTGTTGATATGTCGACCCGCAGAAGCTGATCAAGACCATCAGCTGCTACAACCACTGATCTAATACTTACCGTGGTTGTATGGCCCTTATAACGTGTTGATATGTCAGCCCGCAGAAGCCAATCAGCTTCTATAAGACCATCGGCTGCTGCAATCCCTGATATGCTAATTGGGATTTTTCCGACATGTGCCCGCGTGCCCAACCGCTAATCGAGGATTGATTCACGCGGTCAACGATGCGCGATACGTTTTAACTGGTCATTGTACAGTAAAAAAAAGAATACCAATCTAATACAGTTTTTTGTACTTTTTCTGTCGGCAGCGCACCTCATTCATCCTCCAAATCAACCTCCAAATCCGCCGTGTACAGCTCCAGTTCACTCAAG
>WNFO01002286.1_pt1 | contig 15709 bp, 10 predicted proteins | sample 5400251 | NCBI WGS metagenome assembly WNFO01 (sample SAMN13153354, study PRJNA577476) | soil metagenome | isolation source: 100 cm saprolite under Madrone tree | place: USA:California | collected 2016-06-14 | reverse complement strand
GCCACCGCCGCCACCGCCAGTGCAAGCGCCGGCGCCCGCGCGTCCCACGGTGACGCTGCAGGCCAGTCCGAGTTCCATCAACAAAGGCGAATCAGCGACCTTGAGCTGGAATTCCACCGATGCTACGGAGCTTACCATCGCGCCCGAGGTCGGCGCCGTGACTGCTCAAGGATCCACTAAGGTCACCCCATCCGACTCCACGACTTACACGATTACCGCTAGCGGTCCCGGCGGCTCCACCAGTGCCACCGCAACCGTAACGGTGAATGCGCCGCCTCCGCCGCCTCCGCCAAAGGGGCCCTCGGACGACGAACTCTTCCTGAGGGAAGTGCGCGATGCCTATTTCGACTACGACAAGGCCGACATTCGTCCCGATGCCCGCGCCTCTCTTTCCCAGACCGCGGACTTCTTGAAAGGCCACCCGTCTATCAAAGCAACCATCGAAGGCCACTGCGACGAGCGTGGCTCCACGGAATACAACCTGGCCCTCGGCGATCGCCGCGCCACCGCCGTGAAGCAGTACCTCGTTTCTCTGGGCGTTTCCGCCGATCGCCTCAGCACCGTCAGCTTCGGCAAGGAGAAGCCCTTCTGCAACGAGAGCAACGAATCCTGCTGGCAGCAGAACCGTCGCGGCCATTTCGTGAAGGCCAACTGAGCCCGCTTCACGCTGCTCGCCACGATGACCGATTGTTGACCAACAGAGCCGCGAGGCCCGGCAAACTCTTGCCACCTCGCGGCTCTCTAATTAGAGTGAAAGCTGTTCCCCCGGCCTGTATGATTTTTGTCGGCTGTCGTTCGGCCACAATTCATCTGCAGCCTTTCGGAGCCCCTGAGGAGGATTGTTCATGCGTATTCGTCACATCGCCATTTTCAGCGCCGCCGTTCTCGCCGGCGCCCTTGCCGGAAGCCTGATCGGCCCCCGTCCCGCCGAAGCCGTCGCCCGCGAACTCATCGAGCTTCAGCGCGACGTCACTTCCCTGCTTCAGGGCCAGAAGGATCTTTCCACCCAGGTCACCCAGGACCACACCGTCATGAAGACGCTCGTCGAGCAATCCAGCGACAACGTCAACAAGCTCGGTGCCACCATGAGTTCGCTCCAGAAGTCCGTCCAGGATGTTCAAGCCAATTCCGGCGCGCGCCTCGACACCATGTCCACGCAGGTCCAGGGTCTCTCGGACAATCTCGAGGAAATCAAGTCGCGCCTCGGCAAGCTCAACCAGCAGCTCGTCGATCTTCAGAATTCCGTGCAAAGCCTCGACGCCAAAATTTCCGGCACCACGCCCGCCCCGGCCTCCGGCGCCGCCAACCCCGCCTCTTCCACCGGTGCCTCGCCCAGCTCCTCAGCCGGTCCCACCGGCCCAGCCCCCTCCGCCGACACTCTTTATTCCAACGGCCTCCGCGATATTACCAGCGGCAAGTACGATCTCGCCCGCTCCGAATTTGAGGACTACCTCAAGTATTACGCCGACACCGACCTCGCTTCCAACGCCCAGTTCTATCTTGGCGAAATCTTTTACAAGCAAAAGCAGTACGTTGATGCCGTCGCCGCTTACGACAAAGTGCTTACCGCCTATCCAAAGAGTTTCAAGCTCGGTCCCGCGCGCCTCCGGAAGGGACTGGCCCTCATCGAGCTCGGCCAGAAAACCGCAGGCATTCGTGAACTCCGCGAAGTCGTCAAGCGCTTCCCAGGCAGCGACGAAGATCGCCTCGCCCGCGGCAAACTCAAGGAACTAGGCGCCTCCGTCACCGCCACCCGCTAACTCTTCGCCCGTCTCCTCCTCCGTTCATGATGGCGTCGGCTCTGTCAAGAGACAACTGTAGTGAGCGCGCCGCAAGGCTCATTTTTCCTCTTCTTACGCGAAAGAATCTCTTCTCTTTCCTTCATTTCGACCCAGACTCGCTGCGCGAATCCAGCGGTAGAAACTAGTCCCATCAAGCAACCGCGAATTGGGTAGGCCCTGCAACGAGAAGCACTGCAGCTGAGTGTGGGAGGCGTGCTCGGGAGTTTTAAGAAATCAATTCGCCGGGTCTGCGGTCTTGGGCGCCGAGATCCGTTGATTGTCGTCCACGGAGAAAAGCAGATAGTTCCTGAAACTGTGTCGCCGGTGACTGCGCCTGCCTCTCCAATCGTAATGAACTTCAGCATTCTGAGGCAGCCACATGTCCAGGTTGCGGGCTTGGAAATGCACTGGACCATACTCGATGGCTGCGTGGTCGGCGACCAGGCGGATTTGTGGCAAAGGGTCGATGAGATCCGTTTCCAGCCGGACGATCTGAAAGCTGTCTGCCGCAATCCACGCGCGCCCCTTGAGTGCAACCGGGTAGGCCTGGCCTTCGGCACCAATCTGGTAGGTGCGAATGGTATTCGGTTTGTCGGGCCTTTGGCGGAAATACATCTGCCACGCCGGCCCGCCCTTCGACCGTGCCAATCCCTCACAAGAGATCTTAAAATTTTGCACATAGTGCGGATGAAAGATTAGCACCAGTGCAGGCAGCCCAGTGGTAGCTATACCATCAGGAAATTTCGCCGGAAGATAATGAGAGTCCCTGTATTCATCAACAGTCAGAAGGCCCAGGCGGTTCTGCTTGATGGAAACCAGATAGTCGAAGTCGAATTTGATTGGATGAGAGGCGAAACCCCATTTGTTGATCGATTCATGGCTCACGGCCTCGGTTGCCGTGTACTGATCGACATTGGCGACAAATTCTTGGATCCGCTTCCCGGATTTCTCTATGACTTCTTCGAGATTGCATGCGACGCCGGGTTCCACCGGCGGGACTCTTTCGTCTATGTCGGGAGGCAGCCAATTGGAAGGTAGAAGTGCTGAGGTTGCCACGGCAGGCTCTGACGACGTCGATGCCGAAGCTGTGCCCGGCGAAGGTTCACCAGCTGGTCCAAGGGAGGCCTGCAAATTCCCAAGTTGTTTTGTTGCCGCAGCGTCAGTAGGGTGATCCTGGAGATACTCTTGGAGAACATGGATAGCCCGGTCCTGGTCACCATGTAAGTGGAAAGCCCGCGCGAGGACTGGCTGGACAATTCCCGCCTGGCAATGACCCAGCTCGAGTGCACGCTCTGCATGTTCGATGGACTCGTCAAGCAAGCCCTGCCGCAAGCAAGCATCCGCGAGCACGGCATGCGCGCGCCAGGAAGTAGGTTCTGCCTCAAGCGCGCGGTTGAGGTACTGAGATGCCTCGGCAGATTTGTTTTCCCGCATGAGGGATTGGCCCAAGGAGAGCAGGGCGCTCAGATGCTTTGGGGCAAGGACCAGGACTCTTTCCCAATAGCTCTTGGCGCGCACCCAATCGTTCATCTCCGCGGCACAGATTCCAAGAAGGAAGTTGGCGTCCGCGTCATCAGGAGCAGACCGATAAACCGCATCCAGGTGGCGGCGCGCCTCAGCCGGCTTATCGGCTCGCAATGCTTCCAGTGCTTTTCCCAGTTCTTTCTGCAGCTTGGGCGCCAAAACCGAGGGGCCCTCCACTGGCGGGAATGAAGCTGACCGCTGCGCGAAGACATGGGAAGAAAGCAGAAACAGGTGAGCGAGGATCAGAACGAGGAAAGGGCAGTTCCGTACACGCAGAACCATGACTACTCCAATTACCGAAGGGGGGACCTGAAACTTGGGCCTATCTTATACCTTTCCCAGAGAAAACTTAACAGGTGGTGTGGCGGTCACAAATCTTGCGTGCCGGACTGAGGCTGGCATCGCGCTCTAACAATGATTGGCAGACCTCACGCTGTTCGCTTGTTCTCAAGGAGCCTTTGGTAGCAGGATACATCTTCCAATTGAACCAAGGAGTCGCGATCAGGAGCGCCGCGTCCCGCGGTGCTAAAAGGCGAGGCAGTGCGCGAATGAGAAAAGATTCTCTGGGTTATACGGCAGCTTTGACGTTTGCCCTTGTGTTTCTTTTTTCACATGCCTGCTTGGCCCAGGAGAAGATCTCCGACGCAGAAAAACTCCTGTTCGATTCCGTGAATCGCGAACGGGCGGCAAGGGAGTTGCCGCTCTTGAAATGGGATGAGGGTCTGGCCCGGGCCGCACGCAAGCATGCCGAACTCATGGCAGAGCAGTATCTGCTTCTGCACCGGTTGCCAGGTGAGGCCGACCTAACGGCTCGGGCGCGAGAAGCCGGGGTGAGTTTCAGTCACATTACAGAGAATATCGGCATGGCAGCGTACGCCAACGGGTTCCACGACGGCTGGATGCATTCGGCCGGGCACCGCGCGAATATCCTTGATGCCGCCATTGATTCCATCGGGGTCGCGGTGGTGGAGGGCGGCGATCAGTTGTTCGCTGTTGAGGATTTTGCCCGCGTTGTCACGCTTCTCCCGATCGAGGAGCAAGAAAAACGGATCGGGAAGCTCATCGCCGCGCGCGGGTTGCGCTTGCTCCAGATTGGAGATGACGCCCGGAAGAGTTGTGAGCTCGACCGCGACTATGCCGGAAGCAGCAAGCCTCGGTACGTCGCGCACTACGAAACGGCCAACATCTCGCAACTGCCTGAGGGTTTAGAAAAGGAACTTCGATCTGGCCGCTACAAGGCTGCTGCCGTGGGCGCGTGCCCGCCTAGAAAGTCGTCTCGTGCTACTCCCTTTCGCATCGTGGTGATGCTCTATTGATGCGGAGGGCAGAACCCTGTCAAGCGCCTACGCACTCTTTGTAAAAAACCACCTGGGTGTGGCGTTCAATTCCAGTGTTCAATTCATCTACGCCTCACGCGGATTGCGGGGCAAATTTGGGGTGATGCCAAACTGCTTGGAGCCCCAGTCGCAAAGGTCTTCGAGGACCGGGATCAATGTCTGGCCGGAGGGGCTGAGCGAGTAGGTGACCTTCGGCGGCGAGGAGCGCACTGCGCTTCTGTTGACGACGCCATCCCTTTCCAACTCACGCAGCTGCGCGGTGAGAACTTTTTCGCTGACGCCTCGCAGAAGATTGCGAAGTTCGGCGAAGCGCAGGGACCCAAAAGAAAGTCGCCAGACTGCCTGGACTTTCCACTTGCCGCTCAGGACGTTGATGGTCGCCTGAACCGGACAGCCGTGGTGAACCTTCATCGGGGACTCCGGGCTTACAAATTTGTGCGTACTTCACCGCGGTACATGGCCGTTATACCATGTCCTTCGAGTATTCGGCCCGCACAAGTCAGCGTAATTCGGCCGGCCGTCGCGAGACGCAGAAAGTGGGAGCTAAAAATGATTCTCATCACGGGTGCTAGCGGAAGTGTTGGCAAAGTGGTTTTGCAGGAAGCGTGCCGGAAGGAGTCCAACGTCCGCGCCATGTACAGGTCAAAGGAGGAGGCCGCGAAGGCGCCCTCTGGATGCGAGGCCGTGCTTGGCGATTATTCGGACAAGCAGAGCCTGCGCAAGGCTCTGAACGGAGTGACTTCCGTATATGTGGTGTGTTCTCCGATTCCGCAGCTTGTGGAATTGGAGAGCAATATGGTGGACGCGTGCAAGGAATCCGGGGTGAAGCACGTGGTGCTTAATTCCGCGCTGGGAGCGGGAGACTACGCGAAATCGTTTCCGGGCTGGCACCGCAAGGTGGAAGACAAGCTCAAGGCAACAAAAATGAGCTACACGATTCTGCGGCCCAATGGTTTTCTGCAGAACATCGTTGTGTACAACGCTCCCAGCATTCGGGCGCAGGGCGCATTTTACGCGGCCATGGGCGACGCGAAGGTCAGCTATCTGGACGTTGGTGATATCGCCGTTGTCGCCGTCAAAGTGCTTCAGGGAGGCGCGCACGCGGGAAAGACCTACGAATTGAATGGGCCGGAAGCGATATCGAACCAAGAGCTGGCGAAGCGAATTTCCAAGGCCGCAGGGCGCACGGTGAATTACGTGGACATTCCGGAATCGGCGCAGCGCGAGGCGATGCTCGGCCTGGGTATGCCGGAGTGGCAAGTGACCGCGCTCCTGGAACTTCAGCAGTATTACAAGCAAGGTGGCGCCGCGAAAACGGATGGCCTGCTAAAAACGTTGATCGATCGCCCTCCCGTGACGCTCGATCAGTATCTGACCGCCAATGCGCGGGAATTTCGAGATCAGGCCGCGTCCGCCTGAAGAGGGAGAGTTAGGATGAACGCAGCGGCTGGACCATCCGAAGTCAAGAATCCCAAAACAGACATGACCCACGCGGAGATGAAAGAATTCATCCGCAATCATTTTGAAGAATTCGTGAACCGGAAAAACCTGCCCATCGGTGAAGTGAATTTCGCGCCCGGCTTTGTCGATCACGGAGCCGACGTGCCGCCGGGACTGCCTCCGGGACCGGCAGGCGCTATACAGTACGTCGGCGCCGCTCTAAAAAAAGTTCCCGACATGCGCGTGAGCATCGAAGACCTGATCGCCGAAGACGACAAAGTAGTGGTGCGCAACCATTGGACGGGCACCGATGCGGCATCGAAGCAGCGGCTGGAATTTTCTGGAATCGTAATTTGGAGAATCGCCAACCGGCAGGTCGTCGAGCGCTGGGCTTACCTGGAAAGTCCTCGCCCCGCTCGCGTTTAGGTTCGGGAGCTTAAAGGCAGCGTTCGCAGGCTTCCCGAAGAATTGCCGAGGGACGCGCTAGGGCGAACGTTGTCGCGTCCGTGCTACACTCACCGTTCGCGTCATGCGCATCCTGGACCGGTATATCATCCGCGAAGTTTTCCGCCACGCACTTCTCGGACTTATCGTCTTTACCTTTGTATTTTTCGTGCCCCAGCTCGTGCGCTTGATGGAGCTTTTTGTTCGTCACAGCGGTTCCGGCGCGCAGGTTCTGAAGCTTTTTCTCTGCATATTCCCCGCCGTTTTTGTATTTACCGTGCCGATGGCTACGCTGATCGGCGTGCTCTTGGGGCTCGGGCGAATGTCCGCTGACAGCGAGATCATTGCGCTTACGGCGCTGGGCATCGGCCGCCGCCGGATTCTGCTTCCCGTCGGCGTCCTGGCGCTCACCGGCGCGCTAGTAACTCTGGCAATGACGGCCTGGCTTGGACCGCTGGCCCTGCGGACGTTCCGTTCCCTGCAGGCCGATTTGATCACTTCGCAGATTTCCTTTCAGTTGCAACCGCGCGTTTTCGACGAGCGCTTCCCGCGTCTGGTTCTCTACGTCAACGATGTCACGGCCAGCGGCACGCAATGGCACGGCGTATTTTTGGCGGAGACGGGTGGAGAGGGCGGTTCGCGAGTGACGCTGGCGGAGAACGCCATTGTCATCGCCGAACCGAAACAGGGAAAGGTGGAGCTCCATCTGCAGGGCGGCACGACGCACGAATTCTCTCGCGAAGACGCGGATCACTACTCCGTCACGGCATTCGGCCGGAGCGACTGGCCCATCGAGTTCAGCGGCCTGGCAGTTGCCCAGCCGCGCCAGCTCAACAATCCCGAGCGCTCGGTTCGCGAGCTTTTGAATGATAGCGGCCCGGGTTGGCGCGAAGCCCGCGTGGAACTGCACCGCCGCTTTGCATTTCCGATTGCCTGCTTTGCCTTTGCGCTGGTCGCCGTTCCACTGGGCGCGCAGCCTCGGCGCGGCGGCCGCGCGGCGGGGGCGCTGCTCGCGGTGATCCTCATCTCCTCTTATTATTTGCTGTCCGTCCTGGGGGCGGGGCTCGCGCGGCAAGGCACGCTGACGCCCGCAGCGGGAATCTGGATCGCCAATGCCGTTCTTTTCGCGCTAGGGCTGACGCTCATGCCGCGGATGCAGCAATTCCGCGGCGAAACCCTGTGGCTCCGGCCGATGGTTTATTTGGAATCCAGAAAACGTCTGTTACGCCGCCGGAGAACGCAAGCTCGCACTAGAGCCGCCACGGCAAACGGGGTGAATGGCGAGCGCGTAAAACAGGAAATCCTCGCGAGGTCCAGCGGAAGTTTCCCGCAGCTGATCGACATGTATGTATTGCGGCGTTTCTTTTATTATTTTGTGCTGCTCATGGGGGCGTTTGTCTTTCTTTTTGAGACCTTCACGTTCTTCGAGTTACTCGACGACATTGCGCGCCATCGCGTTCCCTTTCTGACCGTAGTCAATTATTTCTTTTACCTGACTCCCTATCTGCTTTACCAGCTGGCGCCGCTGGGGGCGCTGGTCGCCGTTCTGGTGACTCTGGGGATCATGAGCAAGAACAATGAAATCGTAGCCATCAAAGCCAGCGGCATCAGTATGTACCGTCTGGCGGTGCCGCTGCTTCTTGCGGGGCTGGCCCTGGCCGTAACCATGATCGTGCTCGACGACACGTATCTTCCCTTCGCAAGTCAGCGGCAGGATGCTCTGCGCAACCAAATCAAGGGCAAGCCTCCCCAAACGTACACCCACCCGCAGCGCTGGATCTTCGGTGAAAACTCAAAAATCTACAATTACGATCTCTTCGACCCCACGCAGAATCTTTTTGGCGGGCTCACCGTGCTGGAAATCGATCCGGCGACGTTTCAGGTCCGGCGGCGCATTTTTGCATCGCGCGCGCGGTGGTCGGAAGCGCCAAAGGTGTGGGTTCTCGAAGGCAGCTGGGTACGCGATTTTGTAGACGGCACGATTGTCCGCTACGAGCGGCTTCCGCCGGTCACTTCGCTGCCAGAGCTCACCGAGCCCCCCAGTTATTTCAACCGCGAAGTTCGGCAGGCGTTCCAGATGAGCTGGCGCGAATTGCGTCGTTATATCGAAGGTTTGCATCGTGCGGGCTTTGACGTCTCAACTCTTACGGTGCAATGGCACGAAAAGATTGCCTTCCCGCTGCTCGCGCCGGTGAGCATGCTTCTGGCAATCCCGTTTGCTTTTCTGGTGGGCACGCGCGGCGCGGTGGGCGGCGTGGCGCTCGGAGTGGGATTCGGAATCGTTTATTGGTCGGTGGCCAAACTTCTGGAAGCCATGGGCGGAGTTGGCCAGCTTCCGCCGTTTCTAGCGGGGTGGTCACCAGACATCATTTTCTTTTTCCTGGGCTTGTACTTTTTCTTCAAAATGCCGACGTAGAAATAAGGAAGTCGCCGAACGAACGGAGATTATTGGGAAGTCTGCGCGCCGACGACTTCAAGTATTACTTCAGGTCGGTTCGAATCGGTTTCTTTTCGCTACTTACCCTTCTTTTTCTTCGCCTGTTTTTCTTCAACCACTACTTGAGCCGCCGCCAAGCGCGCAATGGGCACGCGGAACGGAGAAGCGCTGACGTAGTCCATTCCAACTTGGTGGCAAAACTTCACGCTGTCGGCATCGCCGCCGTGTTCGCCGCAGATGCCGATCTTGAGTTTGGGGCGCGTCTTGCGCCCCTGTTCGATGCCCCAGCGCATCAACATTCCCACGCCCTTGGTATCCAGCGTCTGGAAAGGATCCGCGCTGAATACAGCGGCTTTCTTCTCGTCCACGTAATCGGGCAGGAAGCGGCCAGCGTCGTCGCGGGAAAGACCCATGGTAGTTTGCGTAAGGTCGTTGGTTCCGAAAGAGAAGAATTCCGCTACTTCCGCGATTTCTCCCGCCAGCAAGGCAGCGCGCGGCAACTCGATCATGGTTCCGACGAGATAGTCGAGCTTGATTCCGGACTTCTTGATGAGATCATCGGCGACGCGGCGCGTCGCCTGTTCGAGAATCAAGAGTTCTTTCCGGTCCAGAACGAGGGGGTGCATGATCTCAGGTAATACTTTAATTCTGCCTCTTTGGCATTCGATGGCCGCTTCGATGATGGCGCGCACTTGCATCTCGAGAATCTCGGGATAAGTGATGGCAAGGCGGCAACCGCGGTGGCCGAGCATGGGGTTGGCTTCGTGCAACTGCTCGACGCGGCGCACCACGATTTGGACATCGATCTTCAGATCGCGCGCCAGTTCTTCCTGCTTGGCACGCTCGTGCGGGACGAACTCGTGCAGAGGCGGGTCAATCAAGCGGATGGTGACCGGGAGGCCGTCCATGGCTTTGAAGATGCCCACGAAGTCGCGCCGCTGGAACGGGAGCAATTTGTCCAATGCCTTGACGCGAGCTTCCCTATTGTCGGCGAGGATCATCTCCTGGATGGCGCGCTGACGCTCGTGACTCCTCTCCGGCTGCTCGAAATCGGTGAAGAACATATGCTCCGTGCGGCAGAGACCAATGCCCTCCGCACCGAACTCGATGGCCTTGCGAGCGTCTTGCGGAGTGTCGACGTTCGTGCGGACCCGGAGGCGGCGCGTCTCATCGGCCCATTTCATTAGCGTTTCGTAGGACTTGGGGAGCTGTGGAACGACCAGAGGCATCGCTTCGGTGTAGACCACGCCTTCGCCGCCATCGAGGGTAATCCACTCCCCTTCCTTCACGACCTTCCCGTTGGTGGACATCGACAACGATTTGTAATCGATGTCCAGTTTTTCGGCGCCAACCACGCAACACTTGCCCCAGCCGCGCGCGACGACTGCTGCGTGGCTGGTCTTCCCGCCAGTAGCGGTCAGAATGCCCTGCGCAACGGCCATGCCGCCGACGTCTTCGGGGCTGGTTTCGCGACGCACCAGGATCACTTTCTCGCCGCGTGCGGCCCAGTCTTCCGCTCTCTGCGCAGAGAAGGCGACTTTGCCGACAGCCGCGCCGGGAACGGCATTGATGCCGGTAGCCAGTATTTTCGAGGACAGGGATTTCTTGTCGACCTTGGCATCGATCACCGGATAGAAGAGCCGTTCGATGTCTTCGGGTTTGACGCGAAGAATGGCTTCTTCTCTGGTGATAAGTCTTTCGTTGGCCATGTCGACAGCGATTCGAAAGGTGGCGGCGGGGGCGCGCTTCCCGGTGCGCGTCTGGAGCATGTAGAGCTTGCCGTCCTCGACGGTGAATTCCATGTCCTGCATGTCGCGGTAATGCTTTTCAAGTTTTACTCGAACTTTCTCGAGCTGCGCATAAACCCTGGGCATGATTTTTTGCATTTCGCCTAAAGGCATGGGCGTTCGAATGCCGGCCACCACGTCTTCTCCCTGGGCGTTCACAAGAAAGTCGCCGTAGAAGATTTTTTCGCCCGAACTCGGATCGCGTGTGAAGCAGACGCCGGTGCCGGAAGTGTCGCCGGTATTCCCGAATACCATTTGAACGACGTTGACGGCGGTGCCGAGGAGCCCGGTGATTTTTTCGACGCGGCGATAGGTGACTGCCTTCTCCGCCATCCAGGAGCCGAACACCGCGCCGATGGCGCCCCAAAGCTGGTCGATGGGGTCGTCCGGAAAATCCTTCCCGGATTGCCGGCGAAAGTACGCTTTGTATTCCGCCACCAATTCTTTCCAGCCGCTGGCGGGCACCGCTGTGTCTTCCTTAACGCCGAGCCGGTCTTTCATGGCCCGAAGGCGATGTTCAAGATCCTCCTTCGACATGCCCATGACGACGGTCGAATACATCTGCACGAAGCGGCGATAGGCGTCGTAAGCGAATCGTTCGTTCCTGGTAACGGTGGCGAGGCCTTCGACGGAGCGGTCGTTGAGGCCGAGATTGAGAATGGTCTCCATCATTCCCGGCATGGAGCGCGCGGAACCGGAGCGCACACTGACGAGGAGCGGGTTTTTGGGATCTCCGAGCTTCTTTTTCGTGGTGCGTTCGAGCTTGGCGACGTTATCGGCGACTTGCTTCTTCAGCTCCGGAGGATACTTCTTGCCGTTCTTGTAAAAGTAATCGCACACTTCCGTGGAGATGGTGAAACCGGCGGGCACCGGCAGGCCGATCTTGGTCATCTCGGCGAGACCGGCGCCTTTGCCGCCGAGAAGATCGCGCCAGGTTCCGTCGCCTTCCGCTTTACCAGCACCGAAGAAATACACCCATTTTTTCACTGTACGCCTCGCTTGTCGCATTGGAGTTATGAAACTCTTGCTGCCGCCACCGTTCTGCAACGGCGGCCGGAAAAATTGTCGGCACGCCGACCTTTAGTAGTTCAAGTGATACTTGAGGTCCTTAGCGCCGTTCTTCACCGCCAATTTCAGAAAAATCCGCAACGGTCGTAAACTCGCGGAGCAATTCCGCAAGCAAAGCCAGTCGATTGTTGCGAACGGCTTCGTTCTCCGCCATCACCATGACGCCGTCGAAGAACTGATCGACGACTTTTCGAAGGCCGGCAATGGCTTCCAAGGCTTCCTGATACTTCCCCGCGCGTTTCTGCGTTTGCACTTTTGAAGCGGCCTCGCGAACCGCGGAGTACAGTTCACGTTCGGCGGCGCTTTCGAATAACTCGGGGTTCGCGTGGCGAGCATCTCCGGGCGCCATGTTGGCTTTTTCTAGGATCTTGCGAATGCGCTTGAAGGAGACCGCGAGCGGCTCGAAGTTTTTTGACTTGCGGATGGCCTTCAACGCCACCAGACGTTTCTGGGCGTCCACCAGGTCGTCGGCACCGGCACGAAAAACGGCGCTGACCTCGTCGTAGCCGAAGCCTTCCCGTTCGCGGAAGACAAACTTGGCGCGGTCGAGAATGAAGTCCAAGATTTGAGCTTCCTGGTCCGGCGTTACGCCGCGCTGGGGCTTGTGAGTGAGGAGCGCCTTTGCCGCGGCGCCAATGGCCAGCGAGAGCGAGACGGGCAGCTTCTTCTCCAGAATGATCTTGACGATTCCCAGAGCGGCGCGCCGCAAGGCATAGGGATCGCTTGATCCGGTGGGCACCACGCCGACGGCAAAGCAGCCAACGACCGAATCGAGTTTGTCCGCCAGCGCGACGGCGCAGCCGGTCAGATTGCGCGGGATGGGATCTTCGAGGCCGACGGGACGGTAGTGATCGTAGACGGCGTCGGCGATTTCGTCGGATTCGCCCTGGGCGCGTGCGTACAAGCCGCCGACGATGCCCTGAAGCTCGGTGAACTCGCGAACCATTTCCGTGGCAAGGTCGCACTTGGCAAGTTCGGCGGCGCGGTCGGCCTCCGCAACGTGCGCGTGGTGCATGCCCAGGTTGAACCATTGCTCGGTGAACCAGCGCGCGATGGCGCGGATGCGTTCGACCTTGTCGCGATAACTGCCCAGGCGCGATTCGTAGGTGACGCGCTCGAGCTTTGGCAAATAGTCGGCGAGCCGACATTTCTGATCCGACTGCCAGAAGAATTGTGCGTCCGCGAAGCGCGCGCGCAGGACGCGTTCGTGGCCGGCGCGGATGATCCCCTTGGGGTCCTTGTCGGCGTTGATCACCGCCAGGAAGTGCGGGGCCAGTTCCCCGTTCTTCTTTTCCACGGCGAAATACTTCTGGTGGTCGCGCATGACGGTGACGAGGATTTCGTCCGGCAGGCTCAGAAACGCCGGATCGAAATCGCCCTGGATGACGCTCGGGTATTCGTTGAGATAGGCCACCAGCTTTCGAAGCGAGGCGTCTTCGTGGATGCGATAGTTTCCCCGCTTGGCATGGGCTTCGAGTTCCGCCGCGATTTTCTCCTCGCGGCGGCCGGGGCGGACGATGACACCGTTCTGTTGGAGCCGCTTCTCGTAGTCCAGAAAGCTGCTGACGTGAATGGCGTTCGAACCGAGGAAGCGGTGGCCGCGTGTGGTGGCGCCGGCGGCGATACCGGCGACGGAGAGTTTCAGAGGTTTCCCGTCGAGCACGGCCACGATCCAGCGAATGGGCCGAATGAAGCGCGCACCATCGAGGCCGGTCCAAGTCATCGAGCGCGGCCAGGTGAGATCGTGAACGGCGCGGGGGAGAACGCTTCTGAGAATTTGTTCCGCGGTCCTCCCGAGCTTGATCTGTTTGGCGGCAAGGTATTCGCCCTTGGGGGTCTGAACCAGAAAGAGATCGCTGACGTGGAGGTGCTGCTTCTCGGCAAAGCTTTGTGCCGCGCGTGTCGGCGCGCCGACGGAATCGTAGGCCACCGACTTGGGCGGACCGGTCACTTCGATCTCGACGTCCGCCTGCCTGGCGAGCAGTCCGCGGATCCAGGCGGTCAGGCGGCGCGGCGCGCTGAAGGTCTCCACCGATACCCCATCAAAGAGATTTTCCGCGGTGAGAAGTTTCTCGATATTGGTGCGGAGTTCCTCTTCGGCCTTCGGTAGCATTCCGGCAGGTATCTCTTCACAGCCGACTTCGAAGAGGAGCTCGACGCGTTTCTCTTTTGCGGCGTCCTTCATGGCCGCGCCTCGCGCTGCGGTGCAGCGCCGCCGATCTGTGTCAAGTAGGATGTTGCGGTGCGGCACGCCAGGGTACGCACGCGACCCATCAGCGCGGCGCGTTCGGTGGTGGAGATTACCCCGCGTGCGTCCAGCAGGTTGAAGAGGTGCGAACACTTGAGGCAATGGTCGTAAGCAGCAAGCAGCGGGTAACGAACGCGGTCCTTCCCTTCCAGTCCCTTGAAGCCATCGAGAAGTTCCTTGGCCTGCTTCTCGTGCAATTCGAATTCGGAGCGAATCGCGGACGCATCGCTGCGATCGAAACTGTATTCGGAAAACTGTTGCTCCTCCATCAAGCGGATGTCGCCGTAAGTCTTGTCCGCGGACCAGCGCAGGTCGTAAACGCTCTCCACGCCCTGCAGGAACGCGCAAATGCGCTCGAGGCCGTAGGTGAGTTCGACGGAGATGGGATCAAGGTCAATGCCGCCACTCTGTTGGAAGTAAGTGAACTGGGTGATCTCCAGGCCGTCGAGCAAGACTTGCCAGCCGATGCCCCACGCGCCAAGCGTCGGGGACTCCCAGTTGTCCTCTTCAAAACGAATGTCGTGCTCCTTGAGGTTGATGCCGATGGCGCCGAGGCTTTTCAGGTAGATGTCCTGAACGTCGGCCGGAGAGGGCTTGAGAATCACTTGGAATTGGGAATGCTTGTAAAGGCGATTGGGATTTTCCCCGTAGCGGCCGTCGGCGGGCCGACGGCTGGGCTGAACGTATCCCACGCGATACGCATGCGGACCGAGCACGCGCAGGAAAGTCTCCGGGTGCATCGTGCCTGCGCCGACTTCCACGTCGTAGGGCTGCTGAAGCACGCAACCATGCTTCACCCAAAACTGCGAGAGCTGCAAAATCAAATCCTGGAAATTGAGGCCCTTCGGTTTTTTCTCAAGCTTTACTTTAGTTTTCAAGTGCTCTCCAAAAGTTCGCGAGTCTTGAGCCGCCGCTCGAGGTGATGCTCGATCCAGGACAACCCAGCCTCGCGCAATTCCCTGGCGCTGGGTTGCATCGACTTCTCGAATTCGATGCGATCCAACCGCTCGCCGGCAAAGCGCTCGGCAAGGCTCCTCGCCTCGGCGTGCAGCGGCTTCATTCCGGAGCGCCGGCAGTTCTCGCAAAAGAGCCCGGGTTGATGAGCATCGTAGAAAGCCGGCTTCGAACCAAAGGGCGTGCCGCAAGAAACGCACCGATCGAAGCGCGGCAGCCAGCCGCCCAGCCGCACCGTCCAAAAGGCGAAGTAGCTCAGCGGCAAGTGCCAATCGCCGGTACGCTCGACTTCCCGCGCCGTCAGCAGGATCAGCCGGAACATGGGCTCGGAGACTTCGTGCTCCGGCAGAATGAGCTCTGAGATCTCGCTGATCACCGCGAGACCGGTACTCAGACCGTAATCGCTCTGCGCCTTGTGAAAGGACTCGAGCAAATCGGCCTGCTGGATGCGCACGAGATCGCGGGTTTCCCTCTCGACGTACCAGATCTGGACGTGCGAGAGGATCTCCAGCGTCGAGCCATAACGGTTCTTCAGCCGGCGCGCGCCAGGGGCGACGCCCCGTACCCGCCCCGAGGAACGCCCAAGAAAACTCACCAGGCGGTCCGCTTCGCCCAGGGGAAATGTCTTCAGTATGATGGCTTCCGTTTCCCGCGCAGGCATGAGCAGTCGGCGCGCCGACGCTGCGCCG
>WNFO01002285.1_pt1 | contig 15712 bp, 13 predicted proteins | sample 5400251 | NCBI WGS metagenome assembly WNFO01 (sample SAMN13153354, study PRJNA577476) | soil metagenome | isolation source: 100 cm saprolite under Madrone tree | place: USA:California | collected 2016-06-14 | reverse complement strand
GGCCTACAAACTCACCCAATATTCGTACGACGCGATGGGGCGTCAGCAATGTGTGACGATACGCATGAATGCTGCTGCCTATGGCTCGTTGCCGGCGAGCGCATGCACGCTAGGGACCACGGGCTCCTCTGGGCCCGATCGTATTACCTATACGACCTATGACTCAACGAACCGTCCCTTGACGATCCAACGAGCGTACGGCACATCGCTTCAGCAAACCTACGAGACTTTCACTTACACGCCGAATCACTTACCGCAGACACTCAAGGACGCGAACGGCAACCTCACAACTCAGGCCTATGATGGGCTCGATCGCGTGTCGCAGACCAACTTCCCATCGAAAACGACCACTAATACCTCGAGCACGGCAGATTTTGAACAATACACTTACGATGCCAACAACAACCGCAAAACCCTGGTAACGCGGGACTCGCAGACCATTAGCTACAGCTACGACAACCTCAATCGCTTGACCTTGAAGCAGTGGCCGAGCTCTTGGGTCGTGAGCATTTATTACGGGTACGATCTACGCAACTTGCGCCTGTACGCCAATTACAGCTCCGCGACCGGGCACGGTGTCTCGAACACGTATGACGGCTTTGGTCACGTGAGCTCCGAGACGATGAACCTGAGCGGGACCGCCCGGCAGATCTCGTATCAATACGATGCGGATGGCAATCGCATCCAGGTGAGCTATCCCGATGGGAATTACATCAAGTACACCTACGACGGATTGGATCGCCTCACCCAGGGTCAGGAGAACGGAACTGCGGTGTTGGCCGCGTACACTTATGACGACCACGGTCGCGTCCAGCAAATCACCCGGGGTGGCGGGGTGACGACGACGGGGTTCGGATACGATGCGGTCTCGCGCTTAAATGCTCACTCTCATACTCTCGGCACTTCGCTCGATAACGTTTCATTTTCCTTTGGTTACAACCCTGCCGATCAGATCATCGCCGAAGGCATCTCAACCAACGAATACGAGCCGTTGGTGCAAAGCGCCACGCAGAGCTATACGCCCAACGGCCTCAACCAATACACGGCTGTGGGCGGGGTCTCGTTGTCCTGGGATCCGCGAGGGAATCTCACATCGGACGGCTCCACCACCTACTCCTACGATTTGGAGAACCATCTCACCGGCGCGACTGGCACCTACAACGCCTCACTCAGCTACGATCCCCTCGGACGTCTCTATCAGACCACCAGCGGTTCCGCCACCACTACCTTCCTTTACGATGACGATCGGATCGCCCTCGAGTACAACGGCAGCGGAAGCCTGTTGCGGCGCTACGGCTACGGGCCGGGCGGGGATAACCCAATCGTATGGTATGAAGGCTCGACGGTGGCGCAGTCGAATCGGCGCTATCTGCACTCCGACCACGAAGGCTCGATCATCGCCGTGACCGACGGAAACGGCGCCACCCTGGCAGTCAATCAATATGACCCCTATGGGATGCCTGGCTCATCGAATCAGGGGCGCTTTCAGTTTACCGGCCAAGCGGATATCCCCGAACTGGCGCTGCAGTATTACAAAGCGCGGATGTACATGGCCGAGCTCGGGCGGTTCATGCAGACCGATCCGATTGGGTACAAGGATGACCTCAACCTCTACAGCTACGTCTACAATGATCCAGTCGACCGAAGCGACCCCGCGGGAACAGAGTCTGCTGACGCGGACTGGTTGCAGCAGACGCTGGCCTTGGCGGCCAGTCCGTCAGCGTCTAACGAGACTGGCGCGCTTGCCGATGCTCTTGATAACCTCGATGCGAACTTGGTGGGGCTCGGTCCGGCGGGTGGCTGGGAGGAACACGCCGTCGAAGTACCCATTGTCGCAGGATTGCGTCTGCTCGCCAGAGGCGAAGAGGCGGCCGAAGCGGGACGAGTTGGTAGGCAGGCACGGTTGCGCGAACTCGCAAATGATTCTAAGGTATCTTCCGCTGATCGAGGGTGGATCAAGAACGAACAACGTCAAATTGCGCAAGGAAACCGGGACACTATTCGAAACCCGCCGGGGAAGGAGCTTGCGCACGAGCGCGGTCGAGAGGCCGCAAAGGGCTATAGCTACAAGTTTTCAAACCTGGTAGATCGTGTCTTACACAAGATACAACACAAGCTTGACGACTTTGGCCGGGCGAATAACGAGCGGCCACCAGAACCGCCCCCGCCGCCGCCACCACCACCACCGGACAATGAGTTTTTTTAATCAATGAAGATTGGTGAAAAGAAGCTAGCAGCCGTGGTCGCGCTACCAGGCGCCGACAGATACTCACATTTTGTGAAAGTGGTCGCTGATCAGAATCAGGTGTGGGGGTTGTACGACGACGGTTGGGCGCTCATGGGGACGGATGACGGCGCAGAGGTGTTTCCTGTCTGGCCCGCAAAGGAATACGCCGCTTTGTGTCGTATCGGTGAGTGGCAGCAATACGTGCCGAGGGCTATCCCCATGGATTCCTTTCTAGGCGAATCACTCCCGTTCCTGAAGAAGTCCGGAACGCTTCTTGGTGTCTTCCCGACGCCTAATGATAAGGCGGTGACTCCGTCGCTGGATCAAGTGGAAAGGGATATCAGAGCGGAATTGAGCAGGATTGAATAAGCGGGAGGTGAAGGAAATCGGCCTTGATCCCGCGGTCTACGGCACCCACACGCTGCGGCGCACAAAGGTACCTACGACTCCTTCGGTCGCGGGTCGCCGGTCGACGGTGACTTACTCTGAGGAGATCGGTAACTCTGGACACGCTGACCTACCCGGTGAGCACCTGGGATATCAATTCGTGCTCAAGTACGTGTATGACGCGTATGGGTTCCTGAACCAGACCAAAGACAATGCCGCGGGCACTGTGTTCTGGACGTTGAACTCTGCTAAGGATTCCAACCTGCCGACTTCCGAAACCCTGGGGAACGGCGCGCATGTCGTGACCGGCTACACGCCTAGGACCAATGAGATGACCACCCGAACGGAAGGCTCTGGCGGGCCGACCACCAACCTTCAGGACCTCGCTTACAACTGGGATCTCGCTGGGAATCTTCATCAAGGCATCGACAACCGGCAGAACCTGACAGAGCAGTTCGCCTACGACTCGATGAACCGGCTGCTCAACTCGACGCTGAATGGAGCTACCAAACTGACGATGACGTATGACGCCGCCGGGAACATCAACACCAACAGCTACGCCAGTCATTTCCCGTACGTATACGACACCGTGCACAAGCATGCCGTGAAGACCGCGGACGGCTGGTCGATGACTTATGACGCCAACGGCAACATGATCACGAGAGTCAGAGGCGGTTGTTGCTGGCATAGGTCCAACACGATCAGCTACAACGGGAACTACACACAGTTCTTCCATAACGCCAGTCACCAGCGCTGGAAGCAGGTCGCCAGCTACTCGGGCACGATCGAGACCACCCGCTACGTCGGCGGGCTCCTGGAGATCATGACCCGCGTCCGAGCCTACCGAGTATCGCCGCCAGGTTCCAGCCGGCTCCAGCACGGTTGTGTACACGCGCCGCACCGACGGGAGCACGGGGAGCTACCACGCGACTTCCGACCACCTCGGAAGTTCGGATCTCGTCATGGATAGCGCTGCCAACGTGCTGACACGCGAGAGCTTCACGCCCTTCGGGGCACGGCGCGGAGCAACTGGCGCAGCGCCTCGGTCACCTCATCCGCGCGCGAACTGCAGCTGGCGCTCGGCCTTTAGGCCTAGTGTGGCAATGATGTCGCCTAGTTCGATGAACCGGTCGTATTCGCGCGCCTCTTCCGCCGCGAGCTGTCCCTCGTTGGCCTTCTTGGCCAGCCGCTCGAGCCGCGACTTTGCCGCCGATTCAAGAAGGCTATCGTCGACGCCCAAATCTTTTTTAGTCATGGGGCCAAGATAAAGCATTCCTCGGCCGAATTCGAGGAACCGACGGGTCGGCGGATCGTCCCTGTGCCAGGAATGTGACGAGCTCAGATTGGGTGTGCCATGAATGTGCCTGGGTGAGCCTGGGGACGGGGCCGGCAAGCGCTGCAAGTGGTTGATTTTTAAGCCCCTAGAACCAGCGACAACGGTCTGAAAATCCGCGTGTCGGTGGTTCGATTCCGCCCCTGGCCACCATCTTCTTCAGCTACTTGCCAAGGATCGCCGCTTAGAGGTCGTGCGACGCTGGCCTTGCGCTGGCGTCGCCAAGCACCCGGACTAGAACCCACAATCGCACCGAACACCCGAGTAAGGTGGCTCTGATCGGTAAAGCCACAGCTCAACGCGATTGAGCTGACACTGTCATTCGTCTGCTCCAGCTTTTCACCTGCCCGCTGAATGCGCTGCCGCACGAGCCATCGGTGAGGTGGCGTTCCCAAACTGACCTTGAAGGCTTTTTCGAAATAGCTGCGTGACAGACCGCAATGCGCGGCGATCTGCTTAAGCGAATGACCTGAACCGGAGTCGTTCAAGAGTAGACGCAAGGCCAATTCGACCTGCCATCGTGCCAAGCCACTTTGGCGGGTGGTCTTCGACACCGCTCTGCCGCCAGTCATGATGAATTCCCTGATATGTCCGCGAGCATGCTCGCTGCCTAGCCGAAATACAACGACACAAACGTGATACTTGCAGTCATCCATTCAATCAAACGTGGAATGGCCGTCATATAGAACGCGTTGGCTAGCGTTCCTTAGCGCACCATCTTGTTCTTGGCGGTTAGTGGCTTTTCCGGCCCCCTCATCTTGGAGAATGACCATGCGTGAAACGACTTCGACGGCGCCAGAAAGCGCAGGGAGTCTCGTCCCGCCCGCGATAGCGAGCCTTACTGCCACTGAATCGGAAGGCACCTCATTTAAGGCGGCCGCCGATGTGAAGCCGGTTGAGAAAGCGGCTATTCGGCCATTTCGAGTCGATGTGTCCGAAGAAGCACTGACCGACCTGCGGCGGCGCATCAAGGCCACGCGGTGGCCGGAGAAGGAGACCGTCGCGGACACGTCGCAGGGCGTGCCGCTCGCGCCGCTCCAGGACCTTGCGCGCTACTGGGCTACGGACTACGACTGGCGCAAGTGCGAGGCGAAGCTCAACGCCCTGCCCCAGTTCACCACCGAGATCGACGGGCTCGACATCCACTTCATCCACGTCCGCTCGAAGCACAAGGGCGCGCTGCCGGTCATCATCACACACGGATGGCCCGGTTCGATCCTCGAGCAGATCAAGCTCGTCGGCCCGCTCACCGATCCCACGGCCTTCGGAGGCCGCACGGAGGACGCCTTCGACGTCGTGATCCCGTCGATCCCCGGTTATGGGTTCTCGGGCAAGCCGACGGCGACCGGCTGGGACCCCGTGCACATCGCGCGCGCTTGGATCGTGCTGATGAGGCGCCTGGGATACACGCGATACGTCGCGCAGGGCGGCGACGTGGGCGGACTGATCACAGACGCCATGGCGGTCGAGGCGCCCGCGGAGCTCGTGGCCATGCACACCAACTTCCTGTTCGCCCTCCCGGAGGACGTGTCGAACGCGATCCAGTCCGGAGGACCGGCGCCGTCCGATCTCTCCGACCTGGAGCGACGCGCGTTAGACAAGCTGAAGGGCTTCTTCGCCAAGAACGCGTCCTACGCGTTCGAGATGGCGACGCGTCCGCAGACGCTCTACGGACTCGCCGATTCGCCGGTCAGCCTCGCGGCCTGGCTGATCGACCACGGCGACGGCGACGACCAGCCGGCGGCGACGGTCCTCGTGGCGATGCGCACGCCGACCAAGGGACAGCCCCCGGAACGGCTGACGCGGGACGACGTGCTCGACAACATCACCCTCTACTGGCTGACAAACACCGGGATCTCCTCGGCCCGCAGCTACTGGCAGAACAAGCTCCCGTACTTCGGCCCCAAGAACTTCTCCATCCCGGCGGCGGTCACCGTCTTCCCCGGCGAGGTCTACCAGCCCTCCCGGCGCTGGGCGGAGCGCGGCTATTCGAAGCTCTCCTACTTCCACGAGGTGGACAAGGGCGGGCACTTCGCGGCGTGGGAAGAGCCGCTCCTCTTCGCGTCGGAGATGCGCGCGGCGTTCAAGTCGTTGAGCTAGCTCCGGCTCTCGGGGGGCGGCGCGCAAGTCGTGTGCGCCGTCCCTTTCCGCCGCCAAGTCCGAAAGGATGCAAGGTCCCGTCCTCAAAAATCCAACCACTAGTTGCCAAGGACTTCGTCATGCAAAAGGCGCCCGGTTTAAATCGCCGTCACTTTTGCGGTACTGCAGCGGCAACCGTCGTTGCGGGCACGCTAGGTCCACTCTTTTATTCAGAAAGGGGCAAAGCCATGAATGCAGTTGCACAACAGACAGGTAGTGATAAGAACGCTATCCGTTCGTTTCATGTCAACAAAGTTCCAGAAGAGAAACTTACCGATTTGCGCAAGCGCATACATGCCACTGTCTGGCCTGAGCGAGAAACGGTTTCCGATGCGTCGCAAGGCGTGCAGTTGGCGACGATGCAGAAACTCGCGCGTTATTGGACGGAATACGACTGGCGCGCGTGCGAGGCGAGGCTAAGCGCCCTGCCGCAATTCATCACCGAGATCGACGGGCTCGACATTCATTTCATTCACGTCCGTTCGAAACATGAAAATGCGTTGCCGCTCATCGTCACGCACGGATGGCCTGGCTCGGTCATCGAACAGATGAAGATCATTGATCCGCTGACCAATCCCACGGCGCACGGCGGGAGCGCATCCGATGCGTTCCATGTGGTGATTCCGTCAATGCCGGGCTACGGATACTCAGGTAAACCGACCACTCCCGGGTGGGATGTATCCCACATAGCGCGTGCCTGGGTCGTGCTGATGAAGCGCATCGGGTACACGAAATTCGTGGCGCAAGGCGGCGATTGGGGGGCGCTCGTCACCGAACAGATGGGCGTGCAGGCGCCTCCGGAGTTGCTCGGCATTCACACCAACATGCCTGGCATTTTTCCAGACGACATTGACAAGGCGGCTTTTTCCGGGGCGCCGGCGCCATCGGGTCTCTCAGCCGATGAGAAGGTCGCTTACGAGCGTTTGCAGTTCGTATATCAAAAGGGAATCGCCTACGGGTTCCAGATGGGGCTGCGACCGCAGACGTTATACGGAATTGCGGATTCACCCGTCGCCTTGGCGGCTTATTTCCTTGATCACGACGCGCGCAGCTACGAGCTGATCTCACGCGTTTTTGAGGGAAAATCTGAAGGCCTCACGCGCGACGACATCCTCGACAACATCACGATTACCTGGTTCACGAATACGGCGCTCTCTGGCGCCCGTCTCTATTGGGAGAACTGGGGCAAACTCGGGTATTTCAATGCCAAAGGCGTCTCCATCCCGGTTGCCGTGAGCGTCTTCCCTGACGAACTCTATCCAGCCCCGCGGAGCTGGGCAGAGCGGGCGTTTCCCAAGCTGATCCATTACAACAAGCTCGACAAAGGCGGGCACTTTGCGGCGTGGGAACAGCCGAAGCTCCTGACGGATGAACTCCGCGTGGGCTTGAGATCACTGCGCGCATAACCAGCTCGAGGAAGCTCCACGGATGAAGCATCGTCTGTGGAGCTTCCGGAGCCGCCCTGATAGGTAGCAAAGAACGGGCCTGGGGCAGGCCGGAGCAACTGATTACCTGTCGCCCAAGTAGTTGCGCATGCGCCCAAAAATCACCGGAGAAGGCGAGATGAGACCATTTCGCGTCGATGTGCCCGATGAGGTGCTCAACGATCTGCACGCGCGTCTCAAGCGCACCCGCTGGGCCGACGACTTCGCCAACGAAAGCTGGCAGTACGGCACCAACACCGCCTACCTCAAGGAACTGGTGGCTTACTGGATCGAAGGTTACGACTGGCGCAAGCAGGAACGCGCGATCAACGCGTATCCGCAGTTCCGCACCGAGATCGATGGTGTGCCGATCCACTTCATCCACGTGCGCGGCAAGGGGCCCAACCCCAAGCCGCTGATTCTCTCGCACGGCTGGCCCTGGACGTTCTGGGAGTATCGGAAAGTGATCGATCCCCTCAGCGATCCCGGCGCGCACGGCGGCGATCGGGCGGATGCCTTCGACGTGGTGGTGCCGTCTCTGCCGGGCTATGGATTCTCCACGCCGCTGCGTAAGCCCGGCGTCAATTTCTGGCGCACTTCCGGACTTTGGGTGAAGCTCATGGAAGAGCTGGGCTATACGCGATTCGCCGCGCACGGCGCCGACTGGGGCGCGCTGATCTCGGCCGATCTGGGGCATCGCTATCCGGCCCGCGTGATGGGCGTGCACTTCACGATGATGCTGCCGCTGGACCTGTTCAGCGGCGGCACGCCGGCGCCCGAAGACTATGACGCCGACGAGGCGTCCATAGCCACAGGATTGCAGAACTTCTTCGCCGCCGAGTCGGCCTATTCGGCCCTGCAAAGCACCAAGCCGCAGACGATCGCGGTGGCGCTCAATGATTCGCCAGTGGGACTGCTTTCCTGGATAGTCGAGAAACTCCGCAGCTGGAGCGATTGTCACGGCGACGTCGAGACGCGTTTTAGCAAGGACGATTTGCTGACCACGGTCATGATCTACTGGGTCACGCAGAGCTATGGGACGTCCGCGCGGTACTACTACGAAGCTGCGCACAACCCCTGGAAGCCGGTGCATGGGCGCATGCCCGTGGTAGAGGCTCCGACTGGCATCTCTGTGCTGCCGGCGGAGTTCGCCAGTGCACCGCGCCGCTGGGTCCAGCGCTACTACAACCTCAAGCAGAAGCGGCGTCACGCCAGCGGGGGACATTACGGCGCCTGGGAGGAGCCGGAAGCCATCATCACGGATGTCCGCGATTTCTTCCGCACGCTGAACTGACCCCAGCCTTCAGTCCGATTGCGTGGCGGCGGCCTCGCGGTCCCATCGGGCGGGCCTTTGCCCACTTGGAGAGCGATAGATGTCCGAAGAATTGGAAAGCACGCATCATGAAAGCACATCAGTTTTGGCTCGCCCTTGCGCTCCCCTGCGCGATAGGCGCGACCTTAGCCGACGTCCAGCATAAGGAGCAGCTCGTGACGCCTTCAGCCGTTCAATTACCGATCGAGGGCAAGTTGCCTTCTATCGGCGGTGCGATCGAATGGCTCAACTCTCCACCGTTGACCGCTGCTGGTTTGCGCGGCAAAGTCGTCCTGATCGATTTCTGGACCTACACCTGTGTCAATTGGCGACGCACCCTTCCCTACGTTCGAGCGTGGGCGGAGAGGTACAAGGATCGAGGGTTGGTGGTGATCGGCGTGCACACGCCGGAATTTGACATCGAGAAGGACGTCGAGAGCGTTCGCCAAGCGGCAAAGGAGATGAGGATCCATTACCCGATCGCGATCGACAGTGATTACAGGATATGGCGTGCCTTAAATAACCAGTACTGGCCGGCCCTCTATTTCGCCGATACACAGGGGCATATTCGACATCATCAATTCGGTGAGGGCGAATACGAACAGTCCGAATTGATTATTCAACAATTGCTGGCGGAGGCCGGAAACGGTGCGGTCACTCATGATCTAACTCCCGTCGATCCCGATGGTTTCGAACTCGCCGCCGACTGGAGCGACTTAAAGTCTCCGGAAAGTTATATTGGCTACGAGCGCGCCGAGAACTTTTCATCGCCCGGAGGTGCAGTGTCAGGCAAGCGCCACCTCTATGCCGTTCCTGCGCGCTTGCGGTTGAATGACTGGGCCCTTACTGGTGACTGGACATTTGGAAAAGAAGCCGCGGTGCTGAACGCGGCCGACGGGCGAATAGCATACCGCTTTCATGCCCGCGACCTTAATCTCATTATGGGTCCCGCGATGCGGGGGGCTTCGGTGCGCTTTCGCGTGCTGATCGATGGACAGCCGCCGGGCGCCGCTCACGGAGTTGACGTCGATGGCGAAGGAAATGGAACGGTTACCGAATCGCGGCTGTATCAGCTGATCCGACAACCCAAGCCCATCGCGGACCGACATTTCGAGATCGAATTTCTGGATCCAGGCGTTGCCGCGTTTGATTTCACGTTCGGCTAATTCCTGGTGGAGTCCAGGTTGTGTTTAACAATCCGTGCCCGAAGGCTTCGCGAAGTCTTGACCCTGAAGCGGGCCGGTTGTATTTCTCATTAGCGGCCATATGACCCCAGCCCGTCTCTTGCACGCCACGCGCAGAGCAACTATCGATGAAAACCATCAAGACCCCTATCCGACGAAGGTCGAGGCGGATCTGGCGAGGATCGCATTGGACACTGCTGGCGTAACCTCCGTCGTCGTCGGTATAGGCGTGGGCATGGAAGGCGGAGCGGCGGGAGTGCAATTGCTCGTGGATGATGATCGCGTCGAACTGGCGCTGAAAGTGCTCGGAGACGCGTGAAATCCGCCGGCGGCGATTCGATCTGTTGGGCCAGCATCCTACGCAGTGGTGTGTTGTTAATTTCCGGGTGATATATCTATACCCCCCAACGATTGTTAGAGGTCCTTGCAGAGGCGCAGCCTTTCATCCAGCGACTGCTATCGCTGAGCGTGGGGCAGCAGAGCGAAAACGACCACAAGTGCGACGCAGAGCGCAAAGTAGCTCCCAACGATCTTCAGGGCCGGAGTCCGCTCAACCTTAAGCCAGAGCATCAGACCGGCAACGATAAATCCGAGAGACAACGCCAGAGCCGCCAAGAAGCCCAGGAGGTTGGGCATCAAGTGAGTTACATACACTTGAATGACAGCCGAACCGATGGCGATACCGAGAATTTTCCAGCGGGCGTTGGGGTCGGACGTCCCTGAAGAGAAAATCGAGACGAGAATGTAAAGGCCCACCGCGCTAACTATCCACATAGCCCCTCCCCGTGAGCGCTCGTAGGGAATTCTAGGCTCTCACAGGCGCAAATTCCGGCGAGGCGCAAAACGCGCGCACAGCGGCCCCGGGACCTCTAACGGTCAGCATCAGCGGTGGGAGCCAGCCGCCGTTGACACTCAAATTCCACGTGGCCTAAACGGCCGGCTCCCATCCGCTGGATGCTGTGGTTATGCCGGTTCATTGCTTGATGGCTTCTATCGGCGTTGGTTTTTCGACGAACAGCGCCATGATCTCTCGTGCGTCCTTCTGGGTCAGCGCCGTTAATTTCAGGTGTTGGAGCACTTGCTCTTCGGGTTCCCCCGACCTCAGGAGCACGACTTGGAAGACCTCCTTCTTCGCGTCCAGCGTCAAGTTCCTACTGGCGGTGAAGGTCTCGTAGGCTGTTGCCATGGCCTCCCAGATCTTCAGTTCGTTGTCCGGGTTCACATCTCTCTTGAAATCTTCCACCCACTTCTCCAGCGGGCTCGGGTCAGCTTCACTGAAGGTCTTCTGGAGGCGCTTGACACGGTTCATTTGCTCTTCTGTCAAGCTTGCGTGCTGAATCGGCCCGGGCTGCAATTGGTTCGGGTCAATCCACTCGGTCTTGGACTGTGTTGGCGTTCCGGACTTACCGCACCCCGAACACAGCAGCACGGCGGATAACAGAACCGCCGCAAATCCAAACTGGTATCTAAGTTTCATGGCGTGAGCCACGAAGCAGCAGCACCAGGTCAGATACGCCGGGCGTGCCCAACGCGCCATGCGCCACAGACCTACACAAGCGGCAAGGGCCGAGATGCCGTACATGAACGTCCGGGTTGTGAAAAGAGGACCGCCTACGCTTAGGCCCCGCTGGGAAGGGCCGGCCACGGAAAGTAGGCCGAGGCCAACGCTGAGTACCGTGACGCCAAGAGGACGCTGAGTCGGTGCTGATGCGCTGACCATCTGCGCTATAACTTTATTTGAGCGACCGATCAGGCGGGCTCGGGGAACCCTGCGAGACTGCTGGTGTATCCCGGCGTGTATCACGGATCACTTATCTCATTGATCTTGATCGGCAAACTGAATGATGCCGAGGCAGACAAATAGAATTCGCATAGTCCTATTTTCCTAGCGTTGCGCGCCATTGTACCGCGGCAACGCAAAGGCCGCCCCGTTCGCCATCAGATATCGGTCGCGAGCGTCAGCGTGTAATTGCGCCGCAGCAGGGGAAAGACGGCATAGAGCGAAGAAATCGTGAGCCCGGTTTCGTTGGTCACGTTGGCAACGTCGAGGCGCGCGGAGCACGGTCGATTGAACAGCCTGAGCGTGTAGCGCACGCTGACATTGAGCGCCGACAGCGGCGGCAGCTCAATTTGATCGTTGTTGGTCACGACGCGCGACGACAGTGACGTCCACTGAAGAGCGGCGGCCCAGCGACCCCAGCGAGCCGGCGCATAGTCGACGTTGACATTGATCGTCCGCGGCACCGGTCCCACCGGCACCGTGCCGGCCCCGCCCGAGGCGGGAACCTGCCGCTCCACCTCCGGCCTGAGCAGCACGAGGCCGGCAACGACCTTGAGCCCGTCCAGAAGACCGGACAGGGTCGCGGATCCTTCGACTCCCCGGCTGCTGATGTCGCCGAGCTGCACGTAGCGACTTGCGGCATCCAGGCTGAAGTAGGCCTTGTGCACCTTAAAGACGCCGAGCAGCAATTGCAGGTCGTTGCGCGGCACGACCCGCAGACCGGCGTCGACCTGCCACGTCGGCGTGGCCGGCGGTGGCTCTCCGCGGTTGACCGCGGACGCCGGCGCGTTGACGGAATCCTCGAGTCCCCGCGTGTAGCTCGCGTAAGCGGTCGCGTGTTTTCCGGCATCGACGGTGAAACTCGCGGTCGGCAGCACCTGTGCGGTACGCCCCGCGCTGCCTGGCGACCCGGGGATGTCGAGCGTGCGGCGATAGTCAGTCTCCAGCACTCCGAGGTTCAGCGAGCCGACGCCTTTCCAGCGCTCGTAGTAACTGACGCCGACCCCCCTCTGTCGGACCTCGTCGCGACTCATCGCCGAGAACGCGAGCACTGGCGCCGGCACGCTCTCGCGCCGGTAGATCGGGACGGATCCGAGGTCCAGGATCGAGTCGCCGCCATAGTTGCGCTCGACGTTCCGGCCGCGCACGTCAAAGGTGAGCTCACGCTCGTGCCCACCGTCAACGGTCAGCCGCGTGAGGCGCAGCTCGCCGGAGTACGAACCCGCCCTCAGCGGCGGCGTGGCATCGACGATGTGATGCGCGATGCCGCCGGCCGTCGGGCCGATCAACAGGTCGTTGAAGTTCTGCGAATTCTGCGCCAGGGAGCGAAACACCCCGGCCGCCAAGCGCCAGGAGCTGCCGAGGGTGCTTCTCGCGATGACCCCGGCGGTCAGCTGGTTCCAGCCCCACGAGGTCCAGTCCTGCGCCGCCAGCTGCTGCTCGTTGAACATCGGCGGCGGATTGAGGCCGTTGGCGTAGACGGTCGGCAGTTCCCGGTGCTCGCCGTTGTGGGTGTAGCCGACGAACGGCACGATTTCCCACCGGGCGCCCGGCCGGATCCGCAGCAGCAGCGAGAACCCCAGGCTGGCGCTGGTGCGCGCGTAGTTGTAGTCGAAGTCGTTCCAGTCGGCGATGCTGACGCCGACGCTCAGGACATCTTTGACCAGCGGATACTGGGCGTCGATCTCGGCGGTGGCCATGTTGAGCGGGCCGCGCGTCAGCAGCACGCTGACGAGCGCTACGTCTCCCGGGGTCCGCAGCTTGTAGTCGACGATGCCCGTGGGCGACGGAAAGCTGTACGACTGTGCGGCGATGCCGACCCGCATGTCGCTGCGGCTGAAGAGGAACGGATTGCTGTAGGTGATCTGCTGATCGTAGTAGAGGCCCTCGATGCGCAGGTTCTCCGCCTGCGCGGGATTGAAGCCACGCGCGTTGGTCGGGCTGTAGAGACCGATGGTCTGAAAGCCGACCGTATTCCCGAAGGCATCGCTGGCGGCGGTCACCGCATTGTCGTCGGTCCGCTGCGCGCCGGCCGGCAGAGCCACGAGCAACGCCATCGCGAACAGCAGGGCCGACACGCCATGCGCCGCAAGGCGTCGCGACGACCGGGTCATGGCGGGACGATTAAAGCTCAGCGGAGATAGCGCTCGGTGCAGGATCCAAAGCCACTATTTTACGCTATAGCCGCGTCCCTCGAGGCACGCGCCCATCGCGCGCTGATATTCGGCGCGCTTGCTGCTGTTGTGCTCCGGCGGCACGCCACCACCGGACTGAGTCGGATCGAACCCCGTCTCGCTCGCAGCCCACCTGTGGCACTCATATTTGTCACGGGCCTGCTGGTCTTCGCTCTGGCCGTTCTTCGGGTAGATGAAGATCTCGTCGCTCTCCGGCGCCTGCGTCGTCGCATTGCGATCCTCCGGCGGCTCGACTACTTCGTAGCCATGTGCACTGTCCCGCCATACGTAATAGGCGTCATTCGCGTAGTAGTACGGAATACCACCGATCCATACGGTCGTGTAGAACGGCGGCAGGATGGGCACAAACACCCCGATCGGCGGCGCCACCACGAGGAAGCGCGGCCCGCGCGGCGCGTACCAGATGCCACCCCCGTAATAGAAGCGCTCGCGGTCGCGGCTGATGACAATGTGCTCGCCGGGCACCTCGCGCACCCAGGAACCGCGCGCAGGATAGTAGTGATTGTGGTTGTAGCGGTCGTCGAAATGCTCAGCCCGCCCGCCGTGTCGCTCGCCGTGTCGCTCGCCCTGCGCAGCCGCCGCCGTGAGCGCAAACGCGATGGCCAGGGCCCCGCACGCCTTGATCAATGTGCTGCTCTTCATGGCCTCAGCTTCCTTGAGTCAGCGCTCACCGCACGCTGTAGCCGCGCGCATCCAGGCACGCGCTGATGGCTCTGCGGAAGTTGGCCGCCTTCTGCTCGAGCGCCGCGGCTTCGCGCCTGTCGGTGTAGCTCACTCTCTGGGCCTCTTGCGCGCGCGCCGCATCAGCAGCGGTGCCGATGGCCGCACCGGCAACGGCTCCAACAATCGCGCCTGCGCCGGCATCCCGTGGACTGGATACCGCGGCCCCGATGACGGCGCCTGTAACGGCTCCGACAGCCGTGCCCGTCCCGGGCGGCGGGCCCGCCGACACCACCCGCACCCGAGCATGCGGTGGTACGTTCGGCGCGCTCGGATCGAACCCTGTCTGCTTCACGGCCCACAGGTTGCAGTCGTACCGGTCGCGGTCCTGCTGCTCCGGGGTCTGCCCATGCAGCGGGTATGCATAGACGTCGGTGCTCGGCTTCTCCACCGGAGCCGGAGCCGGCGCCTCGCGATACTGACGGCGTACCGGCCGTGCCGACGGCTCCGCCGCGCAGCCCGTCAGATAGACCCCAACGGAGAGAATTGCCACCGCCCGGGCGCTGACGCCCGAGGCACTCGAAAACCGCTCGCTTCGTGTCTTCATGACGCTTGCTTCCACCAGTGACGCGGAATGCTTCTGAGAACGCGACGCATGGGATCTCGGTTGACACCGACCCTCCCGCACACGCACTCGCTTCGATGCCGCCAACGTACTTAAGTTCCGCCGACGCTCGCGCCGCGCGGCAAATCCGCAACCTGCGCTACGAATGTCAAGAATTGTTAAAAAGAGACGCCCGTTCGACATGCCTAACCGGACCTTATGCAGTGCGCATCAGGGCGCTGACGCGCGCCAGGTCCTCGGCCGTGTTTACGTCCGGACCCGGCTGCTGGACGGCATCGGCTACCCGGATTTCAAAACCATTCTCGAGCGCGCGTAACTGCTCGAGCCTCTCACAGCGTTCGAGCGCTGTTGGCGCCAGCGCGGCGAGACGCAACAAGGCACCAACTCGGTACGCGTAGATTCCCACGTGCCGGCGCGCATCTGCGAAGACGCGTTGGCTCGCGAGA
>WNFO01003862.1_pt1 | contig 15717 bp, 11 predicted proteins | sample 5400251 | NCBI WGS metagenome assembly WNFO01 (sample SAMN13153354, study PRJNA577476) | soil metagenome | isolation source: 100 cm saprolite under Madrone tree | place: USA:California | collected 2016-06-14 | reverse complement strand
CGCACCACCCGCAACATTCCCCTGGCCAAAATCCAGGACGTCACCGTTTCAGCGTCGATTCCGCAGCGAATCCTGCGCCTTGGCGATCTAGTGGTCGACAACGCCAGCGAAGTCGGCGGCACCACCGTAATCCACAACATCAACGATCCGCGCCACTACGCCGACCTGCTTTTGCGCGAGCTGAGGAACTGGCATTAGACTAAACTTGGCGCTCTTCATGTGAGCGCCGGGAACTTTGCATAGTCAATGGGTTCTAAGATGAAGCGTGATTCGATCAGGGTGAGCCCGTGCGTCTAGTCTCATTCCAAATTTCTCTTCTTGCATTATTCCTCTCCGTCCTGCCCGTATTCGGTGGCACGGAAGTCACGATTGGCGAAGCTGCAAAGTCTCTGCCCGATAAGTTTGATTCGTTTGATGCTCTGGGGCCTGCCCGAGGAATGCAAGGCGCTTTGGAGGTAGCTGATCAGGATGATGTGGGCACAGTGTCAACTGCCGTACGAACGTACCGAGACAGTCAGAACGCCACTTTCGAGGTTTACGTTATACGGACTCAGACTGATTCGGGGGCGTATGCGTTGTTAACTAAGATCGCGGAGAACAAAGACTATATCAAGACGGGCATCGTCGGAACCGCAGCCATCATCACCTCGAGTGAAGTTGCTTTTTGCAAAGGCCCGACCCTCGTTCAAATATCGGGCGCAATGAAAGCGCCCACTCACTCAGAGAATTTGCTTCCAGTGGCACGATCGTTTGCCGCGGCTCTCCCGAGCGCGGAGGCTGATATTCCGGTCCTCGTGAAGCATCTGCCGAACTGGCAACCGACAGGGACCCGGTCCTCTTATGCAGTTACACTCAATGGCTTGAAAAAGCTAGTGTCAAATCAGTCGTCCCTGGATGCAGTGAACTTCGAAGGCGGCACCGAAGCCGTGACCGCTAACTACGGCCAGTCGCAACTCGTTATAGTTGAATTCACCACGCCTCAGTTCGCAAGTGATAACGATCGGCGCATTACAGCGAAGATTCAGGAGTTGAAGAGTCAGGGCCAGGCAGTTCCGACGGCATATCGCCGTGTGGGCAACTATTCGGTTTTCGTTTTCAACGCGCCGGATGAAGAAACCGCGAACGCCTTAATCGACCAGGTTAAGTACGAGCAGGTAGTGCAATGGCTGGGCGACGATCCTCATCTGTACGAGCGAGTCCAGAGATACGTCCTGCAAAAGACCGGCGGAGTAGTGATCGCGGTACTCGAAAGCTCCGGCCTTTCGGTGCTCTTGTGTCTCGGCGTTGGCGGGCTGTTCGGTGCGTTGCTATTTCGTCGGCGTCGGCGCGCGCGCCAGCGGCACGGTGAAGCATATTCAGACGCGGGTGGCATGGTCCGGCTTAATCTCGACGAGGTGGCCGAGGGCGATGCTGCCCGCTTGCTTCAAGGTCGTGATAAAGACGATTAGCCCTTGCGTCGAACTGCGATTAAGAGCTGACCAGCGAAAGCAGGTCTTAAAAATTCTGAGGATGAAATGGCCGGTGGTACAGCTCCTGATACAACCAGCCCAGCACCCGAATCTCAGCGGTGCAGAGCGTTTCCAGCCAGCAGTTAATGAGAAAATTGGTTTGCGCAGTTGCGGCAGGTATTTTGGCGGACTCCGCTACGACTGAGGTTGCGGCGCTCATTTCCAGTTGATAAGCGGAGGTGACGTCTTCGGTAGCTTTCGAGGCGGTATCGAGCGCGTTTATTAGTTGAGCAATCCACATGTGCAGCTCGCGCTCAGTCGGATTGTGAGCCAGTGCCTGGACGATGCCAATGGCGAGCCGATCTTCGGCGCAATTGAACATGAAAACGTTTTCGCCCGCCAGACGGCTTTGTTCCTGCTTCCACTGGAAAAGCTCTTCGACTTTCGGGTGTTTGACTGTGGCGACGCGCTGGTCGTAATTGAGGAACCACTCGATTACGTCCGGCACTGAATCGTAATCCGCCGCGCCGTATTCATCCCGGCGCAGAATGGGTTCGCGTGGCGCTTCGCCGGTCATCGCTTCTTTTGTTGAAGAGTTTGCTTCGTCCAATTTACATTCCCAGAATAAGGTTCGGCTTCACTCGCGATTTACTTCCAGCGTAAAGGCCGCCAGAGCTTCGCCAACGCGTTCACCGCGACGATTTGTAATGGCGGTGGGCGCGTAATCGGCCAGGGCGATCAATTCCTGTTTGGTAAGCACGCCCAGCTGTCGCAAAGCTTCGATCACCGCGGGCGGGCGCGCCCGATGATCGTCGCCATCTTCAATTTTAAGCGCGAGGCCGAGTCCGCTCGGCCAATCGTCGCATGGTAAGACGCCAATTGTGTAGACGCCTTCCGCGCCAATCTTTGAGATCAGGCGACGGTTGCCGGCCTTGATCAGCTCTGTATCCAGACGAGATTTTGTGCCGCCGATCATCTCCGGAAAGGAAATCATCGCGCGGACGATACGCTTAGCGGCGTCGCGCGTGTGCTCTTCAAAGTCAGCGGGCGGCGAGACCAGCCGGGCGTACATCAACGCCATGGCGCGCACTGAAATTCCGAAGACCGGAACACCGCAGCCGTCCGTGCCGATGGCAATCTGGTCGAGCGGCACATCCGAGAATTGCGCGACGGTCCGACCGATCATTTGCTGGACTGGGTTCGTCCACTGATCGTAAGTCTCTGTTGGCGCGCCGATGTGCCGCGCCAGTCCGATCATGCCCGCATGCTTGCCGGAGCAATTATTCTGCAGCAGGTTGGGCGGCCTTTGATTTCGCGCCAGCTCGCGCGCGACCTCGGCGCTGAAAGGTTCGTGAACGCCACACTTCAGCGCGCGCTCGTCGACCCCGATTTTCCGAAGCATCGAGCGAACCGTTTCGACGTGGATCGGCTCGCCGCTGTGCGACCCGCAAGCAATCGCTATTTCCTGAACCGTGAATCCGAAACGATCCGCCGCGCCAGAAGCTAATAGCGGAAGGGCCTGAAAAGGCTTGCCTGACGATCGCAGGAAGGTGACGGAGTCGGGCGCGCCCAGTGCGCCAACCGTTTTCCCTTCTCCGGTCACTGCGGCAATATGTCCCCGATGCCGCGATTCGACGATCGGGCCGCGCCAGACTTCAACCAGGGAAGCCGCTGTTCCCCGCGCAGAATCACTCTCGTTGGACATTGGAAAGCATCTTAACTGCTTCACCAAAAAAAATGAAAAGCGGGAGTAGGTAAAACCTATCTCCCGCGCTTATCTGAACCCCAGCTTTTGGTCTTTTGAACTATTTGTCTTGCTTAGCTGCGCTTTGAGCTGCTGGTACCGCCGCCGGTGCCGGGTCATTCACTGGTCGCGAACGAGCCAACCCAGCCTTTCTACGCTTTCCCCGGAGTTCGAGTACTGTCAGCTTTACCGGTCGTCTTCCGAACCTGAGAGCTTCCCGAGTCGTCGACGTCCAGATATCAATCCGGCGTCCCTTTACGGCGCCGCCGGTGTCCGCGACCAGATATTCTCCGCTCCATGAACCCGCCTCGACCCGCACCCTGGTTCCCAGTGGTAAGACGGATGGATCGGCAGCGATCAGGCCCCGGCTCACGGGCTTTCCGCTGGCCGTTCGCCCGCGCAGGCAGTAAGCCGTGGCGGTGTAAGTCTTGGACTCTACGGCTAAGTCTGACGTTGCAGCCGGCAGGTTGGCATTAGAAGCTGTCGAATTGCCCGCCGAAGAGGCAGGACTCGTTCCAACTGGATCCTCGGCAGGCAGAGTTGCTCCCATCGCTTCGGGCATTTGCCCGGCAACGTCCAAAACCGACTGCTGCTGAATCTTCACCGGCTTGGGAGCTTGCTGTTGGATAAATGTCTTTGAGTAGGAAATAACGGAAAAAGCGAGAAGCAAACCTAAAGCGCTTCCAAAAAACGAGGATTTCGTCAAATTCGGTTTCTCCTGTCCGATAGTCTACGAGAACCTTTCAGCGGCGCTGTGCGCGAGTCGTTCTTGCCTTGACTCGACCTTCGACTCTAGGAGACTGAAGGCGGTCAGCCGAAGCTAGGGTAAGTCCTTAGTGCGGCGCGTGCTGAAAAGACCAAAAGGAAAGCGAACCCTAAAGGTTCGCTCTAACTTAACGCCCAAGAGGCTAACACAGGACGTCGGACCTGTCCAGCCGGAGGCAAGCGCCCAAAGCGACCTTCGGCCGGAGGATCTGGAAGGCTGTTTGCAGATTTGTTAGGAAAAACCTCTATCAGGCCAGACTACCCGTCTTTTTGCAGCCCGGCATACTTCTCGACCAGCTTCTTCTGGCCGTAGCCAGGGAAGCTGACGGTGAGCTTGGTGGCCGGCCCTGACCCCTCACGGCGGAGGACCAGTCCCCGGCCGTATTTGGCATGTCGAACGTAGGAGCCGGGAACGAAATCCTCGGCGAGGGGAGCGCGGACGTCCTTTTCCGGATTTAGGGAGGAGGGCGAACTCTGGTTTGCGGGTTCCGGACTCCTCCTCACCGCCTCCACCTCAGTCGGGCTGCCTGACTGGGCACTGCGGGTTGAGCTACCGCCCCCACCCATTCGTGCCGCGCGCTTGCGAAAGAACTCCTCAATGGACTCGACGCTGTCGTAGGTCTTGCCGGGGTAGGTCTTGCCCGGTCGTTTCGCGCTTACTCGACCGGTCGACCCGGAATGGGAAGGAACCTCGACGTACTCAGCTTCCGACGATTTATCGTATTCGTAGGCCAGGGAGCCCGCCGCCTGTTCTCGCGCCTTCGAGCCCCGTGCGAATGACAGCCAGGACCTCCCACGGGAGATGTCCTCGATCAATTCCAGAGGCATTTCGTTGAGAAACTGCGAAGGCTCTGAGGCCAATTCTTCGCCATAAACGCGACGTTTTACCGCATGAGTGACGTACAGGTACTTCTCGGCGCGCGTCATCGCCACGTAGCACAGGCGGCGCTCTTCTTCGATGTCCGACGCGTCGGCCAGCGATCGCGAATGCGGAAACAGGCCGTCTTCGAGCCCAACAATGAAGACCACCGGAAACTCGAGTCCCTTGGCCGAGTGCGCGGTCATCAACGTTACCGGCACGTCGCCTTTGTACTGATCAGTGTCTGAAACCAGAGCTGAATGATCGATGAAATCACGCAAGCCCTGCGGCCCCTCTTCGTCATAGTCAACAGCGGCGTTAACTAACTCCTGCAGGTTTTCCAGGCGGGCTTCGGCTTCGTCGTTGTTCTCAGCCTTCAGAGCGTTTTCGTAACCACTGTCCATAATCGCGGCCTTGACGAGGTCGGAAACCGGAGCCGTCGATTCGATATCCCCGTCGGTACCCCGCTCGCCGTTCACCTTTGCAGCTTTCGCGGCCAGTCCATCCACGATTCTTTGGAAGTTCGTTAGCGCGGCGATCGCCCGCGGCGATAGCCGCTGTTCGTTTTGCACCAGGTCTGAGATCGCTTCCCAGTGCGAACTGCCTAGTTCGCGCGCGCGGGTTTCAATCTCGTCGAGCGTCTGTTTACCAATACCGCGCGGTGGGGTGTTGATGACTCGCTGCAGAGCGATCGAATCGTTAGGGTTCAGCGCCAGTTTAAGGAAAGCGATAACGTCACGCACTTCCATACGCTCGTAAAACGAAAAGCCGCCGACGATGTTATATGAAAGACTCGCGCGCCGCATGGCTTCTTCAAACACCCGCGATTGCGAGTTAGTGCGATACAGGACAGCCGCGCGAATGTTCCGGTCCGCGGCGAGATGCCTTTCGATTTTGCTCGCCACAAACCGCGCTTCAGATTCAGCGTCAATCGCCTGGTAGTAACGAATTAGCTCGCCACCCGGATTCTGCGTCCACAACGCTTTCTCTTTGCGCTCGAGGTTGTGCTTGATAACGCCACTGGCGACATCGAGGATGTTCTGCGTTGAGCGATAGTTTTCTTCGAGGCGAATAACTTTAGCCGATGGGAAATGCTCTTCGAACTTGAGAATGTTCGTGATGTCCGCGCCCCGCCAGCGGTAAATTGATTGATCGGGGTCGCCGACGACACAGATGTTCTGTTGCCGCTCAGTCAGCAGGCGAATCAAACCAAACTGGAGCGAGTTCGTGTCCTGATACTCGTCCACCAGAATGTAGCGAAAGCGATCGTTGTATCTCTCGCGCACTTCCGGAACATCGCGCAGCAGCCGCACGGTCTTAATCAGCAAGTCGTCAAAATCGAGCGCATTGCTCCGTTGTAAACGTTCTTCGTATTGCTGGAACACGCGCGCAATCGAAGCCCGGCGCTCGTCGATATGCTGGGCCCGCGCGGTAAAAACTTCAGCGTCGTCGCCCCGGTTTTTGGCTGAGCTGATAGCAGCCTGCACTGAACGCGGCGTCAGTTGACGTTCATCCAAACCAAGATCGCGAATGCAGTTCTTGACGAGCCGCACTGAATCATCCTGGTCATAAATGGTAAACGCGCGCGTGTAGCCGGCTTTCAACGCTTCGATGTCGCGCCGCAGGATGCGTACGCAAAGGCTGTGAAAAGTAGAAATCAACGGCGCGCTGCCCAACTCCAGCCCTTCGAGAATTTTGCTGACGCGGTTCCGCATCTCTTCGGCGGCTTTGTTTGTGAAGGTGACGGCCACAATGTTGCGCGGCCAGATTCCACGCTCGGCAATCAGGTACGCAATGCGGTAAGCAATGACTCGCGTCTTACCCGAGCCTGCGCCCGCCAGAATCAGCAGCGGGCCGTCGCCCGAGGTGACGGCTTCGCGTTGCTGTTCGTTGAGTTGGGAAAGGAGTTCGATCATTAGAGATGCAATCGACATTTAAGCATATCATCGCAACGCGACAAACTATGCCCACATGCAGGATATTGCTGTGACTATTTCTTTTTGAAGAACTGCACTTCCTGTTCGTGTTTTTGCGCCGCAGCGCGAGTTTTGAAAGTCCCTAGATTTCTTCTCTTGCCGGTCTTCGGGTTCTTTTTGCGAGAATATAAACGGTACTGTCCGGACTTCAGTTTTCTAATCATGTCACTTCCTCCTCTGATGAAACCTCGAATTGAAATACTGCTAACCTTCCGCGGCCCGTCGCAATACTCGAAACAATCGGCTTAGCTCGTTTAGCTGGTAATTGGCATTCAACCCGCTGGGATTCGGCAAGACCCAAACGCGCGCGCCGGCGATCTGTTCATCCTGCTCACCGATGACCGCCTTCGGTCGCGCAAACGCGCCGCGGTACGCGCCGACGCCAAGCACGGCAACGATCAGGGGACGATATCGTCGCACTTTTGATCTCAGAACGCGGCCGCCCTTAACAAAGTCATCCTCGCTCAACTCAGAAGCGGCGGCGGTGGCGCGCGCCACGACGTTCGTAACTCCGAGCCTGAGTTGCAAGAGTTCCTGCTCCTCAAACGGAGACAATAATCGATGGGTGAATCCCGAGGCGTGCAGTGCCGGCCAGAAGCGATTGCCCGGCCGGGCGAAATGATGACCTACCGCCGCCGTGTAGAGCCCGGGATTGATCCCGCAAAAAAGCACCCGTAGACCAGGCGCGATCACGTCGGGTACGGTTTTGCCGGCGGCCTCGATCAGTTGTTGCCTGGTTGGCTTGAAGGGCTGCTCGGCCGTGGCTGCTGTGCGCTTGCTGACCATGATGAATCGCCCATAGACTAAGAGGACTAAGCGATTAAATGCAAAGCACAGTAATTTGGGGTACCGGGAGTCGCTCGCGGTACTGACCTCATCGACCTGACGTCCAGATTGATATGACCAAGAAAAGACCCGCCGCGACGCGAACGAAGACAAGGAAACCCCCGAAGCATCCGACCGCCGCCTCGGCCCGTCTTTGTTCCACTGCGCGCGCCGCGCGCGCGCCTGTCGTTATCCATCCGATGCTGGCGACGCTGGTTGATAATCCATTTTCGAGTCCTGAATGGATTTTTGAAACGAAATGGGACGGCTTTCGCGCCGTGTGCTTTATTCAAAATGGCGGCGCGCGCTTTGTCTCGCGCAATCAGTTGGATATGACGCATCAATATCCCGAGCTGGTTGACGTTGGCAAGCAAGTCGACGCGAAGGAAGCGATTCTCGACGGCGAGATCGTCGCGCTCGATCATCAAGGTATGCCGCGCTTCCAACTCTTGCAGCCTCGCGTTGGACGCAAGAAGAAAAGCGATATCGAAGCACTGCTGGGCAAGGCAAAGATCGTTTACTTCGCTTTCGATCTGCTTTACGTGGACGGGTACGACCTGATGTCGTGCCCGGTCGTGGAGCGGAAAGCCACGCTGGAAAGGATCCTGCGGCCGGCGAGCTTCATAAAATTCTCGGAACACGTCGTAGGCGAGGGCGAAGCTTTCTTTGCTCAGATTGAAAAGTTTCGTCTGGAAGGCATGATGGCTAAACGCGCTGCCAGCAATTACGTGCAAAGGCGCAGCTCTGATTGGCTCAAGGTCAAAACCGTCGAGCGTTCCGAAGTGGTGGTGGCTGGTTACACGGAGCCGCGCGGATCGCGTGCACATTTCGGCGCCCTGGTCGTCGGACTCTATCGCGATAAAGAGTTGCATTACGTCGCTCACGTTGGCGGCGGCTTTAACCAAAGGACGCTGGATAAGATTTACAAATTGATGCAGCCGCTCCGGACCAGGCAGAGCCCATTCGTTGAGGCGCCGAAAACCAACGAGCCGGTGCAGTGGTTGAAACCAAAACTGGTTGCGGAAGTGAAATTCTCAGAGTGGACGGCTGATGGACACCTGCGTCATCCCGTCTTCGTCGGCTTGCGTGAAGACAAGCGCCCGGATCAGTGCCGGTTTGAGCCGCGACAGGTTACCGAGAGAGTGGTCGGGAAGGGCAGGCAGAAGTCCTGATCCGTCGGGGCACAGCTCGTCCACGCAAGAATTCCGGAAAATCTCAGATTTGCAGGCTTATTTGACGCCTTTGAAGTCAACCGCTGGGCCGCAGCAGACCGCGAAAGATACCCTGAATCTCGACCCGTGAAGCGTGCACGCGGATGGGTTCTAACTGCGCATTCGATGGTCGCAGCTCCACTTCGTCTCCGAAACGAAACATCCGCTTGAGGGTGGCCCGGGCGCGATCGATCAAAGCCACGACGATCTCGCCTTCGCGCGCCTCAGTGCGGTTCTCGATCAGCGCGATGTCACCGTCGCAGATGTGCTCGTCGATCATCGAGTCACCTTTCACGCGCAGCGCATACACTCGCTCAGGCCGCACGCGTCCGAGGAGAAAACGTGGCACCGAGATCATCTCGACGTCGCGGACGGCGTCGATGGGTGCGCCGGCGGCGATCCGACCAAGCAAGGCGATTTCGCAAATCGCGTTCGCCGGTGCGTCTTCAACTTTCACAGCGAGCGTGAAACGGCCCGGCTCGTGTTCGCGTTTGATCAGGCCGCGCTTCTCCAGCGCGGAAATGTGTTTCGCGATCGTCGCCTTGGAACTGACTCCAAAGTTGCGCGCAATCTGCGCATACGAGGGCTCGTAACCATGCTTCGCAAGAAAGCGAGTGATGTAATCGAGGACTTCTTTCTGGCGTTGAGTTCGCGGCAGCATGTGAATAGTGCGTTGCGAGCACCGGCTTGTAACGTCGAGCGCATTCTAAACTCACTGGAGTTGTGCGTCAAGCAATTCGCAGCATCAACGAAAAATAGTTTGGCGGATAGCCGCAGGGACCGCTGTGTCCGAGGATCGACGACTGCGCTTGCAAGATTGCTAGTTGAATCGCTTTCATAAAATGTCCTGGTAGTAAACTGGTTGACTAAACACGCCCTAATGAGCTAAAAGTTTTGGCCATCGTCCACGTTATTTTCGAAACAGCAGATGTAACCGACTCAGTCGCTCATACGTCTTTCTAACTCTGAGCATTCACATCAAGTGCGTCCACGCATCGGCGGTTTCATTTGCAATAACTCAACTGAAAGGAATTCCCCATGACAGAAACGTTTCGTGCTATTCGTGATTTGAAGTGGCTCCTGGTTGGAGTTTGCGCGTTAGCCCTCGGCACGCTGGCGGCCCACGCCCAGAATCCGACCCCTTCGCAAACACCCGCGGCGTCTCAAGCGGCGCAGCGGCCGGCGCAGGCAGCTTTGCCGTCTCCGAGCCCAACGCCAACGCCCATTAATTGGTCGGAAGACCCGATGCTGAAGCGGTTCGTCTTCCGCGGCATTGGCCCGGCGAGCATGGGCGGGCGCATCGACGATATCGCCGGCGTCGACAGCAATCCATACGTTTATTATGTGGGTTTTGCTACCGGTGGTGTCTGGAAAACCACGAACAATGGCACGACCTTCCAGCCGATTTTTGACACTTACTCAAGAGGATCCATCGGCGATATAGCGATCGCGCCGTCGAATCCGGATATTGTCTGGGTGGGAACAGGCGAGGCGAATAATCGCCAGAGTTCGAGCTTTGGCGACGGCATTTACAAGTCGACCGATGCCGGCAAGACCTTTACCAGGATGGGTCTCGAGGATTCGCAAACCATCGCGCGCATCGTCATCGATCCGAAAGATCCGAACATAGTCTATGTCGCAGTGCTCGGCCATCTATTTGGTCCCAACAAAGAGCGCGGCGTGTACAAGACGACGGATGGCGGCAAGACATGGAACAACGTCAAATTCATCGACGAAGACACTGGCTTTACCGACATGGTGATGGATCCGTCAGACAGCAAGACCCTGTACGCAGCTTCATATCAGCGTCGCCGCACTTCATGGGGATTCAATGGCGGCGGGCCCGGCTCGGGACTGTGGAAGACTACTGATGCGGGCAAGACCTGGACTAAGCTTCAGGGAAACGGACTGCCGGGAGGCTTGCTGGGCCGCATCGGCATCGATGTTTCGCGATCAAATCCGAACGTGATTTATGCGCAGATGGAAGTCGGCGCCAGCGTCGGCACCGGCGGCGACGAACCGAACCCGGGCGGCGGTGGACCGCCGGGAGCGACGCCGAGTCCTTCACCTTCGGCCAGCGCGGCACCGGCCGCGAGTCCCGCGGCTTCGCCCACTCCAATTCCTCTCGATCCAAAAAAGCCCGGCGTCTGGCGCTCAGACGACAAAGGCAAAACGTGGCACATTGTCAGCAACGAGAACAATCGGTCAATGTACTACAGCCAGATTCGCGTTGACCCCAGCAACTCGGAAAATGTTTTCGTGGGCGGACTTAACTTCAGCAGGTCCACGGATGGCGGTAAGACTTTCAAATCGTTGCAACCGGGGATTGCGCACAGTGATCATCACGCATGCTGGATCGACCCGAAGAACGGCAAGCACATTTTGATCGGAAACGATGGCGGACTGGACGTGAGTTACGATCAGGGGGACACGTGGGAATTTATCAACACGATTCCCGCGGCGCAGTTCTATGCCGTCGCAGCCGACATGCGCAAGCCCTATTACGTCTATGGCGGCTTGCAGGATAACGGTTCGTGGGGCGGGCCAAGCCAGACGCGAAGTGGGGCGGGAATTACCAACGCCGATTGGTTCAGAACTGGCGGCGGCGACGGTTTCTATTCTCAAGCCGATCCGACTGACCCAAACATTCTTTACTCTGAATCGCAGAACGGCGCGATGAGCCGAATTGATCTACGCACCGGGCGCTCGCAAAGCATTCGTCCACGCTTAGCGGCGCGCCGCGGCGGTGGTGGCGGGCGCGGACAAGGAGGAGGCGGTGGTGGCGGCGGAGCAGGCCGCGGAGGCGACGCGCCGGCGGCAAACGCCGCGGCGGCTGATCAGCAGGCTGCAATCCAGGCAATTATCGCGGCCGGCGGCTTTGGCGGCGGCGGCGGCGGTGCAGCCTTTGCAACTTCAAACGTCGTGCCGGCGCCGGCGGAAAATGATCAATATCGCTTTTACTGGAACACGCCGATTATCTTGTCGCCGCATAATCCTCGTCTGATTTATACGGCCGGCAACCGACTTTTCAAATCGCTGGATCGTGGCGATACGTGGACGGCGACAATCGATCTGACGAAGCACATCGATCGCAACACGCTCTCGATCATGGGCGTATCGGGAAAAGATCCGATGGCTTCGAAGAACGACGGCTACACGAGCTACGGCTATGTGGTGACTGTGGGTGAGTCGCCGCTCGTGCCGGGCATCTTGTGGGCCGGGACCGACGATGGCAACGTTCAGGTCAGTCGCGACGGCGGCTCGACGTGGACTAACGTTGCGAAGAACGTTGCTACTCTGGCTGACAAAGCCGGGGAGCTTTATCACATCACGCACGTCGAACCTTCACACTATGACGCCGGCACTTGCTATCTGTCGGTTGACGGCCATCGCTTCGACGATCTGAAGCCATATGTCTACGTCACCCGAGACTATGGCGCCACCTGGACCTCAGTCGTTGGCAATCTTCCGGCAGTCGGCAACGTCAACGTCATTCGCGAAGATCCACGCAACAAAGACCTGCTCTACGCCGGGACCGAGTTCGGACTCTTCATTTCGCTTAATGGAGGTAAAGAGTGGAAGGAGTTCATGTCGGGCATGCCGAGAGTTCGGGTGGACGATATTCTGGTTCATCCCCGTGACAACGATTTGATCATTGGCACGCACGGTCGCGGTATCTACATTCTCGATGACGTAACCGCCTTGCAACAACTCACGACCAGGGTCCTGGACGCGGACGCGTTTCTGTTCGACGTGCGCCCGGGCACGCAGTGGTTCAATGACGTTCGCCTGGGCCGCTACAGCGGCGGCGCAAAGCTCTATCGTGGCAATAATCCGCAACCGGGAACCGCGATCAGTTACTACTTGAAGGCTGCGCCTGCAGGCGACGTGAAGATCACGATCTCTGATTACACCGGGAAGGTGGTCCGGTGGCTTCGGTGGCTTCTTCAACCTTGGCCCGGTCATCGAACCGGGAACCTACGCCGTCAAACTGTCGGCGAACGGTAAGGACTACACGACCAAGGTTATTGTTGAAGCCGATCCGGGAATGTTGCCCTAAGCAACCGCGAAATCGGTTGGATAACTAAGCCCAGGGTTGCCGTCGCAGCGGCGACCCTGGGGTTTCGTTTGGCTCAATCACTCAACCACGCGCGCGATCACGCACTTTAAATAATGTGTCTCAGGCACGCCGAGCAGGACCGGATGGTCGCTTGATTGTCCGCGCCGCTCGACAAGCTGTACGCGCCGACGCGCGTCCAGCGCGGCGTCGGCAATGATCTCGAGAAACATTTCTTCGCTTACATGATACGAACAGGTGCTGGTGACGAGCACGCCGCCCGGATTCAAAAGCTTCAACGCCCGCAGGTTGATCTCTTTATAGCCGCGCGCGGCCGAAGCCAGACTCGCACGGTTCTTTGCGAACGCCGGAGGATCCAGAATAATCGTGTCGAATCGCTCGCCGCCGGCTTCGAATTCCCGCATGGCGTCGAACACGTTGGCAGCGCGAAACTCGACGTTGCTCGTCCCATTTCTAACTGCATTGCGTTCGGCGGCATCGATTGCCTCGGCAGAGATGTCGATGCCGAGCACGCTTTCACACGCCGCAGCGACGTGCAGCGCAAAGCCTCCGTTGAAGGTGAAACAGTCCAGCGCGCGACGGTGCGCGACGCGGCGCGCGGCCAGATAGTTTTCACGCTGATCCAGAAATGCTCCGGTCTTTTGGCCGCCGAGTGGAGATACCAGGAACCGTACGCCGTGCTGATTGATTTCGATTTCTTCCGGCGCCTCGCCGTAGAGCGTGGCCGCGCGGCGGTCGAGCCCTTCCAGTTCGCGCACGCGTGCGTCCCTTGTGAAAGCGTCTGCATGACAAAGAGGTCGTCGTATCTGTCAACAATCAGCGAAGGCAGCAAATCGCCTTCGGAGTAAACCAGCCGGTAAGCATTTGTTTCCCGGGCGAGCTGTGAGCGGCGGGCGGCGCTTTGGCGCAGACGCGCGCGCCACCATTCACGATCGATTGTTTCCTCGCCGGTCGTGAGAAAGCGCAAGGCGATTTGGGATCGATCGCTATAGAAAGCCTGGCCGACAGCGTTTCCCGTTTCGTCCGCCACATGCACAATCTGTCCGGCCGTTGCGTCGTTTGCTTCGCGCACGTCGCTGCGATAGACCCACAAGTGACCGTTGCGAATCCGCTTTGCACCGCGCGTCGTAATTTTCAGGTGAGCCTGGTCCATCGCGGGTTTGAACTTATCATAAGTACTCCCGTCGCGCCTTGACCCAAGACCCATTTGCGCGTAGAAGAATGCGTAGGACGACAACTGGGCGGTTTCAATCTGCGTCGCAAAGAAGATCCGAGTTGATGGCCGTACCTGCTGAAGCAACTCCTGCTATACCCCGCGCCGAAAACGCCGTCACGCTGCAAACGATTGTCGAATTGGTCCGGAGCATCATGCATGCCGACGTGACCAGTCTGGTCCAGTTCTCCCTTACCGAAGACACGATAACCTGGAAAGTCGCCAGCGGACTTAGAGCGCATGTCATCGACGAGGAGCATCCACTAATCCAGCCAATTACGAACGAAATAGCCCGGCGCTTAATCGCGGCGAATGCGACGTCAGTTGTCGAAGGTATCGGCGTGCGAGATGAATTTCCGGCCCGGGACTTTGTCGTCCATGCAGCCGAAGGTGTTTGCGATCTCGCGTTTACGCCGCTTAAGGCGCGAGGAAAAATCCTCGGCGCGCTGATCGCCGGCTATCGCTCGCCGCATCATTTCACTGATGAAGATAAACAACTTCTCGAAGATCTGGCGGCGATGGCCGGGCTGGCCCTTGACAACGCGCGTTTATTGGAAAAGGTGAGCGCCGCCGAGAGGATTTGGGAGCGGACTTTCGACGCCATCGGCGAGGGCATTTTGGTTCATGACTACCAGATGCAGATTGTTCGCTGTAACGCGCGCGCCGCGGAAATGCTGGAGATGAAACCCGCTGAGGTGATCGGGCTTTCGTTCAGCGAAGTTTTCGCGCGCTTGTTCGGAAAAAGCGCGGCGGCTTATTACCTGGCCGAAGACCGCGGCGCAACTTCCGTTTTTGAAGTGGAAGCCGAAGGCGGAAGTCGTTACCTGGTATCGATCTTTCCCTTGCGCGAAGGCGACTCTGTGAGCGTGGTCACCTGGACTGATGTGACCCGATTCCTGGAGATAAAGGAGCAACTCTCGCGATCACGACGTCTGGCGAGCGTGGGCAAACTGGCCGCCGGGGTCGCACACGAGATCAATAATCCGCTGGCGGCGATCACCACCTGCGCCGAAGCGACGATGCGTGACATTCGCCAAAGTGACGAGACCCTGGCCCTGGCCGAAAGCCGTCAATGGTCGTATTACCTGGAAGAGATTGTGCGCCAGGCGCTGCGTTGCAAAGAGATCACTCGGGGCCTTCTGGATCTGACTCGCCAGCGGCAAGCCAATAGAGTAATGTGCGACCTCAACGCGATTGCCGCGGATTGCGCGAAGGTCGCGCTGCAACGAGCCGGGACGTCGCTGATAGAATTCGAAATCAACCTCGACGAAAGAGCCAGTGAAGTCGCGACCGATGCGGCGATGGTGCGCCAGATACTCGATAATCTTTTGAGCAACGCCATCGACGCGCTGGGCGAGAGTGGCGGCACGATCAGCGTTTCCACTATCCGGGACGGCGATCGCGTGGCCGTCGAAGTGGCGGACACGGGACACGGGATCCCGGCGGATTTGGTCGCAAAAGTGTTCGATCCGTTCTTCAGCACCAAAGGTCCGGGGAAGGGTTACGGGCTCGGTCTGGCCATCTCCTGGACGCTGGCCGAATCGTTGGGTGGCGCGCTTAACGTCGAATCGAAGGAAGGAGCCGGCTGTCGCTTTCGG
>WNFO01009910.1_pt1 | contig 15719 bp, 18 predicted proteins | sample 5400251 | NCBI WGS metagenome assembly WNFO01 (sample SAMN13153354, study PRJNA577476) | soil metagenome | isolation source: 100 cm saprolite under Madrone tree | place: USA:California | collected 2016-06-14 | reverse complement strand
CCCAGCGTGCGACCCACCTTCGTGCTCCGCCTCGCCTTCGTCCTGGCGCTCGCCGCCTGCGCGCGCCTCGAGCCCGGGACGCCCGACGTCGCGCGAATCACGATCGTCGACATCAGCGACTGGCACGGCCAGATCGAGCCGGTCAGCGTCGTCGAGGGCAGTCAGACGCGCCAGGTTGGTGGCGCCGCCGCGCTCAAGGCCTACTTCGACGCCGAGCGCGCGACGAATCCCGGCGGCACGCTGGTGGTCACGGCCGGCGACGCGTTCGGCGCCACGCCGCCGCTGTCGGCGTTCTTCGACGACGTCCCCGCCGTGCTGGCCGCGAACCTCATGGGCATCGACGTCGATACGCTGGGCAATCACAACTTCGACCGGGGCGTTGGCCACCTGCGCGCGTTGATGGCGCACGCCCGCTTCCCGTACGTCGCCGCCAACATCGTCGCGGCGGACGGCACCCGGCTCGTGCCGCCGTCGTGGATCACCACGCTCAATGGAATCAAGGTCGGTATCGTCGGCATCGGCAACCCGGAGACGCCCGCCGTCGTCGCCGTCGGCCGCGCCGGCGAGTTCCAGTTCTTCCCGCCGGTGCCCGCGATGAACGCCGAGGCCCGCGCGGTCCGTGCCCGTGGCGCTGAGGTCGTGATCGTCCTCGCCCACGTGGGCGCCATCGCCGTCGCCCCCGATGGCACGCCGCGCGGCGCGATCGTGGAGATGGCGCGCGGGGCACGCGGCGTGGACGTCCTCATCGGCGATCACACCGACATGACCGTCAACACGGTGATCAACGGCGTGCTCGTCGTGGAGAACCGCTCGAAAGGCGTGGAGTACGCGGTGATCACCATCGACTACGATCGGCGTGCCCGTGCCGTCGTGGGCAAGGCCGCCGTTCAGAAGCGGCCGTGGACCGACGCCGTGCGCCCCGATCCCACGGTGCAGGCGCTGATCGAGGAATATCACGCGCGGAGCCGGCCGCTCTTCGACGTCACGGTCGGCGCCGCGGCGGTGCGTCTCGACCGCTCACGCCAGGAGGAGTCGCGCCTGGGCAACCTCGAGACCGACGCCCTCCGCGCCACCTACGGAACGGACTTCGCGTTCGACGTGTCAGGCGCTCTGCGCGACGACGTGCCGTCCACGTACCAGCCGGCCGACCGTCGGCTGCGCCGTCCCGGTATCGGGTACGCGGCCGGGCCGCCGTGGGACGTGGTCGAGGGCGACTTCCACGCGGTCTTCCCATTCAACAACGTGGCGGTCACGTTTCGCGTCAGTGGGCGCACGTTGTGGGCGGCCCTCGAGAACGGCGTCAGTCAGGGAGCCTGGGTCGGCGGCCGATTCCAGAACGGGGTCGGACGGTTCTTGCAGGTCTCGGGCCTGCGCTACACGTTCGATCCGCGCCGGCCGCCCGGCCGCCGCGTCGTGGCCGTGACGCGAACGGGCGGCGCTTCCATCGCGCCGGACGACACCGTGTACACCGCGGCGACGAGCGACTTCGTCTACAGCGGGGGCGATGGCTACGGGATGCTGGCGAACGGGACGGGCGTGACGCGCGAGTTGATCGCCGAGACGATCAGCCGCGCGGTCCGCGCCCGCGGACTCGTGACCGCCACCGTCGAAGGCCGCATCACGGTCGCGCCGTGATGTGGCGCGTCGCTCAGCTACCGTTCAGCAGGCGTTCGATGAGCGCGCGCGTGGCCGGCGACGCCCAGTCGTGGGGGCCGACGCCGCGAGCCAGCAGTCGCCCCTGGCGATCGACGAAATACACGGTGGGCGGGCCGAACACGCCGTAGAGGCGGCCGGTGACGTCACCGCTGGCGTCGAGCAGCGACGGAACGACGTAGCCGCGCTCCTTCACCGTGCGGCGAACGAGGTCGGCGCTCTCGCGAAACGCGATCAGCCGAGCTTCGAGGCCCTTGGCCTTGAGCTCGCTGTACATCCGGTTGACGGAAGGTAACTCCTCCCGGCAGGTCGGTCACCACGTCGCCCAGTAGAACAGCAGGAGCACCTTGCCCCGGAAGTCCTCCAGCTTCGTGGTCTTGCCGTCGAGATCGGGAAGCGCGAAGGCCGGTGCCGGCTTCGGCGGGTCGTAGGGCTGGAACCCGACCGCGGCGAAGTCGTGACCGGCGGCGCCGGCGGCAGTCGCGAATGCGAGCACCGCCGCCAGCGCCAGGCCGATCACCGTGTTCATGAGGCGGCGCCAGACTCTCTGATCTGCCGGAGCACCTCGTTGGCGTCGAGCAGGTCGAGGGGGTTGTCCATCACCTTGGTGAACTTCACGGTGCCGTTCTTGTCGAGGATGAAGTACGCGCGCTTGGCGTAGCGGTAGATCGGGCTCTTCTCGTCGGTGACGATCGCGTCGTACTGCGGGAGCATCTGACGGCGAAAGTCGGAGAGGAGCAGGTGCTGCGTGTGGTTTTCCTTGACGAACGCGTTGAGGGTTGCGACGTGATCCGCGCTGACGCCCACCACCTGGGCGTTGAGGGCCTTGAACTGCGGCAGCGCCGCTTCAAAGCCCGCGATCTCCTTGGTTCACGTCGGTGTGAAGACCTGGATGGCCGTGTAGATGACGACCGGCCCCTTGCCGAGCAGATCGCTCAGCTTCACCGGCTGCTGCTGGCCCGCGGCCGGCAGCGCGAACTCGGGCGCCTTGTCTCCGACGCCGAGCGCCCCGGCCGTCCCGGTGAGCATGACACCGGCGAGCAGCGCGAGGACGAACCCCCGGACGAGTGTGCTGCGCATGACGTGACCCCCTCTGGCGTGGCTTGAACGCCACGCCAGTGTACTAACGATCCGGGGAGTCGGCGCGTTCCACCGTCCGGAGCCGGACTTTGCCCTCGGCGGCGAGCAGCGCGAGCAGCGAGCTGGTCGCGGGCTCGCTCATGCCCAGCTTGTGGCCGAGCTCGGCTGGTGTGAGGTAGGGATTCACCGCGAGACAGGCGAGGATTTCGTCGTCCACCGACCACCAGTCATCCATGCCTGATCTCCGCGCGGTCATCCCGTGATGGCGGTCCCGTCGATGTCGATGAACATCAGCGGTCGTTCTGACTGCGCCCGAGCAACCCAGATCGCCGAAGCCACCGCGCCGGTGCGCGGATTCAGCCCCTGCCACACGCCGCCCGCCGGCGGCCGCCGCGCGAGGCGCGCCGTCTCGTACTTTACCTCTTGAAAGCCATCGTGCGATAGGGCTCCCATCACTTCTTCGGGTTCGGCCACCCAGCCACGGGCGGGGCCGAGCCAGACCATCCGACCGAGTGCGCGCAACTGATCGAGAGATTCTGGCGCTCGCATCGATCGCCCCTCCAGACTCCCAGCGTTGACGTTGGCGGCCGGGAGTGGGGAGAAGGCGTGCAAGACGACCGCCACGCTGCAACCCGGCGTCCGATCGTGCTTCGCTGACGAGCCACGCACGCTGTGTGTGAAGAAGTTTTCCCAGAGTGGTGCGGGTCACGCTTCCGCGGTGCGTCAGGTGAGGCGCCCGAGCGGACCGAGATCGAGGTTGAGGTCCTCGGGAGCGAGATCGAAGCGCTTGGCCATGTCCTGGATGGTCTCCTCCAGACGCATCAGCGCGAGACCGATCGCTTCCGTCTGGTCGGGCGTCAACGTCTTTGCCTCCATGCGTCTCAGCGCCTGCCGCTCGAACAGCTTGTGCAGGAACTCGACGAGCGTCAGCACCAGCTTGGCGACGGACCGCTGCACGTCCTCGGGATTGGCATTCCAGCGCGAGGTCACGCCGTCGACGCGCCGCTCGAGCTCTTCGCGCAGCGCTTCGATGTCACGCACCTCACGGGCGATGAGGGGCGGCCGGCTGGCCGGGCGGCGGCGCGGTGTCGTGCGGCGCTTCTTCACGCCACGGCGTCCGGCGCGAACGCGTAGGCCGGCCACGGACCACTCGGGCTCACACGCACGCCGGCCAGCCGAGCGCTGGCCGCGGCGACCGCGGCCAGATAGCGCTTGCTGTCGCCGCGCCGGACGAGGTGGTAGACGCTGGCCAGCAACGGCGGTCGCTCGTGGCGCTCGATCCGCTCGGCGCTGACGAGTCCGCGGAGCGCGCGACGGACCGGATCGACCTCGGGCGCGCGCCGCGCGCGAAGGCGCCGCGCGAGATAGCGCTGGCCGGCGCCCGCCGGTTCGGCGGCGCTCTCGTCCGACGTCGTCACGGCCTCGCCGTACACACGCAGCGTCATCTGCTCGTGGCCGGCGACGAGCGCCAGCGCTTCGCGTAGCCCGGCGGCCCGGGGCGCCAGCGCGCGCGCCAGCGCGAGCCGGTCACCGACCACGGTGCCGAACCGGATCGGCAGCACGGCGTCGGTGCGGCCGGCGAGGCGCCGCACCGTGGCGTCGTGACGACGAAGCGCGGTCGGCGTCACTCGCGGCGCGTCGCCGACGCGGGCGGCGACGACGAGCAGGTCGGCGACCTCGATCAGCCTCAGCGTCTCACCGCCGAGACCGCGACCGAGTGGCCGGCGAACGGGCCGGCCGACGAGCGCATAGAGATAGAGGCTCATGGCCTGGCGAGGCGATCGGCCGCGCACAACAGCGCCGAGAGCCGAAGATAGACGAGGTCGACGTCGGCCAGCCCCAGGATCACTTCGCCTTCGATGAAGACGCCCTTGTTGAGGACGTGATCGACGAGATCCAGCAGCGAAGGGTCGGCCTCGGCCAGGATCTTTTGCGCCTTGCTGACGCGCGCCTTCTTCACGTCGGGTCACCCACGAAGTTGTAGGGCGGCCAGGGCCCGGTCAGCGTCACGTCGAAGCCGCGAGGCTCGAGCGTCGCGGCGGCAGACTTCACGGCGGCTCGAAAGGCCGCGGCGCGCTTGGTCGGCACCAGGAACGCCGCGTCGAGCGCGACGCTGACGCCGGTGCCGGCCTGGCTCGGAGTCTGGCGGCGCGCGTCGTCGGCGCGATGGGCCAGCGCGGTAAAGAGCCGATCGGCCTCGATCCGGGCATCCTTGGCGACGTTCTGCACGACCTGGCGTTCTCGCTGCTTGCGCAGCAGAAACGCGGTGCCGCCGGCGGCGGCCGGCGCTTTGGCCGCGGTGGCCATGCGCTGACGGAGGGCACGCTGCTCGTCGAGCCGCAGGCGCACGCCCCACTCCTCGCGATCGCTGACACGGGTCAGCACGCGTCGCACGCGCTTGAGGGAGCGCCGCACGTGGTCGACGGCGCGCTCGTCGCCGGCGAAGAGCGTGAAGAGCTTCATGGGGATGACGGTCCCGTGACGCGCGAAGTGCTCGATGACACGCTCGTGGGCGACCGCGCACGATGAGACCCAGCCGAGGTCGCGCAGGTGTTGCTCGATCGGCTCGCTGCCGTATCGGCTCAACGGCGCGTCGGCGACGATCAGGCGCAACCCGTCGTCGACATCGAGCGCGCGGACGGGCCCGGTCCCGGCGAGACCACGCGGCCCGCGGGCCCGCGGCGGCGAGCGCCGCGCGCTCAGCAGGCAGTAGACGTAGGTGGCGGTGCCGTTCGCGTCCGTCATCGGCGGTCCGGAATCCACTGGTCACGCCAGCGCGAGAGCGCGGCGGCCCCGCGCGGCGGAGGTGCCTCGGCCGGCGCCAGAATGATAGCGCACCGCTTGGGCGGCTGCCGCGCCTGCCGGAGCGCGTCGAGCGCGCGGGACTCCGCGGTCGCCGCGCGGCGGCAGTGTGGACACCCCGGCGGCGTCAGGGCGTTGACCACGATCCCGCCGACGGATACGTGCAGCCGCGTCAGGGCGGCGAGCAGTCGCGCCGTCTCGAGTCGCGGCATCTCGGCGGCGCGCGTGACGAGCACGGCACGCGTCTGGCGCGGCTCGCCGAGCAACGCCTTGAGTCGTCGCAAGTCGCGCGCGATCTCGACGAGGTCGGCGCCGAACTCGCCGAGGCCGATGACCTTTCGATACTTGAGCAGGATCGCGAGCAGCGCGTGGACCCACTCGAGGGCCGACGCCGGCATCTCGAGCAAGCGCAGGGCATGCCCGGTGGGCGCCGTGTCGAGCACCACGACGTCGTAACCGGCGGCGCCGGCGGCAGGAAAGAGGGCCTCGATGACGCCGACGATGCCGAAGACCTCGTCGAGTCCCGATGGCGCGAGATCGACGAGGTCCTGGACCACGGTGCGATCGAAGGTCGCGTCGAAGCTGGAGCCGCCGCGCAGCCCGTCGAAGAGCTCGTCGACAGCGTCGCGATACCGCGCGCGACGCTGTGCGAACGCGGCCTGCGCGTCGAGCTCCACGACGTCGATTCCGTCCACTCTGACCGGATTCGCGATCGACGTCCCGACAGGTATCGGGGTTGTTCCATCGTCACGTGGGGAGGGGGGTTTGGGGGGAAACCGCAGGGGTCCCCCCAACTCGAGAATATCGGCGAGTGAGTGCGCGGGGTCGACCGAGAGCAGGAGCACACGCTGATCGTGGTCACGCTCGGCCAGGGCGAGAGCGAGCGCCGCCGCGCACGAGGTCTTACCCACGCCGCCCTTGCCCGCGACGACGAGCAGCCTCAACCCCCTCGGCGCCAGCTCCCCCAACCACCCGTGATCATTCTTCTGCGTTTGTCTCACCTCGCGCAAAGAGGGGGGTTTGGGGGGAAGCGGTACGGGTCCCCCCAAGTGATGGGGGTTGGAGGGAAGCGGAACGGGTCCCCCCAAGTGATGGGGTCTGGGGAGAAGCGGAACGGGTCCCCCCAGTTGGGGTTTGGGGGGAAGCCGTAGGGGTCCCCCCAAGTGGCGAAGCCGCAGGGGTTTCCCCAACTTGATAGTTCGAGCGAACCGACGAAGCGCGGGGACGCCTCGAGGCTCGGCGCCAAGATCGGGCGCTGCGACGAGCGAACGCTCGGGGAAGGCGGCGCGTGTCGCGGCGATCACGCCGGCCTCGCTGCGGCGCCGCGCGCTACAGAAGTCGCAGCGGCCAGACGCTGGCGGCGCGACGCGGTTCACGATGATCTCGGCGACGGTCATGCCCGCGTCCTCGAGGGCTCGCACGCCGTCACACGCCTCCTCGAGCGCCGCCACCTCGGGGAGCAGCACCCACGAGAACGCACAGCGCCTGGAATCGCGCAGCAACGCCCCGAGCTCGGCACTTTCGTGCTCGATCTCGGTGATGAGCGCATCGGTGGGATCGGCACGGTACTCGCCGCCGAGGCTCTCGGCCAGCCTGGGGCATGGCCAGCAGCCGCAACGTGTGCCCCGTGGGCGCCGTGTCCACGACGACGTCGTTCCACGGCGCGCGCGCCACCAGCCGCTCGAGCTCCACGAGACCGATGAGCTCGTTGACGCCGGGCAGGGACAGGGCCAGGAACCGATCGATGTCGTCGTCGTCGAGATAGGTCCCGCGAGCCACGATCGTACGAAGCGCCTGTCGGCGCGGTCCCATCCAGCGCCGGAACGCGCCGTCGGCATCGAGCTCCACCATCCGGAGCTCCCCACGCCGCGTCGGAATTCTGACGAGCGAATTGCTGCGCGGCGGACTCGACTGTCGCACCCCGCGCGAAGAGGGGGGTCCGGGGGGAAGCGGCACGGGTCCCCCCGGTCGGTGTTTGGGGGGGAGCGGTGGTCGCATCCCGCGCGTAGAGGGGGGTTTGGGGGGGAGCGGTACGGGCCCCCCCAAGTGGGGAAGCCGCAGGGGCCCCCCCAAGTTCAAGACGTCCAGGAGAGAATGTGCGGGGTCGGTGCTGACGATCAACACGCGTCGGCCGGAGTCGGCGGCGGCGACCGCCCGGGCGGCGGCACAGGTCGTCTTGCCGACGCCGCCCTTGCCACCGACGAAGTGATAGTGCGGCGCTACTCCTCGTCCCAGGCGCGCGCCTCCACCCCCGTCACCTTCACGTCGGGCGACGAGAGCGAGGGGCCAGCGTCCGCGCGAAGCTCGCGGAGCCGGGCGAGAATCGCACGCTCGAGCTCGGCGAACTCCTCGGCGCTCATCTCTCCGAGCTCCAACTGCATCTGCGCGGCCAGGAGCTCCTCGCGCAGGCGGCCCTCGTCGTTCATCTCGGCATCGACGGCCTGGGCGAGCTTGCCCAGGACGAACTTGATGCCGCCGATGAGCAGCGAGTCGAGGATGATCACTTCGTGTCCTTGGCGCGCTCGAGCTTCAGGCGGATGTTGACGAAGTTGTAGGGCGGCCACGGCCCGGTGTACCGGAACGTCAGCTTGTCGTAGCGCGCGCCCAGATCCTTCACCTTCTTGTCGAACGCGGCCTCCTGATCGCGAGAGACCAGGAAGGCGGCGTTCAGGATCATCTTGTCGCCGATGGCCTTGTTGGCCCGGGAGGCGACGCTCACGTCGCGGAGCTCGGAGAAGATCTCGGACACGTAGCGCTCGCTGAGGGTGCCGAGCGCGGCATCGACGAGCCGTCCGTACTGGACGCGGGCGAAGTAGGTCGATCCCTTCTGGGTCGCGATCTCGCCCTTGAGCCGGCGCACGTCCTCGTCCTGCTTCTCGATCTCCCGGATCATGACGTCGCGGTCCCAGAGGATCTTGAGGCCGAACTCGAGCTTGTCCTCCATCTTGTTGAGCACGTCGCGAAACGCGTCGTAGGCGCCCCGCAGCAGCTCCACGATGTCGTCGCGGGTCTTGAACACCGTGCCGAAGGACATGGGGATGACGGTGCGCTGGCGCATCACCGCCTCGTTCACCTTCTCGTGGGCCAGCACGTTCTCACGGGTCGGATCGTAGACTTCGAGCGGCGTGTCGGAGACGACTGCGGCGATGTCCTTGTAGTTGATGGTGTGGACCTCGGACGGCTTGGCGCCGATGCCGATGGGACCGAAGCGCTGCGGATCGTCGGCCTGGATGACGCAGTAGACGTACTTCCCGAGGCTATCGCCGCCGGTCTCCGGCGGAGTGGATTTTGCCCGGGCCGGCGATGGGCGACGCGTCTCGACCACGGCCGGCTTCGTCTTCTTCGTCGTACGGCCCCGCATCTTGCCTCCGGTTTTCGAGTTCGCCATGAAGATCCCCCGCCGTCCTAGGGCGCAGCCAGAACTTTCCGAATTTCGCTCAAGAGTTGTTCGGGCAGGCACGGCTTCGTCACGAAGGCGTCACAGCCGGCCGCCCGGGCGCCCTCCGAGTACCCCTCGAGGGCGTGACTGGTCAGGGCCACCACCGGAATCTTCTTCGTCCGCTCGTCGGCTTTGAGCCGTCGCGTGGCCTCCCAGCCGTCGATCCCGGGCAGCGACAGATCCATCACGATCAGGTCGGGCAGGAGGCGGAAGGCCTGATCGAGCGCTTCGTGCCCGTTGCCGGCCTCGGCGACCTGCAACCCGGCGTGCTCGAGATACATCGCGTACATCTCACGGTTGTCCTGGAAGTCGTCCACGAGCAGGACGAGCGGCGGGCGGTCGGCCGTCTTCGTCGAGTCGTCGGTGCCCGCGCGCCTGGATCGTTTCATCGGCGCTTCAGGCTCCTGGGTACGGTCAGGGTGAAGGTCGAACCCTTGCCGACCTTGCTCGTGAGCGTGAGCTGGCCACCGAGCATCGTCACCAGACGCTTCGAGATGCTCAGACCGAGGCCGGCGCCGCCGAAGGCGCGGGTCGACGACGAGTCGGCCTGGGTGAAGTCCTCGAAGATCCGCGCCTGGTCTTCGTCGGCGATGCCGATGCCGGTGTCGCTGACGGCGATGACCGCGCGATCGCTCGCCCGATCGTAGCTGACCGCGATCTTCACCCAGCCCTCCGGCGTGAACTTCAGCGCGTTGGTGAGGAGGTTGATGACGACCTGCTTCACCTTGGCCCGGTCGGTTTCCACCAGCGGCAGGTCGGCGTCGATCTCGCGCATGAGCGTGAGCTTGGTGCGCGAGACGATCGGCTCGACCTCGGCGACGATCTCTCCGACGAGGTCGGCAATGGCGAACTCGCCGACGTGGATGGGCATCTTGCCCGCCTCGATGCGGGAGATATCGAGGATGTCGTTGATGAGGGCGAGGAGATGCTGGGCCGAGGAGTCGATCCGACCGAGACTCTTCCGCTGGGGCGGGGGAACTTCGCCGCTGATTCCCTGGAGCAACATGTTCGTGTAGCCGAGGATGGCGTTGAGCGGCGTCCGGAACTCGTGGGACATGTTGGCCAGGAACTGCGACTTGAGCGCCGACGCCTGCTCCAGCTGGAAGGCCTGCCGGCGCAGCAACTCGTTTTGCCTGACCAGCTCGGCGGTGGCCTCGCGAACCTTGTCCTCGAGCTGTTCGGACGCGCGCTTGAGCTCCGCGTAGAGGCGCTCGCGCTCGCGCGCCTGGGTCAGGTCGTGGAGGATGGTCACGATGCCGATCAGCTCACCCTGCTGGGAGAAGACCTTGCCGGCCACGGCCTCGACGGGTAACGATTCGCCCGTCTCCGGGTTCACCAGGCTGATCTCCCCGGTGTGGCGCGTGGCGCCGCTGGCGAAGAGCACGTTGGCGTGGAACGAGGAGAAGTGCGCGTCGTTCGACTGGACCCGCACGAGGACTTCGCTGGGCGCCTCGCTGACGGCGGCGAAGAGCTTCTCGGCCGGCGCATTCATCAGCAGCGTCACCCCGCCGGGATCGGTCACCAGAATGGGATCGGCCACCGAATCGATGATGAGATCGAGTCGATCGCGCTCGGCGCGGACCTCTTCCTCGACCAGACGGAGCTTCCGGTAGTTCTCCTCCATCTCCTCGGCGGCCCGTCGCAGGTCCATGACGTTGCGCAGCACGGAAACCACCACGATGTTGCCGGTCGGTTCGTGCGTGACGGCGCTGATCAGCTCGAAGAGGAGATCGGAACCGTCGACCGGGTCGACGAGGAGGAGCTCGCGGCGCTGGGTCTCCGTTCGCTGGATAGCGCGGCCGGTGAGGGCGGCCGAGAACAGCATGTTGTTCAGCGCGATGGCGCGGCGCCGGCCCTCACTCTCGCGTTCGGTAGCCACCAGCAGCGCCTCGGCTCGAGCATTGGCGAGAACGACCCGGCCTTCGACGTCGGTCAAGAGGATGGGGTCGGGGACGGTGTTGATCATGCCCTGGACCAGGGCCAGCTCGCCCTCGAGCCGGCGCTGGGCGGCGGCCCGCTGCTCGACGGCGCGCAGGCGGGTGAGGTGCCGGCCGAGGATCCCGGCGAGCCAGGTCGCCTCGCGCAAGGCGTCGGGCGAGGCCGGGCTCAACAGGATGAGCCCGGGGGCATCGTCAGCGCCTTCGTTGGCGTGACCGAGGGGAAGAACGAGGAACGGGGCCGACCCGGTCAACGGTGGACGGCGCAGGCGTGGCCCGAAGGTCTCCGGCGAGAGCTGGATCGGCTTGCTCATCCGCAACGCGGCGACCAGCGGATGATCGCGCTGATCGAGCGAGATCGTCATCCGCGAAATGGTCGACGGGGCCGCGCCGTACACGGCGACGGCTCCGAGCTCGCCGCCATCGTGATCGACGAGGAAGCAGGCGGCCCGCCGCACGCCTCCGTGCTCGCCCAGCCAGTCGAGCGACCACTGGGCGCACTCGTGGACGACCTCACACTTGAGCAGAAACTCGGCGAGCGCAAGCCTTGCGTCGCTCCGGCCAGTCGGGCCGGGCGTCGCGCGAATCGCGACGGGCCGATTCACCGATTAGACCTGCGCTGGACGCCGCTGCCTTCTGCCATTGGAGCTCGCGGAGCTCGCGGCGAGCTGAGCGCGCAGCGCCGCGTTTTCCTCGATGAGCGCTTCCTGGCTGCGGTTGTCGACGGCGTGGCGCGAGGCCGGGACGACCTGCCCGACGGCTTCCGAGTACTTCAGGTAGGTTTCGATGGACGCCACCACGACCCGCGCTTCGACGGTGATCAGGTCGATGCCGACGAGGGAGACCCGGACCCAGGCGTCGATGACGATGCCCTTGTCCAGGACACGATCGAGAACGTCGATGAGACTCGTGCCGCCGGCTGTCCGTTCAACGGGCATTGCTCATCCTCCTGCGTCCTTAGGTCTCCGGCTCCTGCTGCTCCGTCGCTCGCGGGTTCGGGGCGGGGCCGGCGACGCAGTAAGCAGAGCCACCTTTCGCTCGAGTTCCTTCACTTGCTTCCGGAGCTCTTCGGAATTGCTGCCATCCCGGCCGGGTGACAGATGTCGGTCGTATTTCCACCAGTCGAGCCCGATCTCCTGGGCCTTGTCGATCGAGCAGATGATCAGCCGGATACGGATCGTCAGCAGCTCGACTTCCGCCAGCGAAACCTTGATGTCACCCGCGACCGCCAGTCCCTTGTCCAGGACGCGATCCAGAACGTCGACGAGGCCACTGACGCGATGACTGTTGGTCGGCGCCGTAAGGTCTTTCATCACAGACGGAGAACCAAGTATGGCACGAATGCGAGGACGGGAAAGCGGGAAATGATGTAAGCGGTGCGCTGATAGGTAAAATGGTTCCCACGGCCAGTGGGGCTCGCTCACGTGCCTCGTTCGCTCCTGGTCTGGCCGGCAGCGCTCTGATCGTCGCCGCGCTCTACTTCGCGCGCGCCATCCTCCTTCCCATCGCCCTCGCCGAGTCCGGCGACCGGCCGCCTGACTCGCGCGCCGAGCGTTCAGGCCGCGCGCTCCATGATCTGGTGGCGTGCGGCGGTCGTCTTCTTCCAACCACAGTGCGTCCACGGTAGCCCTTCCCGGTCCCGCCAGGACGATCAGGAGGCCGCCGGCGAGCAACATGAGGTCGAGCCGCGCCCCGTTGAAGCCGGCAGGCAGCTTCACGTAGAAGAACGCGACGAGGAACTCGATGGTGAAGAGTAGGCCGAGCCAGCGCCCGGCGATGCCGAGCAAGAGCAGGGCGCCGCCAACGAGCTCCAGGCTGACGATGAGCGGCCCGGCGATCCCGGGCATCGGAATCCCCATCTTCTCGAAGTTGCCGGCCACCGTGGCCATGCCGCTGCTCATCTTGCCCCAGCCCCGCCACGATGGCCTCCTCCCTTTCGAAACGTCGTGAGCAAAAGACGTGCTGGAGACCATCGCGCTGGCGCGCCGGCAGACGTGTCGGGGCAGAACTCGCCGTATCCATTAGAATACGTTCGCGATGAAGCTCGCGATCGATGGGCGCCCCGTCGAGGTGCCGGACGGCGCGACCGTGCTGGATGCGGTCAACGCGCTGGGCATCCCGCTGCCCCAGCTCTGCAAGGACCCCGACCGCAGTCCGCTCGGCGCCTGCCGCACCTGCCTCGTCCAGGTCGAGGGCCAGCGGGGTACGCCGGCGGCGTGTCATCTGCCAGCGCGGGATGGAATGGCCGTGAGCACGACGCATCCGGAGGTCGTGCGCGTTCGGCAGACCGTGCTCGATCTCACGCGCTCGATGCTGACGTCGGGATCTGGCCGCGACGGCTTCGGTCAGCTCGGCCGGGCCTGCGAACGTCATGGCGTCAGGAACGGGTCGTTCGCGTCACTCCACCAGTTCGAGCCCGACGACACCAAGTCGTTCTTCGTCCTGGACCGCGAGGCGTGCATCCTCTGCGGCCGCTGCACGGTCGCCTGCGACGACGTCCAGCAGATCGGCGCGATCGCGATGCTCGGACGCGGCCACGCGATGAAGGTCGGCGTGTTCGGCGATGGCACCATGGCGTCGTCGGTGTGCACGTCGTGCGGCCAGTGCGTGGCGACGTGTCCGACGGGCGCGCTCAGGCCGAAGGAGGCGCCGGCGCCGATCGACCGGCGCGTCGAGACCACGTGCCCCTATTGTGGCGTGGGCTGCGGGATCGGCCTGGACGTCCGCGCCGATGGTCGACTCGCGGTCATGGCCGACGACGCTCCCGCCAACCTCTCGAGCCTGGGCACGCTGTGCGTGAAGGGCCGCTTCGGGACCGGGTTCGTCCATGCGCGCGATCGCATCACGACGCCGCTCGTGAAGGTCGACGGCCGCTGGCGGGAGGCCTCGTGGGACGAGGCGCTCGACCTCGCCGCCGATGGATTCGCCCGGCATCATCGCCGCTTCGGCGCCCTGGCCAGCGCCAAGGCCACGAACGAGGACGGCTACGTGATTCAGAAGTTCGTGCGCGTCGTGATGGGCACGAACAACGTCGATCACTGCACGAGGCTCTGTCACTCCCCGTCGGTGGAGGCGATGCTCGTCTCGATGGGCTCGGGCGCCACGTCGAACTCGTACGTCGACTACGAGGAGGCCGGCTGCGTCATGGTCGTGGGCGCCGACGCCTCCGCGAATCATCCCGTCATCGCGATTCGCTTCCGGCGCGCGATGCGCCACGGTGCGCGCATCGTCGTGGTCAACCCGAAGCGCATCGAGCTGGTCAACCAGGCCGACCTCTGGATCGCCCAGCGACCGGGCACGGACGTGACCCTCTTCAACGCGATGGCGAAGGTGATCCTCGACGAGGGCCTGGCCAATCTGGACTTCGTCCGCGCGCGCACCGAAGGGTTCGAGACCTGGCGGCAGTCGCTCGAGCCGTTCACGCTCGAGCAGGCCGAGCGCGTCACCGGTGTGCCGAAACGGGACATCGCCCAGGCCGCGCGCTGGTACGCCCGGCCGCCGGATGGTCATGCGAGGGGGGCTACGCCCCCCTCAGGACTCCCCCGGGGCTCCTGCCTGGTGTGGGGGATGGGCATCACCCAGCACATCAACGGCATTCACAACGCGCACACGCTGTTGAACCTCTCGCTCGTCACCGGCCAGCTCGGATTTCCCGGCGCGGGAATCTCCCCGCTGCGCGGGCAGAACAACGTCCAGGGGTGCGGTGACGCGGGCTGTATCCCGACCAACCTTCCCGGCTACCAGAGCTATGGCGCGGAGACGCTGGCGAAGTTCGAGCGCGCGTGGGGCGTGCGGCCGCCGGACACGCCGGGCCTCGTCGTGACCGACATGATCGAGGGGTGTCTCAGCGGCGACGTGCGGGCGATGTACGTGGTCGGCGAGAATCCGTTGCTCTCCGAGCCCGATCTGCATCATGCCGAGAAGGCCATCGGCCAGCTCGACTGGCTCGTGGTGCAGGACCTCTTCATGCACGAGACCGCCGAGCGCGCTCACGTGTTCCTGCCCGCCGCTGCCTTCGCCGAGAAGGAAGGGACGTTCACCAACTCCGAGCGGCGCGTTCAGCGTGTGCGCAAGGCGCTGGAGCCCCGGGGCCAGGCGCGGGCCGACTGGTGGATCACCGGCGAACTGGCCAAGCGGGTGGCGCGCCGATTGGGGGTGCGCGTGGACGGCCAGTTCGACTACGCGAACGCCGCCGACGTCTTCGACGAGATGGCGCGATTGACGCCGTTCCTCGGCGGCATCTCCCACGCGCGTCTCGACCGCGAAGGCGGGCTGCAGTGGCCGTGTCCGACGGCCGATCATCCCGGGACGCGCTTCCTCTACGCCGAGTCGTTCCCGCGCGGGAAGGGGAAGTTCGTTCCGGCGATCCAGACGGTGGAAGCCGCCGAGCTGCCGGATCCCGACTATCCGTTCATTCTCAACACGGGCCGCCTGCTGTACCACTGGCACGGCGGCACGATCACGCGCCGGGTCGAGGGCCTGCTGGCGCTCGCGCCGCGGCTCGAGGTGACGATCCATCCGGTCGATGCCGCACGCCTCGGCATCGGTGACGGGGACGGTGTGCGCGTGACGTCGCGACGAGGCGAGCTGACGGGAGACGCGCGCGTGTGCTCCGACGTGCGGCCGGGCGCGATCTTCGTGCCGTTCGTCAAGCTCCAGGACTCGGCGGCCAACTTCCTGACGAACGCGGCGTTCGATCCAGTGTCGAAGATCCCCGAGTACAAGGTATGCGCCGTGAAGGTGGAGTTGCGGTTGTTGGGGGGGACCGTGTCACATCCCGCGCAATCGGGGGGGCAGTTGGGGGGGAT
>WNFO01004806.1_pt1 | contig 15720 bp, 14 predicted proteins | sample 5400251 | NCBI WGS metagenome assembly WNFO01 (sample SAMN13153354, study PRJNA577476) | soil metagenome | isolation source: 100 cm saprolite under Madrone tree | place: USA:California | collected 2016-06-14 | reverse complement strand
GCCGCTCGCAGCCTCCGGTCTCTCGCTGATCGCCAATACGGCGCCGGTCGCCTACGGCGCGCTGGGTACGCCGATTCAGGGGCTCGCCAGCGTCATGGCAAGCTCACCTGAACAGGTCGGGCCGCTGGCTTACCAACTCGGCGCGATGGTCGGCCGGCAGTTGCCGGTGTTCTCGCTGATCGTGCCGTTCTGGGTGGTGTGGGCGTTCGCCGGCTGGAAAGGCATGAAGGACGTCTGGCCGGCCATCCTCGTTACCGGGGTGTCGTTCGCGGTTCCGCAATTCGTGATCTCGAATTACATCAATCCCTGGATCGTCGACATCGGCGCATCGCTGATTTCGATGGGCTGCCTGATCCTGTTCCTGAAAGTCTGGCAGCCGAAGGTGCTCTGGCTGTCGCCAGCGCTGCGCGGCAACGATGAATCGGCCGCGACGATGGCACCCCCGAAGCCGATGGACAAGACGACGCTGAGCCAGGCTCAGCTTTGGAGCGCGCTGCTGCCATGGATCATCGTCTGCGTGGTGATGCTGATCTGGGGCAATGGCGCCTTCAAGGCCTGGGCGAACTCGATCTTCGTCTGGAATTACGAAGTCCCGGATCTCGACAAGATGATCAACAAGGTGCCGCCGGTTGCGGCCAAGGCGACCGCCGAACGTGCCATCTTCGGATTCACCTACCTGTCCTTTACCGGAACTGGCATGTTGATCGCGGCGATCATCTCCGGCTTCCTGATGGGCTTCTCGCCGGCAAAAATGATTACGGAGTACGGCCGTACGCTCAAGGTCTGCGCGGTCTCGCTGATCACGATCTCGGCGATGCTCGCGATCGGCACCTTGACGCGGCTGTCCGGCGTCGATGCGACGCTGGGTCTCGCCTTTGCTGCCACCGGCCTGCTGTATCCCTTCTTCGGCACCCTGCTTGGCTGGCTCGGCGTGGCGCTGACCGGATCGGATACGTCGTCCAATATCCTGTTCGGCAATCTGCAGAAGATCACCTCCGAGCAACTGGGACTCTCGTCGATCCTGATGGGCGCCGCCAACTCCTCCGGCGGTGTGATGGGCAAGATGATCGACGCGCAGTCGATCGTGGTCGCCTCCACCGCGACCAACTGGTACGGACACGAAAGCACGATCCTGCGTTTCGTGTTCAAGCATTCGATCGCGCTGGCGTGTCTCGTCGGCCTGCTCGTCATGCTGCAGGCCTATGTCTATCCCTTTACGGAGATGGTCCTGAAGTAAGCCGCCGGGCTTGACACCCAGATCCCCGCGGCCCGCGCCGCGGGGATCTGCCTGTGAGCCGATGAATTTTGTGACTGCCAGTCCGGACAAGGTCGCGCGGCCGATCGCGCGCGACCCTCAAAACGAATCCGGCTTTTTATGGGACAAATGTCTTCGTTGGTCCTGAGATCGCGCTCAAAATTTTTTTGTACGTGCGCGCGATCTTTTTCGGCAAACCGCTCACACTTTGCCGGATCATGCGCTAGAACGACGCGCAGCTGTAAGTGTCCGAATAGTTCGAGGAGTTGTATGTCGCTAGCGACAAGATTTTTGGGGCAGGTCACCGTGGTGCTCGTGCTGGCCACGGCCACCTTCAAAGCCATCCCGGCGGCCTGCGCCGAAGACGAGTTTCCGTTTGGGTTGGAGATGACCCTGGATGCGGCGCGTCAGCCCGGATCGAAGCGGATACCGACGCTGGACATCGGCGACCGCGGCGAGGCGACGCTCGATCTGTGGTGCAAGGGCGGCAAGGGTCAATTTTCCGTTGCAGGCAATACCGTGATTTTTGTCGCAGGACCCCTGGAGGATCGCGCCTGCCCGCCGGCGCGGGCGCAGGCTGACGATGAACTGGTCGCAGCATTGAGCGAGGCCGCTACCTGGAAGCGGCAGGGCGATCTTGTTTCATTCATGGGAACCAAATCGCTGCGATTCCGTATCAATACCAATTGAATGACTGGCCAAAGCGTTTTCAAGCGAAACATGCCTTTAGACTTGATCCGGGGTGGAGACCGGTTCGCGTCAAGAAAACGCATCAAATCAAGAAGCTAGAGACCCGTCTCGATTCTATCGAAACGGGGGCTCAGGCTCTCGCGCAAGATCATGTCGGCGCAAGCGCCAGCGGAATGCACCACGCCGGTGTAGCCGCCAAACCCCGCATAGGCGGACGCCAGATAGAGGCCCGGCACCGCGGTGCGCGGCGAGCGGACCGGGAGGCGCCAGATCGAGCGCGGCGGCGTCGGCGCGAACCCATAGACGGCGCCGTCGGGCGCATTGAGATCCTGGCGGACCGACAGCGCGGTATTGAACGACGACGCCACCACCGCGTCGGCAAGGCCCGGATAAACCGAAGAGAGATAGCCGACGATCGCCTGCTGCCATCGCCCGCGCTTCTCGCGATAGGCGTCCATGTCCGAACTGTCCCAGTTCGACAGCCGGTCGGGCCCACAGATCAACAGCACATAGGGCGGAGCAGGGACGCCGGAATCGATCGCGGCGTAATCGACGATCGACATCGGCGGCATTCGTTCCCCGGGTTCCTCAGCCATCAGCGCGGTGCCTTGCGCGTAGTCGGACAGCCGCGCCATTTCCGGCGGCAGCAGTTGCGTCGAATAGGCCGAGATCCCGAATTCGCGCGGCGGTCTCGATAGGCCGAGCGTGAGCGCGAACAGCGAAATCGATGGCATGTGCCGCCGGTCGTTTGCGGTCAATTTTTCCGCGGCCGTAGCGGGCATCAATGGCGCCAGCGCGGCAGGCGCGGCATTGGCGACGATCCGTACGCACTCCACCGCCTGGGCATCGCTGCCATCGCGCGCGGTGTGCGTGACCGTGCTCGAATGGCCCTGCAAACCCGGGGCGATGCGGCTGACGGCGCGGCGCATCAGCACCTCTCCGCCGGCCAGCTTGATGGCGCGGGCAAGCGCGCTGGAGAGCCGTTGCGGACCGCCTTGCACGTAACGGCCACCGGTCAAGAGATAGCCTCCCTGCGCGATCGCGAAGAAGACCCACCACAGGGTCGCGGGGTCGTCGTGATAATAGGAGAGATTGGCGGCCAGCGCGCATTTGATGGCTTCGTTGTCGCCGAAGACCCGGTCCAGCTTTTGCGACAGCGGCAGGCGCCAGTCGCGGAACCCGGATAACAAGTCCAACAGGGCGCCCAGAGCTTCGCGCGGCTTTCTGAAGGCGCGGCTGCCTTGCGAAAGCGCGCCCATCGCGGATGCGATGCGCTCCATTTCTTCCAGCAGTTGATCGATCCCTGCGCGGGCCTCCGGGAAGCGCTCGATCAGGGCGCGCCGCGCCGCGTCGAAATTGTCCGGCAGCACAAACGGCTGGCCAAGCGGGCCGCCGCGCGCTTGGTAGAATGTGCCACTTGGGATCCATTTTACGGCGTCGATGACACCCGCACGCCTCAGCGCGTGGTGCTTCGGATCGCGCGGATCGTGCGGGTCGCTGGTTTCGTGCAGCGAGCCTTCGACCAACAGGTCGCCGGATTCGTAGCTCGACGCCGCGCCGCCAACCGAGTTGCTGCGCTCGATGACGAGGACCTTGCGTCCCGCGCGCGCCAGGATCGCGCCGGCGGTCAAGCCACCAAGACCGGCGCCGATCACCACTACGTCATAGCGCGCCATTCAGCGTGAAATCCCGAAAGCCCTTGCCCCATAAGCCTTGTTCATTGCCGCTATGGTGCGGCGTGTCAAATGCGCCCATGCATGGAGCGGGTGCGTGCGGGGCTGTCCTTCGGATCGATAGCGCGTGTTCCGCAAACGCGGATACCCGGTTTTGCGATCAGAATACGCGCAAATTATTGGAAGCTCCGTTATTTCCAGGCCGATTTATCCGCATCCCAGCGCTGGGCCTTGAATTCCTTCGCCAGCGCATCGACCGAGCCATTGTCGTCCTTCGCATCGCCTTCCTCGTCGGCGCTGGCCTCCTCGGCCAGATTGAGTTTCGCGCCGGCGGTTTCGTCCGTCGTCGAAATGACGGGATTGCCGATCCACAGCATCAGCCGGTCGGTCGTGCCGGGCTCGTCAATTTCAGCCTTCCGGTATTGGCGTTCCATGTCGAAGCCGACGCTTTCGCCGAAAGCGTTTTTGCCAGCACGTCGGAAATCGCCGCCGCGAGCTTGTCCTTGTTGAGTCTGTCGCCGTCGCGCCAGTCGGCGGCATTAAAACGGATCGCACGCTCCATCTCCACGATGCCGCTGGTCCACCCCGCCGCGACCACGCCGGGCAGCGACCTGGCCTTCGCAATCAATGCCGCGGCGCGATCCGGATCGACACTGATGTTGATCGTCTGCTCGCCGGCGCGCAGCGCCTCGCATGAAACGGCGAGGCTGCTCAAGGAAACTTCCGCGTCCTGGCCCTTCAATCCCTTCAGGAAATCCAGCGCTGCCTCCAGCTTTACCTTCACGCCAACCGCTTCCGGGGAAGCTTCGGTAAAATCCTTGGGCGCTGCCGCGATGCCGTCATCGGTTGCCTGGTTGTCCTGGAATTCCTTTTCACTGAGATCGGAATTGTCCGTCGAGGTCACCTCCGTCACGGTCTGGCCGATGCCGATCTGGCCCCTGAATTCGAAGGTGTCGCCGGTCGGCCGGCGCGTAAGCTTCACCGTCACGGGCAATTTGTCGCCGAGGCTCTGCGTGGTGCCGGTCAAGGTTTGGCCGCTGACGGCGAGGTTGACGACAAAGCGGTCCTTGCGATCGGAGCCCTTCTCGGCCGGATAGCAGACGTCGAGCACCGCCGCGGTGACGCTCTTGCCCTGCCGCGTCTCCTTGAGGATGACGTCGGCATTGCCAGCCATCAGCCCATCGATCGACGTGAAATACCTGACTTCGTTTGCACCCGGCGCGGCCTTGGGCGAGGGCTTGATCTGGGCAAGAGCGAGATCCGAGGAGGCTGTCATCAGGCCGATCAGGACAAGCAGAAGCGCGCGCATTTGAAATTCCCCGAAAGATACCAACGGTGTCGAAAAGCGCTTTCGATTCCGGTCGAATCGGAACCAGGCCGGCCTTCACTAGCAAACCTCTGCACTATTCGCCAAAAAAGAAGGCCGCCCGGAGGCGGCCTTGGTCGATCGCTGACGTCGGCACCGGGCCGGTCGCTAGGAGTGGGATGAGTTTTCTTCGAATCGTCATCCCGCTCTATCTTTTTGTTTGAGCATGATCTTTTCGGAAAACCGGTAACCACCCTCGGGTCAAAGCCCGAGGGCATGCTTTTCCGGATCATGCGCTCGCTAGAAGCCCATGCCGCCCATTCCACCCATGCCGCCGCCACCGCCGCCGTGCATCGGGGGTGCTGCTTCCTTCGGCAGTTCGGCAACCATGGCTTCGGTCGTCACCAAGAGGGCGGCTACCGAGGCGGCATCCTGCAGCGCGGTGCGGACCACCTTGGCCGGATCGATGATGCCTTTGGCGACCATGTCGACATACTCTTCGATCTGCGCATCGAAGCCGAAAGTCTCGGTCTTGTTCTCGAGGATCTTGCCGACGACGATCGAGCCCTCGACACCGGCGTTCTCGGCGATCTGGCGGACCGGCGCTTCCAGCGCTTTCAGCACGATATTGATACCGGCCTGGACGTCGGAATTGTCGTTATGGATACGGCCGACGGCCTTTTTGGTGCGCAGCAGCGCGACACCGCCGCCCGGCACGATGCCTTCCTGCACGGCGGCGCGGGTGGCGTTGAGGGCGTCCTCGACGCGGTCCTTTTTCTCTTTCACCTCGATCTCGGTGGCGCCGCCGACGCGAATGATCGCGACGCCGCCGGCGAGCTTGGCCAGGCGCTCCTGCAGCTTCTCACGGTCGTAGTCCGAGGTGGTCTCCTCGATCTGCGCCTTGAGCTGGCCGACCCGGGCTTCGATATCCTTCTTCTTGCCGGCACCGCTGACGATGGTGGTGTTTTCCTTGTCGATCACGACCTTGCGGGCGCGGCCGAGCATGTTGATGGTGACGCTTTCGAGCTTCATGCCGAGTTCGTCCGAGATCAGCTGACCGCCGGTCAGGATCGCGATGTCTTCCAGCATCGCCTTGCGGCGGTCGCCGAAGCCGGGCGCCTTGACGGCGGCGACCTTCAGGCCGCCGCGCAGGCGATTGACGACCAGCGTGGCCAGCGCCTCGCCCTCGACGTCCTCGGCGACGATCAAGAGTGGCTTGCCGGATTGAACCACCGCTTCCAGGACCGGCAGCATCGCCTGCAGGCCGGACAGCTTTTTCTCGTGCAGCAGCACGTAGACATCCTCAAGCTCCGCGGTCATTTTCTCGGCGTTGGTGATGAAGTAGGGCGACAGGTAACCACGGTCGAACTTCATACCCTCGACAATGTCGACTTCGGTTTCGAGCGATTTGTTCTCCTCGACGGTGATGACGCCCTCATTGCCGACCTTCTGCATCGCCTGCGCGATCATCTTGCCGATCGCTGTATCGCCATTGGAGGAGATGGTGCCGACCTGGGCGATTTCGGATGATGAAGCGACCGGCTTGGCGCGCTTCTCGAGATCCTTGACGACGGCCGCCACCGCGATTTCGATGCCCCGCCTCAAGTCCATCGGGTTCATGCCGGCGGCGACCGACTTGGCGCCTTCCCGCACGATCGCCTGGGCCAACACGGTGGCGGTGGTGGTGCCGTCGCCGGCGGTGTCGTTGGTCTTGGAGGCGACTTCGCGCAGCATCTGCGCGCCCATATTCTCGAACTTGTCCTCCAGTTCGATTTCCTTGGCGACGGTGACGCCGTCCTTGGTAATGCGCGGCGCGCCAAAGCTCTTTTCGATGACGACATTGCGACCCTTCGGACCCAGCGTCACCTTCACCGCATTGGCGAGAATATCGACGCCGCGCAGCATGCGTTCACGCGCGTCTCCGGAAAATTTAACGTCCTTGGCAGCCATTGGATTCCCTCCTGGATGATTGGATACGGTCGTTGCCGCGCTCCCTTACCTTCATTGCCGGGTTTGACCCGGCAATCCATCACTTTCGCAAGACTCTTCCGAAGAGGATGGATGCCCGGATCAAGCCCGGGCATGACGAGTAGTGTGTAGCGGCTGTGTGGGTTGGTCTCAGGATGGGCTGGTCTCAGGCCAGCACGCCCATGATGTCGGATTCCTTCATGATCAGAAGTTCCTCACCGTCAAGCTTGATCTCGGTGCCCGACCACTTGCCGAACAGCACACGGTCGCCGACCTTGAGGTCGATCGGGATCAACTTGCCGGATTCGTCTCGGCCGCCCGGACCGATCGCCGTGATCTCGCCCTGCGAGGGCTTCTCCTTGGCGCTATCCGGAATGATGATGCCGCCCTTGGTCTTTTGTTCGGCGTCGATACGTTTGACCACGACACGGTCATGCAGGGGACGAAATTGGGACTTAGCCATGACGGTTCCTTTGGAGGCTCGGTTCTCAGGGTCTGTTCTGCGATCGAAAGTGGATCGGAATACGGGCGTATTCGACACCGCCAAGGGGCAAAACAAGCTCGCATCCTTAGCAATCACGCTCTCGGAGTGCTAATAGTGCGCCCGGGAATATGGCTTGACGCCGATCCTGTCAAGCAAAGGTGGTTAAGCCTCTGGTGAGACCAATATAGGATGCTTTCACGGAAACTATATCGGAGCGCCAGCGTAATTGACTGGACATCATTGCTCCGACTGAGGTTTTACGCTTGGCTGCGGGACGGGTGCGGCCACGAATTTGCTTGAGGGGAAACCATGGTCAGGTCATGTAACGCGCGTGCGGTTGCCAATCTGGGGATCGCCTCGGCGCTAACGTTATTCCTGGGGGCGTGCGGAGGCATAAGCCTGCCGTCATTGTCATCCTCTTCGGCGGCTCCCGAGCCCGGCGTGGAGCCCGAGATGCCGGCGTCGATCCGCGCCGACGAGATTGTCGGGCGCTGGGGTCTCGCATCGTTCCAGAATCCCAATGACCGCGCACGCACCGAAGTTCAGGCCAAGGCGCAGTGCAAGCAGCCTTACGTCATCGGCGCCGGCACCTCGGGCGGCGTGGTCATGCATCTGGCTGACCAGGCGACGCCGCAGGAACTGCGGCTCAAGGGCACCTCGAGCGGCAAGAATTATATCGGCCCGGCCGGACCGGCCGGCGGCGAGCAGGATCGCGAGATTGTTTCCTTCGACGGTCGCGTTCTGGTCACCCGCTTCATCGACAAGGATGCCGCCACCCGGTATGGCAACATGGTCTATGTCCGTTGCGGGGCCCGCGCCTGATCCATCGCCAATCCGGCGGCCCGCGCTGAAATCTGCGGCCTGACGCCCAGGGTATTTCTCCAGCGCGGCGGAATCCGGTTTTCCGGAACGATGATGCCAAAAAGATAGCGCCAGAGTCTGATTCAACGGGAGTTGAATCCGACGCTGGCGCTCCGGCCGCAGGGTGCCGCCACCCCGGCGCAAGGATCCATCAAGGCTCAGTCAAACAAGGCGTCGATGTCGTTCTGCGAGGCATGACCGGCGTCGCCGTCCAGCTTTGGACCGTTCAGCAACCGGTCGTCGCCTTCCCGTTCGTCGATATGGGCAGGCGCGTGTGCCTTGATCGCATCGACGCCACCCCAGATATCCATCATCACCACGATATGGTTTTCGATGAATTTCATCGTGGTCATCACCTTGCTGATGCGCTGACCGGTCAGATCCTGGAAATTGCAGGCCTCGAAGATGGAAACGACACGTTCCTGGATTTCCTCGCTGAGCAGCTTTTGCTGATCCAGGGTGTTCACCTTCGAAAGCGCGGCCGCCGCATTATCGATCGCCTCCGCGGCTTCCAGAATTTGCTGCGTGGCTTCTTCGGTACCGCCGACCACGGCACCGAGCTCGCCGTTGACTTTGGCCATTTCCTCGCCGTTGAAGCTCTTGCCGTGAAGGGTGGCGATTTCCCGCTTGGTGCGGGTGATGGCATCGTGAATAAGGTCAAGCTCGACCTTGAGCTTCTCGCACTGCTCGATCTGGGCCCGGTAGGTTTCCAGCAGCGAAAGCGCTTCGGCGACCTCGCGATTGACCGTCGCGCCGATGGTCTCGGTTGTCACGCTCCTGCCGGGGCTGGCCATCTGGGCGCGGATGGCGCGAAGCTCGGCCATGATCTCGTGATGAATGGGACCGACATCGCCGTCAGCGGCTGCCGGCATCGGCATGTCGCCGACGACTGCTTGTTCGATACGAAAACGTCTGCGATGAACCGGCATGAGATTTTTCCTAACCTGCACTCGTCACGTTTTACATGAAGGCGATTTAACACGGGGTTCACGCCGGAAGAATCTTCTCGCGAGTTGGCTTGTATTCGCACACCCGCGATTAACCATATGCTCCCGCGTTCACTGAAAATAAACGCTGGCGGATGAAACCACGCGGAATTGGCGACGTGGTGAATCCAAAGGCCGTTTCTGTTTACCAAACCGATGCGGTTTTAATTCTAACTGGTGGCGTGCAAGGGCGCCGACCGGGCGCTCGCCATGACGAAACAGTACAGAGTACGTCGATGTTCAAGAGAATGCATCTTGCGCTCCTCGCTGGAGCATCTTGTTTTTGTGCCGGACTTCATCAAGCCGCAGCGATCGAGGCCGCGCCACTTCTGGAACCCACCGTGATTTACGCCGAGCAACCCGCGCAGCGGCCGCTGGCGATGCCAACGGCTTATGCAGGGCGCTCCAATATGGGCGGCGGTTTCATCGAGTTCCTGTTCGGCGACGGACAGTCACAAGGTGAGCGCTATCAGCAGCAGCCCGGCTATCAACAACAGCCATCCTATCAACCGCAGCGTTCGCTGTTCCCGCAATTCGAGCCGCAGCAACGGTTGCGCCGGCAGGAAGATGCGGGCGAACCCGAGCAGGGGGCGTTCGATCCGAAATTCGAAAGGCAACTGGTTGATTATCGCGGCAGGGAAGGTGCCGGCACGATCGTGATCGACACGCCCAACAAGTTTCTGTTCCTGGTTCAGGGCGACGGCAAGGCGCTGCGCTACGGCATCGGCGTCGGCCGCCCAGGCTTCACCTGGTCGGGCGTCAAGCAGATTTCGGCGAAGAAGGAATGGCCGGCGTGGACGCCGCCGCCGGAAATGCTGGCGCGGCGGCCCGATCTGCCGCGGCACATGGAGGGCGGCCCGCAAAATCCGCTTGGCGCCCGCGCGATGTATCTGGGATCGTCGCTCTATCGCATCCACGGTTCCAACGAGCCCTGGACCATCGGCACCAACGTGTCATCAGGCTGCATCCGGATGCGTAATGAGGACGTGATCGACCTGTATGGCCGGGTCAATGTCGGCGCGCGGGTCGTCGTCATCTGACGGGTCTGATTTCTGGCGGCCTGAAAACCAAAAGCGGCCGCCCGATCCGGGCGGCCGCTTTTGTCGTTGCGCCAGCAAGAATTGATCAGGCGTAGTCGCTGTCCCCGTCGCCGCCGAAGTCGTCGGAATCAACATCCATGTCGTCATGATCGTCATCGTTCGAGGCAGAATCGAACAACCCTGCGCGCGAATTGTCATCGGTGCGATTGCCGGATGAACCGATGTCGTTGATGCCGGCGTCGCGCGCCAATTCGCTGTTGGATTGATCGCTCCACGGAGTTTGGCTGGTGGCCTTGTCGCCAAAGGCGTTGCTATCGCCGAAGCTCTGATGGCCGCCTCCCATCATCGAGCGAATGCTGCCGAGCAGCAGCGATCCGCCGACCACACCGGCCGCCGCAGCCGCTGCGGTTCCGAGAAACGAGCCGCCACCTCCGCCCATGCCCCCGCCCATGGGTGCCTGGGGCGCGCCATAGGGCTGACCGTAGGGCCCTTGATCATAGTGTCCGGGACCTTGCGCCTGCTGCAGCACCTGGCCGCTGTTCCAGACCGGACGGCTCGCCATCTCGGGCGGGCGGACGTTCGGCACCGAGCCGCGGGATGGATTCTGCCCGAATATCGTTTCGCGCATCGAATCGAGGAATCCGCCGGATTGTTGTGGTTCGCCCGCGCCGCCAGCCTCCAGTTCCTGGATGCGGCTGTTGGCGCGCTTCAGCGCTTCGTCCTGGAGCAGGACCGTTTGTACCAGCGCGTAAACGGCATTGGGCGCTGTGCGCAAACCCTGGGCAATAGCGGCGACGGCATCCGGATCGCGCGGTGCGCCCTCCACCCTGGAGAGCCGGTCGAAAAGATCGTCAATCAATTGGCGTTCTTGCGGTGTCATGGATTCTCTCCCTCGCTCGCCTCGAAGCGCGGTGCAGATGTAGGGGGGCTTTATGTCGCCAGTAGTGCTGCCCCGGATTAAATTTCGGTATGCGACAAAGTGGCGGGCCGGTTTTCCAGCCGACATCAACCCAATGTAACCTTGTTCGCAGCCAGGAGGTCCGGGAAATGCTCGCCGCCGAGGAAAGCGTGTTCGTGTTCGCGCTGGACCGTCAGCGGGTCGAGGTTGACCAGGGTCTCGTCGACGAACCCCGGGTGACACATGATGAGGCCGCCCTCCGGTAGCCCATCGAGAAACTGTCGCATCAAGACGCCAAAATCGGGCTGTCGAGAAAAATCATAAGCGCCGGCGAATCCCGGATTGAATGCGATATTGGCGCGCAAGGCACGGCGGCGAAATTGCGCGCTCAAGATGTCGAGAAATAACGCCTTGGGCGCGCCGAGCCGCCGGACCAAAGGCGCATCCCGTCCGCCCTGGCGAACCCAGGCGTTGGGCGCGGCTTCTTTCACCGCCGACAGGAACGCGTCGCGCACCACCGGAAACAGTTGCGCATGCTGGTGACCGTCGACGAAATCCGGGGCGCGGCCAAATAGTTCGTTGAACGCCGCGAGCTGCACCATCAGTTCCGCACGGATGATTTCGGGATCGAGCCGCCGCAGCAGGCCCGCGCGCAGCAGTTTTGGAAAGCGCAAGAACATGCCGCCGTAAAGCGGCTGAAAATGCATCGTCAGGGGACGAAACGGCGCCGTCAACGTGACGTGCAGGCCGATCGCACAACGGGGACTGTTGGCGACGGCGGCTTGCAGCAAGCTGGCTTCGTCACGGCCGATGGCCGGGCCGACCACCATCGCCGATGTGGCATTGAGACGGCCACGCTCGATCAGGTCGCGAATGGCGCGGTTGACGCCGGGACTGAGACCGTAATCGTCGGCGCATAACCAGATGCGGCGCAGCGGCGCGGCGCCGTTCATTCGGCGGCGGTCCTTTCGCTGGCGCTCGCGCCTGTTTCCGCCTCGACGCGTTTGACACTGTGTTCAGCTACGAAATAGATCGGCCGGGCTTTCAACTCCGAAAGAATCTTGCCGATATATTCTCCGACAATGCCGATCATGATGAGCTGCACGCCGCCGATCGTCATCAGGCCGACCACCAGCGAGGGATAGCCGGGAACCGATTTTCCGCTCATCCAGGTTTCCCAGAGGATCGAAAGGCCGAACAAGAAAGCCGCCGAAGCGAGCAGGACGCCGAGCAGGCTGGCAAAACGCAGCGGCGCGACCGAGAACGAGGTGAGGCCTTCGATCGAAAGTCCGACCAGCCGGCCGGGGCTGAACGTGGTGACGCCGTGCTCGCGGGCTGCGGGTTCGTAGTCGACACGGATCTGGCGGAAACCGATCCAGCTCGCCAGCCCCTTGAAGAAGCGATTGCGCTCGGGAAGCTGCCGCAGCGCCGCCGCGGCGCGCGGCGACAGCAGGCGGAAGTCGCCGGCATCTTCGGGGATTTTCTGCCGCGCGCCCCAATTGATCAGCGCGTAGAAACCGTGCACCGCCACGCGCCGCAGCAACGATTCGTTGTCGCGATGCGCCTTGGCGGTATAGACCACGTCATAGCCGCCATCGATCCAGTGGCCGACAAGTTTCTCGACGATGTCAGGCGGATGCTGACCGTCGCCATCCATGAACAGGATCGCGCCGCGCCGGGCATGGTCCAGTCCGGCCATCAACGCGGCTTCCTTGCCGAAGTTGCGCGACAGCGACACGACCTGGACGTCAAGCGCATCGGCCAGGAGTTGACGGGCAATACTCAGCGTCGCGTCGACGCTGCCGTCATCGACATAGACCACCTCGCACGCCACGCCACAGCGCTGCCGGAGCGCTTTGGCCATTTCGCCAAGCCGCGCGTGCAGAAACGCCAGCCCCGCCGCCTCGTTATACAAGGGCACGACGATCGACAGCCCCTGCGCCGCAGCCGTGGCCGCAGTGGTTGATAAGCCAGAAACATCCGTACCCAGCATCATCGATCAGGTTCCAAGCCGCCCATATGACCGCATATGTTACTCGTTGCTAGCTGTCGCAACGATGAACGAAAACACCCTCCGTCTCACTGCCGCAGGAATGCCTCAAGCTTGGCGAACAGCGGGTTGTCACGATCGAGCACGTAGTCGAGCGACGCCACCGACACCGTCTCTGCGCCGTGCGCGCGAAGAAAGCTGCCGAGCGCGTAAAGCCGCGCCGGCGGACAGTGCAGCGTCACCATTCCCGAAGATGTCGGGCCGCCGAACGGCGAGAGCACGCCGAAGCGATTATGCGCCTCGGCAAGCAATGCTGCGTCGCACCCGGCAAAACGGGTACGGACTTCGCGGTATTTGCTGGCGCGGGCGCGGGCCGCAATATGATCCAGGATCACGCGCGCGGTCTCGCGGGCCTCGCTCGACCAGTCGGCATCCTTCGATGCCACGAGGTTGGCCTGGCTGCGCAGGATCACGCCGTCGTCAAGCACCTTGAGACCGTTGGCGGCAAGCGTCGCGCCTGTTGTGGTGATGTCGACGATCATTTCGGCGGTCCCGACCGCCGGGGCGCCTTCCGTCGCGCCGGCGCTCTCGACGATCCGGTAGTCGACGACGCCGTGAGACGCAAAAAATGTCCGGGTGAGATTGATGTATTTGGTCGCAACCCGCATCCGCCGGTTATGCTGGGCACGGAAACCGGTGGTGACGTCGTCGAGATCGGCCATGGTACGGACGTCGATCCAGGCCTGCGGTACCGCAACCACGACATTGGCGTTGCCAAAGCCGAGGTTGTCGATCAACAAGACGCGCTTGTCGGCATCGACGATGCTTTCGCGCACCAGATCCTCGCCGGTGACGCCGAGATGCACCGCGCCGCGCGCAAGCTGCGAGGCAATCTCGCTTGCCGAGAGATAGGCGATCTCGACATTATCGTGGCCGTTGATGGTGCCGCGATAGTCGCGGGCGCCACGCGGTTTTGCCAGCGCAAGTCCGGCACGCGTGAAGAACGCCTCGGCGTTTTCCTGCAGCCGACCCTTCGACGGAACCGCGAGAACGAATGGCGTCGTCATGACGCGCTCCGGCTTGAGCTGGTTGCGGCGGGCTTGCGGCCCAGTTCCGTCAAGGCTTCGATCCAGACCGAGAACCCGACCGCCGGGATCGGCGTGCCGGCCCCAAGCTGGGTCATCAGTCCGTCATAGCGTCCGCCCGCCACCAGCGGCTCGACGGCATTGCTCTTGGACTGTGCCTTGGCATGCAGCTCGAATTCGAAGCCGGTATAATAATCGACGCCGCGCCCGAACGAGGTGGAAAACCGTGTCATGCCGGTGTCGATGCCGCGCGCGGCCATGAAGCCGACGCGGCTTTCGAACTGGTCGATCGCGGCGGTGATGTTGAGTTTGGTGTCGTCGGCCAGCGCGCGCAACCGCGCGACCGCGTCGCCGGGGTCGCCGGCGATGGCCAGGAATCGCTTGATCACCTCGAGCGCATCGCGCGGCAAGGCGCCGCCCTTCAAGGTCGACTGCTCGAGGAAGCGATCGGCGATTTCCGAGACCGAACGGCCGCCGACATTGGTGGTGCCGGCGATCGACATCAGATCGGTCACCAGCGCCAGCGCCGCCTTGCGGTCGGAACCCGCAAGCGCAGCCAGCACACCCTCATATTCGTTGCGGCGCGATCGGGTCGCGAGCGTGAGCCGTTCAAGATCCTGCTCCAGACTGATCTTGCGGTTGAAATCCTTGATCAGCCGCCGCCGCCACACCGGGTAGAGCTCGAGGGCATCGATCAGCGCAATGAACAGCGCCACGTCGCCGGTGCGAATTTCGACCTCGGTCAGCCCGAATGCGCGCGTTGCCTGCAGGGCCAGCGCGAGCATTTCGGCGTCGGCTGCGGCGCGATCCTGCCGGCCGAAGGATTCGATGCCGGCCTGCAGGAATTCACTCGGCCGGCTGCCACGGTATCTAAATACTGGGCCGAGATAGCAAAACCCCGCCGGCTGGCCAGCGCGGGGGGAGGCGAGATAATCCCGTGCCACCGGAATGGTGAGATCGGGACGAAGGCACAGCTCCTCACCGCTGGGATCGGTGGTCAGATAGAGGCTTTTTCGGATGTCCTCGCCGGAGAGGTCGAGGAATGCCTCGGCGGGCTGCAGGATTGCGGGCTCGGCCTGGACGTAGCCGGCCTCGGCAAACGACAACAGCAGCGCGTCCGCCCATGCGGCGGATCCGGTCGCGCGAGGGGTGGCGGTCAGGGTCATCTCGACGTCCAAATATCCGAAAAACAGGTTGCAAAGCGTCAGCCGGTACGGCCCCTTAGCACGGCCCGGGCGGGGTTTCGACCAGGATCGGCCAAGTGCCTTAATCCAAGTGCCTTAATCCCAAGTGCCTTAATCTCAAGTGCCTTAATCCAAAGTCCCCTAATCCAAGTGGCTTAATGAACGGCTAGGAGCCTGTCCGAATAGTGGCTGTTCAACTCTGAGCGAGTCTGGTTCAACCTTGGGCCCATGAGCAAGTATTTTCGTCCCTGGAATATCGATCAGACGCTGCTGCTGCCGCCGAATGTGCAGGACTTCGTG
>WNFO01007013.1_pt1 | contig 15724 bp, 15 predicted proteins | sample 5400251 | NCBI WGS metagenome assembly WNFO01 (sample SAMN13153354, study PRJNA577476) | soil metagenome | isolation source: 100 cm saprolite under Madrone tree | place: USA:California | collected 2016-06-14 | reverse complement strand
TGCCAAACCACGACGTCAGACCGATGGTGATGACGAGAGCCGGGAACGGGAGGCCGTCCCACAGCGCCACGGCCATCAGGAGAATGAAGATGCGGGGCAAGGCGAGGCCGACGTCGACCCCGCGCATCAGGATCGTGTCGATCCAGCGCTGGTAGTAGCCGGCGACCGCGCCCACGAGCGTTCCGAGCGAAACAGCCATCAGCGCACCCAGCGCACCGATGCCGAGCGACACCCGGGCGCCGTACACGACGCGGCTCCAGACGTCACGGCTCAAGAGGTCGGTGCCGAGCAGGAAGGTCCACGAGGGTGGGCGGTTCGTGAGATGCAGGATGTCGAGCTGCCGGTTCGGATCGAACGGGGCAATGACCGGCGCCGCCAGCGCGGCGAGGACCAGAAACGTCAGAATCCCGAGCCCCCACGAGGTGGTCCGCTGCCGGAAGAAGCGGCGCCAGCGCTCGCTGCGCAGCCCGCGGCGGCGCAGGGCGCGCACGGCTTCGGCGGCGAGGACGAGCGCAACAAACAGCGCCAGCCACGTGCCGAGCGTCATGCGGTCAGCACGAGGTCCGTGTCCGCGCGGACGCGCAGGCGCGGGTCGGCAACGCCAAGGAGGATATCAGCGAGCAGGTTTCCTGCGACCACCACGACGCTGGCGATCAGAGCAGTCGCGGTGACGAGCGGATAATCCCGCGACAGAATCGCGTCGAACGCCAGGCGCCCCATCCCCGGCCAGGCGTAGATCGTCTCGATCAACACGGCGCCGGTGAGGAGGAACGGGAAGGCCAGTCCTAACCGGGTGATGAAGGACAACAACGCGTTGCGGAGCTCATGGCGGAGCACGACACGACGTTCGGGGAGCCCCTTGGCGCGCGCGGTGCGCACGAAGTCCTGCGTTGCCACCTCGAGCATGGCGGCGCGTTGGAAGCGCGCGGTCCCGGCGGCACCGACCAGGCCGAGCGTGGCCGCGGGCAGCACCAGGTGCCAGAGGCGGTCGGCGACGCAATACAGCGAATCCACGACCGGACAGAGGATCAGGTCGTTCGGTCCGCCGACGGGAAACCACCGCAACTTTTCGCCGAAGATGAGTAACAGCAGCAGCGCCAGCCAGAATGTCGGCAGCGAATAGATGAAGAGCGTGGCATTCCCGATGACGACGTCGGGGAGGCGATTCACGCGCACGGCCTGGTAGATGCCCAGGCCAAGACCGAGGACGAAATCGAGCAGCAGCGCCGCACCGGCGAGCTGCAGGGTGAAGGGAATGGTATCCGCGACGGCGTCCTGCACGGGGCGATGCAGCGAGAACGAGTACCCGAGATTGCCGTGCGCCAGTGCGAAGAGGTAGCGCCAGTACTGCTCGGGAATGGATTTATCGAGTCCGAATTGCTTGACGAGCTGGTCGCACGCGGCCCGGTCTACATACTCTCCTCCGCCGACTTGCCCGCACGGCTTTCCCGGCGCGAGATGAATCAGAATGAAGACGAACGTGACGACGGCGAAGATGATCGCGACGGACGCGACGAGGCGCCGCAGGAGCCAGGCCGCCCCTGTCACTTAGCGCTCCACGCGGTCTCGATCGATCAGCCGGTCAGTCGGAATGCGCCAGGTGCGGAGCAGGGCGGACCAGGAGTCGGGGCGGATCTGCACGTTATCGACGCGCTTGTGCACGGCGGCGGCATTGTCGAGCGCATAGAGAAATACCCCCGGCGCATCCGCGTTCAGCGTTTCGATCGCCGCCCGCCACAGGGGGCGCGCCCGTTCGCGCGTGGTGGCGGTGACGGCCAGGTCCACCAGGCGCTCGAACTCGGGATTGTAGTAGCGGCCGAAATTCGACCCGCCGAAGCCGGCACGCGTCCAGCTCTGCGCGATCCCCGAGCTCGGCGAAGGATCGTTTTGGCGCGAGAGAATTGCGGTGTCGTACTTCCCGGTGCCGACTCGTTGATTGACCACGGTGGGCTCCAGCTCGTCGACTTCGACGTGCACGCCGATCGCGCGAAACTGCTCCTGCAGCAGCCGCGCGTATTGCTTCCGCAACACGCTCGAGGTCGGGACGAGTATGTGGAACGCGAGCGGCTGCCCATCCTTGTCGCGGACACCGTCGCCGTCGTGATCGCGCCAGCCGTGCGCTGCCAACACCCGCCCCGCTTGCGCGGTGTCGTACGGCAGCTGGCGGAGGTCGGGGTTCCAGATCCACAACAGCTCCGACATCGGCCCGGGCGGCACCTTGGCCACGCCGTCGAGCGCGCTTTTCAGGAGGCTGGCGCGATCCACCGCCATGGTGAGCGCACGCCGCACTTCCCGGTCCGAGAAAATCGGGTGCGGCTGCGTCGAGTCCGTCGGCGAGCGCTGGTTGAAGGACAGGAACGTGTACACGGTGCCGACGTAGTTGTAGATCGCGAGCTGCTTCGCCTCACGCGCCCGACGCAAGTTGTCCGGCGTCACGAGCTGCTCTCGGATGTCGGCCTGATCGGCGATCACCTGCTGGACGGCGACCTGGAGATTGGGTGTGAATCGCCAGATGAGTCGCCGAACCCCGGGCCTGCCGAGGAAGAACGTCGAGTCGGCGACCAGCTCGATGGACTGCGCGGGCTGCCAGCGGACGAACCGGTAGGGGCCGTCGCCTACGGGCTGCCGGCCGAACGGCGCCGTCCGCCATTGATCGCGCGGGACGGGCCGGAGCAGATGCGCCGGCAGGATGCGCATGTGGTACACAGCGTCGTAGAACATCTCGGGATACCGCTCCCGGAATCGGAAGACGGCGGTCAGCGAATCCCGCTGCGTGACGCTGGCGATGCGGTGGAGCTTGGGCCGGTACGGCGAGGCCACCGCGGAATCGGTGTACGCATTGAACGTGAACTCGACGTCCGCCGCCGTGACGGGCCGCCCGTCGTGCCAGCGCGCGCGGGGATCGAGATGGAAGACCAGCGTCAGCGGCCCGTCCCACTCCCATTTCTGCGCGAGCAGCGGCTGAAAGTCTTCGTCGCCCAAGGTGTTCTCGGACATTCCCACGTCGGCGAGCTTCAGGAAGAGCTGCTCGTCGACGTCGTTGGCGACGATGTCCTCGCTCGAGGGCGGCAGCAGCGTGCCCGGCTCGGCCACCGCGGCGTCGACGAGGGTGCCGCAGTAGGGGCCGGTGCAACCGCCGCGGCGCTCGCAGGCGGCGAGGGCTGCGACCACGAGGACGATGTAGACGGAAAACCGGGGAGAGGAGCGCCGTAGCATGGCGCTTAACATTTCACCGGGGGGCGAGAGAAGCAATGCCGGACGGTCTGAGGTCACTCCAGGTCTTGATGATGGCTTCAACCACTTCCTCAAAGGTCACTGGACGTCTCAAAACAGCCGCCAGGGTTGTTGCTCCATTCTGCGATGACGGTTGGGTGCCGTCGAGAAGAATCGACCCGTGCTGCAGGAAGGCATCGCCGCGCCGAACTTGTGCGGAGCCCACGAGTTTGAGGCCGTTCACGAGAATCTCGCCGCCAACGGAGGATGCAAAGCAGGACGCTGGGTGGGCTGATGGGCGGATGGGCGGATGGGCCGGAGCGAGCACCGCTTCCACGGAAAGAGCCCGCAACGCTCTCGCGAGTCGACTGTGGATCTCACAATACGCTTTCCGAAGTGACCCAAACAACGCGATAGGCGCGACGACAGCGTATGTGAGCTCGTGCTCATGCCACACGGCTTGTCCACCGGTGGGCCGGCGCACGATGGGAAGGTCGTAAAACGTGTTCGGTTGATTCCGTCCCAGGGAGAGTGTTGGAGGGTCCCAGCGATAGAAGCGGAGATAGGCCCCGCCATGGCGCGCGACTTCTTCCAGCAGCGCTTCATCCATCGCCATGTTGTATTCGCCAGACCGCCCCACGGCATCGACGATCAGGTTCCAAGGCGGCCCATCCGCCCATCCGCCCATCCGCCCATCAGACCTCAGCGTACGCCTCGACCGGCGGACAGGTGCACACCAGGTTCCGATCGCCGAAGGCGGCATCGATCCGGCTGACGGGCGGCCAGACTTTGTGCTCCCGCGTCGCCGCCGTGGGGAAACCAGCGCGGTCGCGCGCGTAGGGCCGGTCCCAGCCGTCGCTCAGCAAATCGGCGAGCGGGTGGGGCGCGTTCCTCAGCAAGTTGTTCTCACGATCGGCTTCGCCTGTTTCGATCTCGCGAATCTCGCCGCGAATCGCGATCAACGCGTCCACGAACCGGTCCAGCTCCAGCTTCGGCTCGCTCTCCGTCGGCTCCACCATCAACGTGCCCGCGACGGGGAATGAGACCGTCGGCGGGTGGAAACCGTAGTCGATCAGACGCTTGGCGATGTCTTCGACATCCACACCCGCCGAGCTCTTGAACGGGCGCGTGTCGATGATGCACTCGTGCGCGACCAGGCCGTGCTGGCCGGCGTACAGCAATTCGTAGTGTCCGGCTTCCTGCAACCGGCGCGCGATGTAGTTGGCGTTGAGAATCGCCACCTTGGTGGCGAGGGTCAGCCCGTCGCGTCCCATCATGGCGATGTAGGCCCACGAGATCGGCAGGATCGAAGGACTGCCCCACGGCCCCGCGGAGACCGTGCCCGCGCTTTCGGCGAGGGGAACCCCGACATCGATAATCGGGTGCGTGGGAAGATGCGGCGCGAGATGCTCCGCGACGCCGATCGGTCCCATGCCGGGTCCCCCGCCGCCGTGCGGGATGCAGAAGGTCTTGTGGAGGTTCAGGTGGCAGACGTCGGCACCGATGTCGCCCGGGCGGCAGAGGCCGACCTGCGCGTTCATGTTGGCGCCGTCCATGTAGACCTGGCCGCCGTGCTGGTGCACGATGCGGCAGACCTTCTTGATCGACGCCTCGAACACGCCGTGCGTCGACGGATACGTCACCATCAACGCGCCGAGCGTGTCCTTGTGCTCTTTGGCCTTCGCTTCGAGGTCGGCGATGTCGATATTGCCTTGCGCGTCGGTCTTCACGACCACGACGCTCATTCCGGCCATCACCGCGCTCGCCGGATTGGTGCCATGCGCCGACTGCGGAATCAGGCATGTCGTGCGATGGGCTTCGCCGCGGTGCTGGTGGTAGGCGCGAATCACGAGCAGGCCGGCGAACTCCCCTTGCGAGCCGGCATTCGGCTGCAACGACACTCTCGCGAATCCGGTGATCTCGGCGAGCCACTCCTCGAGCTGGCGGAACAGCGTCGCATACCCCTGTGCCTGCGACCGCGGCGCAAATGGATGCAGGCGGTTGAAGCCCGGCCAGCTGATTGGAATCATCTCGCTCGTGGCGTTGAGCTTCATCGTGCACGAGCCGAGGGGGATCATCGCCGCCGTCAGCGACAAATCGCGGTTCTCGAGTCGCTTCAGATAGCGCAGCATCTCCGTTTCGGAATGATGCGTGTTGAAGACGGGATGGGTGCAGAAGGGCGTGGTGCGCGCCAACGATTCGGGAATTGCGGGCCGGGTTTGCAGGGACGCAACACGTTGCGCCCCCAGATCGCGTCCGGTCGGCGCCGCAAACACGCCCACGACGTCGGTCAGATCATCGTCCGTAACCGTCTCATCGAGCGCCACGCCGATTCGTGTCTGAGACAGGGTCCGCAGGTTGATCTGCTTGACGCGCGCGGCATCGAGGATCCGGGGCAGCGCATCCTGCGGCACCTCGACCGCCAGCGTATCGAAGAAGTGGGGATAGGCGAGCCGGTAGCCCAGTTTTTCCAGGGCCGCGGCGAGCGCTGCCGTGTACGCGTGCACGCGTCGCGCGATCCGGCGCAGCCCCTCAGCTTTGGACACGCCGATGATGCGGCCGGGGAGGTGGCGCTTGAACTCGTCGCGCGTCGCGAAGAAGGCGGCGTGCGGGCCGCCGTAGCCGAGCGGGACGCCGAAGCGCTGCGAGTTGCCGACGGCGATGTCGGCGCCCCACTCACCGGGTGGGGCGAGCAGCGTGAGTGCGAGCAGATCGGTCGCGACGGTCACGAGCGCGCCCCCCCCCGCGGTATGCGCCGCTTCGCACAGCGCGCGGTAGTCGCGGATCGCCCCGTCCGTCGCCGGATATTGAAGCAGGGCGCCGATCACGTCGCCCTGCTGGAAATTGAAGGCCGCGGGGTCGGCAACCACGACGTCGATGCCGCGCGCGGCGGCGCGCGTGCGCACCACCGCGATCGTTTGCGGATGACAGTTGACGTCCACCAGGTACGTCAGCTTCCCCTCGTGCTTCGTGACGGCCTCGGTCAGGTGCATCGCTTCTGCGGCGGCGGTGCCCTCATCGAGCAGCGAAGCGTTGGCGATCTCGAGCCCGGTCAGATCCGATACCATCGTCTGGAAATTGAGCAGCGCCTCCAGCCGCCCCTGTGCGATCTCCGCCTGGTACGGCGTGTACGCCGTATACCAGCCGGGATTCTCGAGCACGTTGCGCTGAATCACGGTGGGCGTGAAGCAATCGTGGTACCCCATGCCGAGGTAGGAGCGGAAGACCTGATTCTGCGCGGCGAGCTGGCGCAGTGTTTCGAGAGCTTCCTGCTCGGACCGCGCTTGGGGAATGCGCAGCGGCACGCGCAGCCGGATGTCCGCCGGCACCACGGCGTCGATGAACGCCTCGAGCGAGTCGTACCCGAGCGTCGCGAGCATCGCGGCCTGGTCCTCCGCGGACGGGCCGATGTGTCGTTCCTGAAACAGATCGCGTTCGATATTCATCTTACGGGAGTGTGTAGGATTCCCCTGGTTTCAGAATCGTGACGGCCGACGTGTTGCCGACCAGGCGCCGGAATTCCGCGGGATCGGCCTTGATGATATCCCACGTGTTGTAGTGCATTGGAATAACGCTTTTGGGTTTCACGAATTCCACGGCGCGAGCCGCGTCGGCGACCCCCATCGTGTAATTATCGCCGATCGGCACCAGCATCAGGTCGACGCGGGGGGGGCCGGCCAGGAGCTGCATCTCGAGCGTCAGCCCGGTGTCCCCGGTATGGTAGACCGTCTTCCCGCCGATCGTCACTACGAGGCCGGCGGGATTGGTCGTGTACCGGCCCGTCGGGTCGCCTTCTACGCGGCCACCGTGGAACGCGGGCACCAGCTTCACGATACCGAAGGGGAACTCGTGCGCCCCGCCGATGTGCATGGCGTGACTCGTGCCGCCCTGATCGGCGCAGAACTGCGCCAGCTCGTAGGTCGCCACGATCGTCGCCTTGTGCTGCTTTGACAGCGCGACCGCGTCCCCCAGATGGTCGCCGTGGCCGTGCGAGAGCAGGATGGCGTCGAGGTGGGGCAACTGGTCGGGTCCGATGACGGCGGCGGGATTACCGGTGAGAAATGGGTCGATGATGACGCGCTTTCCGTCCCGCTCCAGCACAAAGCAGGCGTGTCCGTGGAATGTGGCTTTCACTCTCCAACATGCTTCGCGTACGCGTCCGCGCGGAGCAGCCCCTCCAATTCTTTGGGGTCCTTGAGCCTCACCTTCACCATCCAACCCTTGCCGTACGGGTCGCGGTTGACGAGCGCGGGATCCTGCTCGAGGGCCTTGTTCGCCTCGACGACCGTACCGGCCACGGGAGAGTAGAGCTCGGACACCGCCTTCACCGCTTCGATCGTGCCGAAGACGTCGCGCTGCTTGAAGGGTGCACCGGATTTGGGCAGCTCGACGAACACCACGTCCCCCAATTCGCCCTGGGCGTAGTCGGTGATGCCGACTTCCACCACCTGTGCGTCAGTGCTGTCCCGCACCCACTCGTGGTCCTTCGTGTACCGGAGCTCCTTCGGAATGCTGGACATGGGACGAGAGCCTACAACAGGTCCGCTCGGGGCGCCAGCCCTGCGCCATCCTCTTCACTAAGGGCGACGCGTTCATGCCCCCACGGCCGCAGGTCGAGCCGCACCGCAATCGGATCGGGGTCGGGCGACAAGTAATAGAGCCGGCACGGGCGGGGCGGGTCCGCCGCGTCCCACGCGGCGCGTGCGCCGTCCGCAGCCTGCGCGGTGGCCACGATGGAAAGCGGCGCGACGGTCTTCAGCAGCTTCGCCAACCCTTTCGCCGTCGCGTGTTCGACGCGTATCCCCGCATCGTGGTAGCGGCGCTCGATCGCGCGCAGCACGGGGGCGGCGGCGTCCTTGGCATCCAGCGCCGCGAGGATCAGCGTCTGACCAGGCGCTTCATCGCGCACACCACTGCGGGCCGCCCGCTTCCGGAGCTCGGCGAAGACCCGCTTAGCATCTTTCTCGAGATCGCCCAGTGTCCCGGCGTTTTCGATCACATACTGGCTCTGCGGTCGCTTGCGCTCCGCGGGCATCTGCGCCGCAATCATCCGGTCGGCCTCCTCGTTGGACAAGCCCCGCAGAGCGCGGAGCCGAGTCCGGCGCAGTGTGACGGGGGCGTCGATCAGGACGACGGCATCAAACTGCGCCGGATCGAGGACTTCGAATAACAACGGGATGTCGTTCACGACGATAGCATCCCCCCGCTCACCCGCAGCCCGCTGCAGCTCGAGCCGGCGCTGCTGCACGGCGGGATGGACGATCGCGTTGAGCGCCGCGAGGGCGGCTTCGTCGCCGATGACCTTGGCCCGCAATCCGGCGCGATCGAGGGTTCCGTCCCGGCTCACCACGCCGCCTCCAAAACGGCGCGCGATCGCCGTCAGCACCGCGCTGCCGGGCGCCTGGGCTTCGCGGGCAAGCGCGTCGGCATCGATCACGGTGGCTCCCCATTTCTTGAAGAGCTCGACCACCGTCGACTTGCCGGACGCGATATTGCCCGTGAGACCTACGTTGAGCATCTAGAGTAGCGCGGTTTGATCTTCATCTTGCCGGGGAACGCGGTGGCAGTGCCTGCACCGTGCCTCATACGATTCCCGTCCACCAACCATGATGATCGGACTGTCCCACAACGCCGGCTTGCCGTTGACGAGCCGCTGATTCCTGGTTGCCGGACCCCCGCACACCACGCAGATCGCTTGGAACTTGTCGACGACCTCGGCGACACACATGAGGATTGGCATCGGACCGAACGGCAGACCCCGGAAATCGACGTCGGTGCCCGCGAGAATGACGCGAACTCCGCGGTCGGCGAGCCGGTTCGCAAGATCGACGATGCCGTCGTCCAGGAACTGCGCCTCGTCGACGGCGACGACTTCGGTGGTGTCGCGGAGGCGGCGCGAGATCTCATCGGCTGAATCGACGGGCTCGGCTTCGACCGTCACGCCGTCGTGCGACGAAACCGAGAAGAGGCCGGCGTACCGCGCATCTAGATGGGACTTAAAGACTTGCACCTGCTTGCGAGCGATCACCGCGCGGCGCACGCGGCGGATCAGCTCTTCCGATTTGCCGCTGAACATCACGCCCGCGATGACTTCGATCCATCCTGAGCGGGTGGGTTGCTGGAACATGGGCCCTCACGTTACACGCTGAGCGGGCCAGGGAGCAACGGATCGTCGCAGGGGAGGGGTGGGGGGGGGTCGAGAAAGTCCAGTAAACTTGCGGATTTTCGGGGGATATCCCATAGTTCTTCAGTATTCATGCGGGTTTTCGCGCCCCCCCTTCAAGGAGATCGCAGTGAACAAGGCTGAACTCACCTCCGCGTTGGCGATGCGTACGAAGATGTCGAAGGCCGATGCCACGCGCACCGTTGAAGCGCTCTTCGACGACAAGGGCATCATCGCCACAGAGTTGAAGAAGGGCTCGAAGGTGCAGATCACCGGCTTCGGCAATTTCGAGGCACGCAAGCGCGCCGCAAGGATGGGTCGCAACCCGAAGACGGGCGGCGTCATTCAAATCAAGGCGTCGATCGCTCCTGCATTCCGCGCGGGGAAACAGCTGAAGATGGCGGTGAACAACAAGAAGTAGGCTTTCAGCCCCGATCAGGCCGTGCGGTGACTCTCCGTCCTCGAATCGAGACCCCCGAGAGACGCCGCACGGCTTGATCCGCAGCATCGGGCGACACCTCGACGAGAGAAAACGTCTCCCGCACATCGATTTTCCCAATCTGGCCCTTCTGCAGGCCTACTTCCTTGATCAGCGCGCCGACAAGGTCTTTGGCGCTCGCGCGGTCCTTCGTTCCAACGGTCACGAAGACTTTCGCCCAGCCCGATTGCGGCGACGCGACCGGCGCGGGTTGGCTGACGGCAGATGGCTGACGGCTGATCGCCAGTAAGGCTGCCGCCACGAGCGCCGGATCGTGCTCCTCGAACAATGGCGCCAGCACGGCCAGCTCCGCGTCCACGTCGCCTTGAGTGAGACGCGCCGAAATCTCTGCCCGCAACGCCGCGTTGCGATCCTGCGCGCGATCGGCGCGCGACGGCAAGGCGAACGACGAGAGGGACGCGATGGACTTGAGATACGGGACCTGCGATGCCAGTGCGACCACCAGAGGCTGGGCAATCGCCGAGAGCTGGCGTAGCTCTTCGCGCGTGGGCAACGTCGTGGCAACCACCGCATCCGGAGGTTCTGCCGGCACCGCCACGTCGCCTCCCTTCCATACATATGGCCGTACGGACTGCACCGCATCGAGCACGTCGCGCGCGGCGATTGCCCGGCGACCGGCCGGCGCAACCGCGTAGCGCGCCGACGCGACCGGTCCCAGCGGCTTTCCGTCCGAGTCGAGCGGCAGGTCGCCTACGATCTCGGCGCGGCGCGCGTGGCGCTCGATGAAGTCGGTGAGGCCGTGGGGGTCCCAGCTGAGAATCACCCGGCGTGCCTCGGGAGCCTCACCGAGTAGCGTGTCGAGCTCGCCGGCGAACGATTCCGGCCAGGCGATGACGAGCGTGTCGAGTGTGGCGAGCTTGAGCGCGGAGCGCGAGAGCAGGGTGCCGAGATCCGCGGGGGATCCGACGAGGACACCTACACGCCCTTCCTTTAAGAGGGCGGCCGTGCGGGCGAGGCCGGTGACGGCGTGAGCACGAAGCTCAGGGGGGGCCGCATCGGCCCAGAGCGTGGCCTGTTCATGGTCCGCGCAAACGATGACTGCACGAGGATCCATCAACTCCCAGGCCTTTCCCGCCCGTTCCACCGCGGGAGGGATCACCAACACGACGTGCCGCACACGAGCCTCGATTGTCAAAGGGTGCTAATTTCTGAGCGGTGAAAGCTACTCGCTTGCTCGTAATCCTCCTATACGCGATGGAGTGATCCGACGATGACCGAAGGTCTCTCCCCCAACCTGCAGCATCTCGAGACGTCGGCGACGATTGCGATCTCCGCGGAAGCCAAGCGGCGCAAAGCCGCGGGGGAGGACGTCATCGACCTGGGCGCCGGCGAGCCCGACTTCCCGACGCCGCCGATTCCGGCTGATGCGGGGATTCGCGCGATCAAGGACGGGAAGACCCACTATTCGCCCAACGAGGGGATTCTCGAGCTGCGCGCCGCGGCAGCGACGCACCTCTCCCTGCTGTCGGGCGGCCGCCCGGTCAACGCCGATCACATCGTCGTGTCGAACGGCTCGAAGCAATCGCTCTTCAACGCCTGCTTCACGCTGTTCGGCCCGGGCGATGTCGTCGCGATCCCCTCGCCTGCCTGGGTCTCGTATCCGCAGATCGTGCACCTGGCACGCGCCCGACCGGTCATGATCGCCGGCGATCCCGAGTGGAGTCTGAAGGCGAGCGTGAAGGACCTCGAGCGGATGTTGCCCGGCGCGACCGGCCTGATTCTCTGCTCGCCCTGCAATCCCACCGGCGCCGTGTACACGCACGCCGAGATCCGCGCGATCGCGCAGTGGGCGACGGCCAAGAAGGTCTGGGTGATCGCGGATGAGATCTACCGGCGGATTCATTACGGCACGGGGCCAGCGCCGTCGTTCCTCGATCTCCCGGACGATTTGCTCGAGCGCGTGGTGCTCATCACCGGCGTCAGCAAGACGTACGCGATGACGGGATGGCGCATCGGGTTCGCGCTCGCGCCGGCCAAGATCGCGAAAGCGATGGCGGCGCTGCAGTCGCACACCACCACGGGCGCAAATCACCCGGCCCAATACGCCGCCGCCGCCGCCCTCGGCGACGAGCGGGTCGAGCAGGACGTGAACCGCATGGTGGGCGAGTTCCGCAAGCGCCGCGACTTGGTGGTCGCGCGGTTCCGGCAGGATCTGCCCGGCGTCGAATTCGTCGATCCGCTCGGCGCGTTTTACTTCTTCTTCAGAGTGGACTCGTTCGGGAAGATCACTGGGACGGACTTCTGTACGCGCCTGATCACTCAGTCTGGTGTCGCGTTGGTGCCAGGCGCTGCGTTTGGGGACGACCGCTGGGTGAGGCTGTCTTACGCCGCTGCAACAGATTCGATCAAGCAAGCGCTCGACCGGATTGTGACCTTCGTCAGAAAACTGGGGGACTAGAGCTTCGCCGGCCGGTGCGACAAGACTTCGACGCCACTCGGCGTCATCAGACAGTCGTCCTCAATCCTCACGCCGAACTTCCCCAGCTGGTAAATCCCGGGTTCGTCGGTAAACACGATCCCAGGCTCGAGCCGGGTCGCGTTGCCTTCCACCATGTACGGCGGCTCGTGGCCGTCCATTCCCATGCCGTGGCCCAGCCGGTGCGTGAAGTATTGGCCATAACCGGCATCGCGGATGACTTTGCGCGCCGCACGGTCCACTTCCTGGCACTGCGTCACGCTGGGTTTCGCGTTCTCGATCGCCGCGGTCTGCGCGTCGTGCACGATGTTGTAGACCTTCTTGAACTCGTCCGAGGGCGCGTCGCCAAACCAGATCGTGCGCGTGATGTCCGAGGTGTAGCCCTCGACCCGCGACCCGGCATCGATCAGCACGACGGTTTCGCGCGTGAGCTGGCCCGCGGAGGGGCCGCCATGCGGCAGCGCGCTCGACTGTCCGAACTGCACCAAGCCGCCGCCCGGTGAGTTGCGACTGGCCATCTCACGCGACAGGAGCGCCGAGACATCCCGCTCCGACATCCCGACGGCCAGCTGAGAGAAGGTCGCCGCGATCGATGCTTCCGTAGCGGCGATGGCCTGACGGATCAGTGCGATCTCTTCGGGACTCTTAATGATGCGCAGGCGCTCCGTGACCGCAGTGCCGTCGCGCGGGATCCAGCCCCGGACCTTGGTCGTCAGACGCACGTAGCTCTGGTAGGAGGTCGTGGGCTCGACGGCGACTTCACCGGCGCGCGCAAGTGGCTTCATTTGCTGGGCGGCTTTTGCCACGAGCAGCCAGGGATCCTCCTGCTCCTCCCAACCGCGCGCATCGCCGATCACGGTGTTGCGCTTGATGCGCTCCACCTCGAACGACGGACAGACGATCGCCGGCGTCCCGCTCGCGGGGATCATGAGCAGGATGAGGCGCTCGCTGCGTCCGGGGTTGTAGCCGGTGAAATACTGGAAATTGGTGCTCGGCTCGACGACGAGCAGATCGAGCTTGCGGCTCTTGAGCTCGGCTTGTGCGCGCGAGATGCGTTGGGAGAACACTGCCGGACCCAGGGTGGGATTCTGCGTGCGGAGTGTGGCGTGCGGCGCAGAAGCGTCGGGTTCGCCACGCCGCACGCCGAACGCCGCACGTCCAACGATCGGCACTGCCACCAATCCTGCAGTTGAAAGAAACTCGCGTCGTTCCATAGTGCGGCTATATTACGCGAGCCTCACTCGCGCGGGAAGGCGCACAACCGCATGCATTTCGAAGCACGCATCGAGCCGCTCAACGGCAAGCTCCCGAAGGTCACGTACCGCTGGGATCCTGAGACGGACATCCTGACCGTTGCCTGCAAGGGCGTGCCGAAAGGGAACGGGATGAACGGAACGGTGGATCTCGAGGGCGGGGACGGCTCCTTTGTGGTGATCGACGTCGCCGGCGGGGCGCTGCGCGGTGTGGACGTCGTCACGTGGCCTGACGATGTGCGAACTGTGGCGTCGCTCCAGCCGCCGGAGACGTCGAAAGAAGGCCAGGTTACGTTCCCCGGTCGCCGTTCCCAACCCGGCATCGCCGCCGTGGAGGTCGATACGCCCCTGACCGTGGACAAGAATCCGTCGGAATCAGTCTTTCACATTCGCGTGGGCCGACAGCGCGCTGCGACCGTCGTGCGCGTGGCCGATCACATGCTGGTGGAGGTCGACAAACAGTCCCGCATCGCCGGACTCTGGCTGCTCGACGTGCCGCCCTTCCCGAACGTCGAAGCCACGGCGTAGTGGACGATAGATTCGAGCGCTACGTCACCGAGCTGTTCGCCGCTGAAGACCCGATTCTCTCAAGAATCCGCGCCCGCCACGCCGCCGAGAATCTCCCAGCGATCAACGTTTCGCCCGAAGAAGGCAAGCTGTTGTACCTCCTGCTGCTCGCGATTCAAGCGAAGCGGGTCCTGGAGATCGGATCGCTGGGCGGGTACAGCGGCGTCTGGCTCGCCCGCGCGCTCCCACCCGGGGGCGAGCTGACAACGATTGAAAAGGATCCCAGACACGCGAACATCGCACGCGAAGCGTTCGCGTCCGCGCGCCTGCATGGCCGCGTGCAGCTGATCGAAGGATCCGCGCTCGACGTGCTGCCGAAGCTGCCGCCCGGTTTTGACGCGGTGTTCATCGATGCCGATAAGGAGCCGCTCCCCAAATATTTCGATTGGGGCATGAAGCTGCTCAGGCGCGGCGGTTTATTGTTGTGTGACAACGCCTTCTTCCATGGTGCGGCGGTCGATTCCAACGATCGGTCCCCGAACGCCGTCGGTGTGCGGGCCTTCAACGAGTTAGCCGCGCGTGATCCGCGGCTCGTGGCGACGATCATTCCCGTCAGAGATGGATTGGTCGTTGGGGTGAAGATTCGGGACAGCGCATGACCTGGTGGCACGCGCTGATCGACGCGGGCGCTGTTGCTGGGGGTTCGGGGTTAGGGGTTTGGGATCGGGGAGAAACCGCCACGTACGACACCTCCATTGTGGAGGACTCGGAGCTCCAAACGCACCCGATTCCCCCTAACCCCCAACCCCTAGTCCCCAATCCCGTCTCATTTCTCAATGGCATGGAGCGCTGGAGCGTCGTCGCGTACGACGGCGTAGCGCAGATCGTCAATGCGTACGTCGCCGTCGCGGTGTGCCGGCGCGACGACCGCGGTGTGTTACATGCGACGCTCGAGCGCAGCCGGGCGTTTGCGATCGCTCCCGTGGGCCGCCTGAGTCCAGCGCTGCGGGCGTTGCTGGAGCAGGGGGCGCCCGACATCGAGCCGGTCGATGACGCGCTGGTGGGCCAGCCGGCGCGCTACCTGGAGCAGGTCGAGAGCACCGTGCGACGGGCGCGCGCGCACCTCGAGCGCGAGCTGGCGGACGCAGCGACGGCAGCACTGGGCGCCGACGAGTGGCTCGTACTGGATGGTCTGCTGTCCCGATCGCCCGCCGTCGCGCGGCATCCACGCGCCCTCGGCGTCATCAAGAGTCACGGCGCGCAGTTTTTGGAGGGCAGGGGACTTGAACGCGCGTTGACGCTGCCGGCCGGTTGCCGGACGTCGGTCTTTGCCGTGCGCGGCGGGCACACGCGCACCGAAGTGTACTCGTGGTACCTCCGGCTCTGGCCGTGGGAAGGGAACGATTTGCTGTACGGATTGCTGCGGGTTGAAGCGCGCGCCGATCGCGAGACCGTCGCGCGCGCGTCGGCGGTGAGCGGCTGGCTGTGGGCCGAGCGGGCCCCGCTCGCGACGCCGGCCACACGGTGGGACCGGCTGTTGTATCCTTTACATCACGTGGAGGAATACCTGAAGGCTCGTGCGCCGCGCTCCCCCGCGGCTCGCTCTCGGTTGCCGGTCGCATGATCGAGAAAGCGATCCCAGTCGCCATCGGTCGGGTCGTCGCCACCGAGCT
>WNFO01002718.1_pt1 | contig 15734 bp, 15 predicted proteins | sample 5400251 | NCBI WGS metagenome assembly WNFO01 (sample SAMN13153354, study PRJNA577476) | soil metagenome | isolation source: 100 cm saprolite under Madrone tree | place: USA:California | collected 2016-06-14 | reverse complement strand
CGTTGAGGGTTGGGCCCCACGCAACGGGATGCGTCGAACCCCGCCAGGCCCGGAAGGGAGCAACGGTAAGGCGCTCCTCTCGTGTGCCGTGGGAGTACCTGACCGGAGCAGGTTTCGTGCGGCGATCGCGGGACGGGCGGTTCGATTGAGGGTGCACGGTCTTTGACGTATCAGGTCCTGGCGCGGAAGTGGCGGCCGCAGGAGTTCGACGCGGTCGTGGGGCAAGACCCGGTCACCCGCACGCTCCGCAACGCGCTTAGCTCGGGCCGGGTGGCCCACGCCTACCTCTTCACCGGCCCGCGCGGCGTCGGCAAGACCACCACCGCGCGGTTGCTCGCCAAGGCGCTCGCCTGCACCGCGCGCACCGGGCCCGAGGCGTGCGGCGCGTGTCCCTCCTGCCAGGACTTCGTCTCGGGGGCGCCGGTCGACGTGATGGAGATCGACGCGGCCTCCAACACGAGCGTGGACGACATCCGGACGCTCCGCGAGAACGTGAAGTACGCGCCCGCTCGAGGCCGCTTCAAGGTCTACATCGTGGACGAGGTGCACATGCTCTCCGGGGCGGCGTTCAACGCCTTCCTGAAGACCCTGGAAGAGCCGCCTGCCCACGTGGTGTTCATCCTGGCCACGACGGATCCGAAGAAGATCCCGGCGACCGTGCTGTCGCGCTGCCAGCGCTTCGACTTCCGGCCGATCGCCCCCGAGCAGCTCACCCTGAGCCTCACCCGCATCCTCGAGCAGGAGGGCGTACCCTTCGAGCCGGGCGCGCTGCCGGTGCTGATCCGGGCCGCCGAGGGGAGCCTGCGCGATGCGCTCTCGCTGCTCGACACCGCGATCGCCTACGGCGAGGGGAAGCTCGACGAGGCGGGCGTGGCCCGCCTGCTCGGCTCCTCCTCGCCGGTGCACGTGCGCGGCTTCGTGGCCGCGCTGCTCTCCCGCGACGGCGCCGCCGCCCTGGAGGCGATCGATCGCGCGGCCACCGGCGGCGAGGACCTGGGGGCGCTCTGCCGCGAGGCCATCGAGATGGCCCGCCGGCTCCTGGTGCTGAAGGTCGCCACCGCCGCGCCATTCGCCGATCTGACTCCCGCCGAGGCCGCCGAGCTGCGGGCCGCCGCGGAGCCGGTGAGCGCCGACGAGCTGATCTACGTGCTGCGCGCGTTCCTCGACGCCGACGGGGAGATGCGTCGCTCGCCCCATCCGCGGGTCGAGCTCGAGATCGCGGCGGTTCGCGCGACGCGGCGTCCGCAGCCGCAGGCCATCGAGACGCTGATCACCAAGCTCGAGGAGGCGGAGGCGCGGCTGCGGCAGATGCCCACGTCGACGGGCGGCTCCGCGCCCGCCCGCCCGGTGGTGGTGCAGACGACGCTGCTCGACGCCCGGCCGGCTCCCGGCGCGAGCCCGCCGCCCCGCCCCGCCGCCACTCCGTCGCCCGCGTCCGCACCCGTGCCCAGCGCGCCGGCCCGCAGCTCCCGGCCGCCCGAGGACGAGCCCCTGGTCGAGACCGCCGCGGCCGACATCGAGGTGGCCGCGGCGATACCGGTCTCCGCGAGCAGCCTCGACACGGCGTGGGAGCGCGTGGTCACCGACCTGATGAAGCGCAAGGCCCTGCTGGGCTCGGTGCTGCAGCACGCGACGCCGCTGCGCGTGGAGGACGGCGTGCTCACGCTCGCGCTGCAGGCGAGCGGCTTCCACCGCGAGATGCTGAACGATCGCGGCAACAAGGAGCTGATCAACGAAGCGGTGCAGCGCCACGTGGCGTCGGCGCGCCGGTTCGAGCTCGATCCCAATGGCGTCGCGCCGGCCGGCGGCGGCGGGGCCCGGAACCATCCGGCCGTGCAGGCCGCGCTCAGCGCATTCCAGGGAGAGGTGGTCGCGGTGCGGCCCCGGACCCCGGAGGAAGGAGAGAAACCGTGAAAGGCTTCGGCAACATCATGAAGGAGGCGCAGAAGCTCCAGGCCCAGATGGAGCAGCTCCAGGCGGAGGCGGCCAAGAAGACGGTGGAGGCCACCTCGGGGGGCGGGATGGTCACGGTGGTGGCCAACGGCAAGCAGGAGGTGGTGTCGATCAAGATCGATCGCGAGGTCATCAACCCCGAGGACGCGCAGATGCTCGAGGACCTGGTGCTCGCGGCGACCAACGAGGCGCTGCGCAAGTCGAAGGAGATGGTGCAGGGGGAGATGAGCAAGATCACCGCCGGACTCAAGATCCCCGGGCTCGGGATGTAATGGCCTACTACCCGGAGCCGGTGGCGCGCCTCATCGAGGCGCTCCAGCGCCTGCCCGGCATCGGGCCCAAGACCGCCCAGCGGCTGACCTTCTTCCTCCTCAAGCGGCCGGCCCCCGAGGTGGCCGCGCTCGGGGAGGCGCTCACCCAGCTCAAGCAGCGCATCGTGCACTGCTCGGTCTGCTTCAACGTGACCGAGCAGGATCCCTGTCGCATCTGCACCGAGCCGCAGCGCGACCAGCGAACGCTCTGCGTGGTGGAGGAGCCCAACGACCTGCTCGCGCTGGAGCGCACCGGCGAGTTCCGCGGTCGCTACCACGTGCTGCTGGGCGCGCTCTCCCCCCTCGACGGCATCGGCCCCGAGGACCTGCGCGTGCGCGAGCTGCTGGCCCGGCTCGACAACGACCACGTGGAGGAAGTGATCCTCGCCACCAACCCGAGCGTGGAGGGCGAGGCCACCGCGATCTACCTGGCCCGGCTGCTGAAGCCGCTCGGCATGCGGATCACCCGCATCGCGCGGGGGCTGCCGGTGGGCGGCGACCTCGAGTACGCCGACGAGGTGACGCTCTCCAAGGCCATGGAAGGGCGCCGGGAGATGGGGTAGCCGCGCTTGGCGGGCGTCCGGCCGTGTGATAGAACTGGAACCGGACGGTTCCCTCCTGGATTCCCCGATAGCTCAATGGTAGAGCATCCGGCTGTTAACCGGAGGGTTGCAGGTTCGAGTCCTGCTCGGGGAGCCACTCCTCCTCCCGATGCTATAATCGCCCCGTGCCCCCCCTGACCGACGCGCGCAAGAAGTCCCTCCGCCGCGAGATGGAAGCGCTTCTCGGCGCGGGCGGGGTCCTCTCCGACCCCGACGAGCTGATGGTCTACGAGTCCGACGGGCTCACCCTCTTCCGGGCCCTGGCCGACTTCGTGGTGTTTCCCCGCACCGCCGAGGACGTGTCAATTCTGGTCAAGCTGGCCAATCGCGAGGGCATCCCGTTCGTGGCCCGCGGTGCCGGCACCGGACTCTCCGGGGGCTGCCTGCCGTCCGAAGGCGGCCTCGTCATCTCGCTCATGCGGATGAACCGGGTGCTCGAGGTCGACTACGACAACCAGGTGGTGGTGGTGGAGCCGGGCCTGGTGAACCTGCATCTCTCCTGGGCGGTCGGCCCGCAGGGTTTCTACTACGCCCCCGACCCGTCGAGCCAGCAGGCGTGCACCATCGGCGGCAACATCGCCAACAACTCGGGCGGCCCGCACACGCTGAAGTACGGGGTGACGACCAACCACGTGCTGGGCCTCGAGGTGGTGCTGCCGGACGGCGAGCTGATGTGGCTCGGCGGCAAGACGCGCGACGCGCAGGGCTACGACCTGGTCGGCCTCTTCGTCGGCTCCGAGGGCACCTTCGGCATCGCGACCAAGATCGTCGTGCGCATCCTCAAGAAGCCGCAGGCGGTCAAGACGGTGCTGGCGGTGTTCGATCAGGTGGACCAGGCCTCGGAGGCGGTGTCCGCCATCATCGCGCGCGGCCTCGTGCCCGCCGCGATGGAGATGATCGACCAGCTCACCATCGAGGCGGTGGAGGACGCGTTCGGCTGCGGCTACCCGCGCGACGCGGCGGCCGCGCTGCTGATCGAGCTGGACGGCCTCGCGGCCGGCATGGAGGCGCAGGCCGAGCGGGTCGTCAAGGCCTGCCGCGACTGCGGCGCCCGTGAGGTGCGCACCGCGCGCGACGAGGCCGAGCGCGCGCTCCTCTGGAAGGGCCGCAAGTCGGCCTTCGGCGCCTACGGCCGCATCTCGCCCGCCTACATGGTGATGGACGGAGTGATCCCGCGCACCAAGCTGCCCTACGTGCTGGGGCGCGTGAACGCGATCGTGGCCGCCCACGGCCTGCGCGTCGGCAACGTCTTCCACGCGGGCGACGGCAACCTCCACCCGAACATCCTCTACGATCCGCGCAATCCGGGCGAGGAGGCGCGGGTGGTGGCGGCGGGCGCCGAGATCCTGAAGGTCTGCGCCGAGGTGGGTGGCTCGATCTCGGGTGAGCACGGCATCGGCCTCGAGAAGGTGGACTACATGCCGTTCATCTTCTCGGAGGCGGACCTGGCCTGTATGCACCGGGTGAAGGACGCGTTCAACCCCACCGGCCTCTGCAATCCGGGCAAGATCTTCCCGAGCAACAAGGCCTGTGTCGAGGTCGGGCCGGCCTACCGTCCGCATCCGATCGAAGAGAAGGGGCTCGCGCAGCGGTTCTAGCGGGACCTTCGGAGACTGTGGTGCCCTCAGGGGTGTTCGACCAGCTGCGCCGCATCGTCGGCGCGCCTCACGTGCTGACCGGGGTGGAGTGCTCGCCCTACGTGGTGGACGGCCGCGCGCCCGAGGCGGCGGTCTTCCCGGCCACGCGCGAGGAAGTCGCGGCGGTGGTCACCCTCGCCGCCGAGCAGGGGCTGCCGGTCACCCCGTGGGGCGGGGGGACCAAGATGTGGATCGGCTCGCCACCGAACCGGATCGGCCTCGTGCTGGCGCTCAAGCGGCTCGATCGCATCCTCGAGCACGAGCCGGGCGATCTCACCGTCACCGTCGAGGCGGGCCTCACGTTCGACCGGCTGCAGGCCGAGCTGGGCAAGCGGGGGCAGTGGCTCTCGCTGGATCCGGCCGCGTCCGACCGGGCGACGGTCGGCGGCATCCTCGCCAGCGACGCCTCGGGCCCGCGCCGGCATCTCTACGGCACCGCGCGCGACCTGGTGATCGGCCTCACCGTGATCGGCGCCGACGGCCGCGCGGTGCGCGGCGGGGGCAAGGTGGTCAAGAACGTCGCGGGCTACGATCTTCCGAAGCTCTACATCGGCTCGTTCGGCACGCTCGGGATCCTGGTGGAGGCCACCTTCAAGCTCCGCCCGAGGGCGGACGTCGATCGGCTCGTCGTCGCGCGCTTCGACCGGCTGAAGGACGCGGGTCAGGCCGCGCGCGCGGTGCTCGGCTCCGACCTGATTCCGTCCGCGCTCGAGCTGGTCGACGACCAGGCGCTCGAGCGGCTGGGCCAGGGCGACGGCGCCGCGCTCCTGGTCGGCCTCGACGGCATCGCGCCGCAGGTCGAGTGGCAGGTGGCGGAGCTGGAGCGGCTGCTGGCTCCGCTGGGCCTGCGCGAGAGCCGGGTCCTCGATGGCGAGCTGCGCGACGAGACCTGGCGCGCCTGCGCGGCCCTGGGCCGCCCCGGCCACGACGCCGTCGCCGCGGTGATGAAGTGGGCGGTGCTGCCGACGCAGCTGGCCGAGCTGATGGCCGAGGGCGCGTCCGCCGCCCAGCGGAACGGGCTCCGCGCGGAGATGACCGCGCACGCGGGGGTGGGCATCGTCACCGCGAGCCTGTCCGGGAGTGCCGACCCCGGTCCGGTGGTGGCCACGCTCACCGACTGGCGCGACCTCGTCGTGGGCGCCAACGGCCATGCCACGGTGGCGTGGGCCCCGCTCGCGGTGAAGGAGCGCGTGCCGGTCTGGGATGATCCCGGCCCGACGCTGCGCCTGATGAAGGGCATCAAGGAGCGACTCGATCCGAGCGGCATCCTGAATCCCGGCCGCTTCGTGGGAGGCATCTGAGGCCATGGCGCACGCCCCGACGACCACCGTGGCGTCGCACGCCCCGCTCACCCTGCACGGGCTGAGCGTCGAGGGCGTCGACCGCTGCGTGCACTGCGGCCTCTGCCTCGCCTACTGCCCGACGTTCTCCGAGCTGGGCACCGAGATGGATTCGCCGCGCGGCCGCATCTTGCTGATCAAGTCGCTGGCCGAGGGGCGCATCGCCCTGACCGACTCCACCACCGCGCACCTGGATCTCTGTCTCGGCTGCCGCGCCTGCGAGACCGTGTGCCCCTCGGGCGTGCCTTACGGCCAGCTCATCGAGGCGGCGCGCGCAGAGATCGAGCGCCAGCGGCCGGGCGGCCCGCTGCGGCGGCTCTTCCGCTGGGTGAACTTCTCGCTGCTGCTGCCGAGCCCGCGCCTCCTGCGGCTGGCCGCGGCGGGCCTGCGGTTCTATCAGGCGAGCGGCCTGCGCCGCCTGCTGCGCGGATCGGGCCTGCTCGCGCTCCTGCCCGCGTCGCTCCGGCACTGGGAGCCGCTGCTGCCCGAGCTGCCACCCGCGGCGGACCGGGCGCCGCTGCCCGAGGTGACCGCGGCCCAGGGCGCCCGGAGAGGACGCGTGGGTCTCCTCACCGGCTGCATCCAGCAGGCCGTCTTCGGCCCGCACAACCGCGCGACCGCGCGCGTCCTGGCGCGCAACGGCCTCGAGGTCGTGGCCCCTCGCGCGCAGGCCTGCTGCGGGGCCCTGCACGCGCACGCGGGGGAGCACGCCACCGCGCTCACGCTCGCCCGGCGCACCATCGAGGCCTTCGAGCAGGCCCGGGTCGAGCAGATCGTCGTCAACACGTCGGGCTGCGGCGCGCACATGAAGGCCTACGGCACGCTGCTGGCCGACGACCCCGCCTGGCGCGAGCGCGCGGCCCGCTTCGCGGCGCGCGTGCGCGACGTCTCCGAGATCCTGGCCGAGCAGCCCCTGCGCGGCCCGCTCCGGCCGGTCGCGCGCAGCGTCACGTATCACGATCCCTGTCACGTCGTGCACGGGCAGAAGATCCGCACCGAGCCGCGCGCGCTGCTGGCCCAGATCCCCGGGCTGCGCGTCGTGGAGCTCAAGGAGGCCGACTGGTGCTGCGGCTCGGCCGGCACGTACAACCTGACCCAGCCCGAGATGGCAACCCGCCTGCAGGAGCGCAAGGTCGCTCACGTGCAGGCCACCGGCGCGGACGCAGTGGTGACCGCGAATCCCGGCTGCATCATCCAGATCGCGCAGGGTCTCGCCGCGAAGGGCTCGCCGATCCAGGTGCTTCACCTCGTCGAGCTGCTGGACCAGGCCTACTCTCCCTCGCCCCCGAAGGGGGAGAGGCAGGGTGAGGGGGGCGAAGGTGAGGGGGGCGAAGGGGGGGGGCCTCTCGCATGGCTCGCGTGAAGGTGATGGACGCCGCCGATCTCGTCCCAGGCAAGGGAGCGCTCGTCACCATCAACGGCCAGGACGTCGCGCTCTTCCGCCGCGGCGACGAGATCCTGGCCATCGGCAACGAGTGCCCGCACCAGGGCGGCAGCCTCTGCGACGGCTGGGTGGAAGGCGATATCGTGATCTGCCCGCTGCACGGCTGGGAGTTCGATCTGCGCTCCGGCGCCTGCATGACGGTGCCCGGCGAGAGCGTCCCGCGCTACACCGCGACGGTGGAGGACGGCGCGATCTACCTGGAGGAGGCCGAGTGAGCAGTCCGGAGCGCCCGGACCGCGTTCCGCAGGAGCACAAGGCCACCGCCCCACGGGCCATCGGCTGCTTCGTGCTGACCATCTCCGACTCGAAGACGCCGGAGACCGACACCAGCGGCACGCTCATCCGCGAGCATCTCACCGCCGCGGGGCACCGCGTGGTCGGCCACGCGATCGTGCGGGACGAGCCGACCCAGGTGACCGCGGTGATCGGGAAGGGCTGCGCGGATCCCGCCGTCGAGGCCTTCATCCTCACCGGCGGCACCGGGGTCACCTCGCGCGACTCGACGTTCGAGGCGGTGGAGGCGCTGCTGGACAAGCGGCTCACCGGCTTCGGCGAGCTGTTCCGCATGCTCTCCTACGCGGAGGTGGGCGCGGCCGCCATGCTCTCCCGCGCTCAGGGCGGCGTGGTGCAGGGGCGGGCGCTCTTCTCGCTGCCCGGCTCGCCCAATGCCTGCCGGCTCGCGCTGGAGAAGCTGATCCTGCCCGAGCTGGGGCACGTGCTGCGCGAGGTCCGGCGCTGATCCGCTCCGGGTCGCCGCTAAACGCCATCGCGGTATAATCGACCCGTCCCCGAGCATCACACCCCCAGGAGGCTTGCAGATGCGTCGTCCGGCTCTTCCCCTTGCGCTCGTCCTGTCGCTTGTCGTGGCCTCGACGGCCGTCGCCCCGGCCCGAGCCGCGGATCCGCTGTGGCGGGACAGCCCGGGAGTTGCCGCACCCCCGGACATCGTCCGGCTCAACGACTTCATGCACGACCTCTCGGAGCGCATGAAGCCGTCGCTCGTGCAGGTGCGGGTGCGTCGGGCCGCGGAGCCCCAGGCCGAGGGACAGGAGCAGCAGGGGACGCCCGAGGAGCGCCGCAGCGCGGGCTCGGGCTTCATCATTCGCGAGGACGGCTACCTGGTGACGAACGCGCACGTGGTGGGCGACGCCGAGCGCATCCAGGTCCGGCTCTCCGACGGCCGCCGCTTCGACGGCCGGCTGGTCGGGCTCGACGAGCGCGTGGACCTGGCCCTGCTCAAGATCGAGGCGAGCGGCCTGCCGGTCGCGCTGCTCGGCGACTCCAACCGCACGCGGGTGGGCGAGTTCGTGCTGGCGCTCGGTCATCCCTTCGGGCTCGAGCAGACCGTGTCATTCGGCATCGTGAGCCGCAAGGGTGCGCCCATCCAGGTGGCGGCCCCCGGCTTCGAGTTCATCCAGACCGATGCGGCGGTGAACCCCGGCAACTCGGGCGGGCCGCTCGTCAACATGGCGGGTGAGGTCGTCGGGATCAACAGCATGGCCGCGGTCAACGGCTCCATAGGCTTCGCGATCCCGGTGAACCTGGTGAAGGCGCTCCTCCCGCAGCTCGCCGAGAAGGGCAAGGTCGAGTGGGGCTGGCTCGGCGTCAGCATCGCGGAGGTCCCCGACGAGGACGCGGCCAAGTTCGGGCTCAAGGAGCCGAAGGGCGTGCTGATCCGCCAGGTGGTGGTCGGCCAGCCCGCCGACCAGGGTGGGATCAGGGCCAACGACGTGGTGGTCTCGGTGGACGGCGCCAGCGTGGAAGGGCCGCGCGATCTGCAGCGGATCATCTCGAGCACGCCGGTGGGCAAGATCGTGAAGATCTCGCTGATGCGGGAGGGCAAGGAGCAGGAGGTCGCGGTCACCGTGGGTGCCTACCAGGCCGCCCCGCTGCGTGCGCCTCGCCGCCCCGGGCCCGTGCCGGCGCCCCGGCAGCCGCAACCGCAGCCGTCGCCTCCGTCGCCTCAGCAGCCTCGCTGAGGCCGGTGCCTCGCCTGGCCCGCCGCCGCCCGGCCGCCCCCTTCATCCTCGGGCTGTCGCTGGCGGCGGCGTTCGCCTGGGCGCCGGCGGCCCCGGCGACCGCGGCCCAGGTCGAGTCGCTCCTCCCGTCCGACCGGCTGACCGTGCCGGACCCCGGCCAGGCGACCGGCCGCCGCATCGCCCTGCCGGCGCCCGACTGCGGCGTCGACGCCGCGGGCTGCGACGAGGTGCGCCTGCTGAACGAGCTCGACGGCTGGAGCGTCAACCCGCGGATCGCCATCCGATTCTCCGGGCCGGTGGCGCTCGACAGCGTCACGCGGGCCACCGCGTTCATCGTGCCGCTCTGGGCGGAGCCGCTGCCCTCGCCGGTGGGCCTCACCCAGCTCGTGTGGGACGCGGAGCACAACACGCTCTACGCCCGCCCGGAGCGCTCGCTCCTGCAGGCGCGGCGCTACGCGCTGGTGCTGACCGCGAAGATCCTCGACGAGGCCGGCCAGCCGCTGGTGCCCCTCGCCGGCCGCGGGCTGGTGAGCGAGGCGGCGCAGGGCGTCTCCGCGCAGGGCATGGTCTTCCACCAGCTCAAGACGCTCGGGGTGGCGCGGCGCGATCTCGCCGCGGTGTCGGTCTTCACGACCCAGAGCGTGACCGCGGGTCTCGAGCAGATGCGCGCCGCGGTCGAGCTCGGCCCCGCGCCGGTCATTCACTTCACGATCGGCCCCGGCGGCGCCCGCTCGGTCTACGCGCGCGCCGAGCTCGACGGGATCGAGCTGCGCCGCCAGGTCGCGGCCGACCCGGCCGCGGCGCTCGAGGAACCGGTGAAGCTGCCGCTCGATCTGGTGCCGCCGACCGAGATCCGCGCGATCGCGTACGGCCGCTTCACCGCGCGATCGTTCCTCACCGCCGATCGCCACGTGCCCGCCACCGCCACCCGCAGCGAGGCGCCGGCGCCGCAGGGGAGCGAGGACGTCGACGTCACCGTCTTCATGCCCGCCGGTACGATGCCGCGGGACGGCTGGCCGGTCGCGATCTTCGGCCACGGCTTCGGCAGCGATCGCCATCCGGTGCCGATGGTGGTGGCCGGCACCATGGCGCGCGCCGGCTTCGCCACCGTCGCGATCAACGTGGTGGGCCACGGCGGTGGGCCCGCCGGCACGCTCACCGTGTCACGCACCGGCCAGGAGCCAGTGACGCTGCCCGCGGGCGGGCGCGGCCTGGACCTGAACGGCGACGGGCGCATCGGCGTGACCGAGGGCGTCGCCACCCGCGCCGCCTCGCCGCTCGCGCTGATCAGCATGCGCGACGGCCTCCGCCAGACCACCGCCGACCTCATGCAGCTCGTCCGCGCCATCCACCGTGGTGTCGACGTGGACGGCGACGGCCGCATCGATCTGGACCGTGAGCGCATCCAGTACTTCGGCCAGTCGTTCGGCGGCATCTACGGTACGCTCTTGATGACCGTCGACCCGCTGGTGCGGATGGGCGTGCTCAACGTGGCGGGTGGGCCCATCGTGGAGATCGGGCGGCAGTCGCCGGTCTTCCGCGGGCTGGTCATGAACCAGCTCCGCCAGCGGCAGCCGCCGCTGGCCAACGGAGAGAACGACTTCACCGAGTCCCTGCCGCTGCCCGGCGAGGCCCCGCTGCGCGACCCGGCCCCGGGCGCGCTCGCCATCCAGGCCTACCTCGCCCGCGCCGAGTGGCTGTCCCAGAGCGCCAACCCGGTCGCCTTCGCCCCGTACCTGCGTCGGGCGTCGCTGCCCGGGGTGCCGGCGCGCCCCGTCCTGTTCCAGTGGGCGGTGGGCGATCAGACCGTGCCCAACCCGACCACGACGGCGCTGCTCGAGGCGGGCTTGCTCTGGCCGGTCTCTTCGCTCTATCGTCACGACGTGCTCGGCCCCGGCCTCCCGGACCGCTTCCGCGATCCCCACGCCTTCCTCACCTGGACCGGCTGGACCGCGTTCCCCGAGGTGTACGCCATCGGGCGCGCGGCGCAGGAGCAGGCGGCGCGCTTCTTCCTCTCCGGCGGCCGGCAGATCGAGGCGGTGATCCCGCAGTTCGAGACCGCGGGCCGCCTGCCCGCGGCTGGCCGCTGACGTGAAGGCGATCCTCCTCGGCACCGGCTCGCCGCCGCCCAACCCCCAGCGGCGCGGCCCGTCGACGCTGCTCTCGCTAGGCGCCGAGCGCTTCCTGGTGGACGCGGGCTCGGGGGTGGGCGTCCAGCTCGTGCAGGCGGGGGTGCGCCCGTACGAGTGGCCGCGCGTCTTCATCACCCACCACCACTCCGATCACGTGATCGACCTGGGCCACCTGCTGATCACCCGATGGATCGTGGGCCAGAACGCGCCGCTCGAGATCTGGGGGCCAGCCGGCACGCGGCGGCAGGTCGACAAGCTGCTCGACTACCTGCACTGGGACATCGAGGTGCGCCGCGCGCACATGGTTGACCGCAAGCCGCCCGCGGTGACGGTCACCGAGATCGAGGAGGGGCGCGTCATGGAGGCGGGCGGCGTCACGGTCAGCGCGTTCCTGGTCGAGCACGACCCGGTGCGCCCCGCCTTCGGCTACCACTTCGAGGGCGGCGGGCGCCGCGTCGTGATCTCGGGCGACACGCGGCCCTGCGAGAACCTGATCCGCTGGAGCCAGGGCGTCGACGTGCTGATCCACGAGTGCTGCGAGATGGCCAAGACCGCGTGGTATCCGGGGTGCGGGTGGCCCAGTCTCGAGGAGAAGATCCGCGACCTGGCGTCCTACCACACCCAGCCCGACGACCTGGGCCGCGTGGCCGAGAGCGCCCGCGCGAGGAAGCTCGCGGTGACCCACCTGATGCCCGGCTCCGAGCCGCGCGCGCTCGAGCACGCGGCGCGCCGGCACTTCGCGGGACCGCTGGTGGTGGGCAGCGACCTCCTCGAGGTCTAGCCCTCCGCGCGCAGCGCGTCCAGCACCCCGCGCGCCCACGGCGCGTCGAGCGACGGCCGCGGCCGGTAGGTGATCCCGCTCGCGATCCGCGCGTCGCCCTCGGCATCCGCGGGCCGGTCGTCGAGCACGTCCTCCACCGCGAGCGTGAAGCGCGCGAGGTCGCCCACGCGACGCGCGGCGCCCCGCGCGCGGCATTTCACGTAGACCGTTCGGGCCGGCTCGATCACTAAGAGGGTGCCGACCCGGCGGGCCTCCAGGTTGCGCGCGCTCCGGCTCCCGGCCGCGATCGCGAGACGGAGCGTCGTCGCGTCGACCGCGAGCCACTCGAGATAGGAGCAGAGCATCGGGTGCGGCGTGCCGTCGGCGTCCTGGGTGACGAAGGGCATCGCGCGGCCGAGCTGGGACTCGAGATCGGCCTGGGAGAGCTGCGCGAGCAGGTCCGCGGGGAGCGCGGGCCCGAGCGAGCGGCTCACCGCTCAGTATCCGCGGGCGAGATCCACCGTCTCCCGAAGGGGCTGGCCCGCGAGGAAGCGCTCGACGTTGTCCACGAAGAGCTTGGCCACGATGTGATCGCGCCCCGGGTGGAGCCCGCCGATGTGGGGCAGCACCAGGATGCCTTCCGTGCCCCAGAACGGGTGCTCGGCGGGCAGGGGCTCGGTGGTGAAGACGTCCAGCACCGCGCCCTTGATGGTGCCCGCCTTCACCGCCTCGACGAGGTCGGCGTCCACGACCAGCTCGCCTCGCCCGAAGTTGAGCAGGTAGGCGGAGGGCTTCATGCGCTTGAGCCGGGCCGCGCTCATGAAGCCGCGCGTCTCGGGCGTCACCGGCAGGAGCAGCAGCACCCAGTCGGACGCAGCCAGCACCTCGTCGGTACCCTCGGGTCCGTAGACGCGGTCGACGTGCGGGATGGGCGCCGGGCTCCGCCGCGTGCCGATCACGCGCATCTCGAGCGCCGCGGCCTTCCGCGCCAGCTCCTGACCGATCACCCCCAGGCCGAGGATGCCGAGCGTGGTGCCGGCCAGCGTCTCCGACACACGTCGCCGCCAGCGGTGCTCTCTCTGGTCGAGCACGATGCCGGCATAGGGCTTGGTCAGGTGGAAGAGCGCGCCCAGGATGTTCTCGGGCATCTGCACGCGATGGGTGCCGCGGGCGGAGGTGAGTATGAGACGTTCCGGCAGATCGGGCAGCGCGAGCCAGCCTTCCATGCCGGCGGTCAGTGCCTGGATCCAGCGGAGCGCGGGCATGCGCGGGAGGACGCCTGGGCCCGAGCGGTAGGCGAGCATGGCCTGCGCGCGCGCGAGCAGCTCGGGCGCGGGCGTCTCGGTCGGCGGCACGTGGACCAGCTCCACGCGCCGGTCGAGCCCGGCGCGCTCCATCGCCTGGCGATAGGGTCCGGCTTCGGGGATCCAGAGCAGCACCAGCGGGCGATCGGCAGCCATCGATGTGGGTTCCTCCCCGCGGGATGGTAGCCTAGAATTCATGCGCGCGCTGGTGATCGGCGGCTCGGGACAGGTGGGCGCGGCCCTCGTGCGCGTGCTGCGCGCGCGCGGCCACGACGCGGTCGGCACCTGGGCGCATCACGCCTATCCGGGGCTCGTGGCGCTCGACCTGGCCGACGGCGCCGCGCTCGAGCGCCTGCTCGCCGACCATCGTCCCGACTGGGTGCTCTGCCCCGCCGCGCTGAGCCACGTGGACTACTGCGAGGACCACCCCGACGAGGCGTTCGCGGTGAACCTGCACGCCCCGCTCGCCGCGGCCCGGGCGGCGGCCCGCGCCGGCGCGGGCTTCGTCTACTACTCGTCGGACTACGTCTTCGACGGCGTCGGCGGCCCCTACGCCGAGGAAGCGCCCCCGCGGCCGCTCGGCGTCTACGGGCGCAGCAAGGCGGAGGGCGAGCAGGCGGTGCTGGGCGCGCTCGACCGCGTCCTGGTGATCCGCACCAGCGTGGTCTACGGCCCGGAGCGCCAGGAGAAGAACTTCGTCTACCAGCTCATCCGCGCCTGCCGCGGCGGCCAGGGCTTCCGCCCCGCGGTGGACCAGCGCGCGAGCCCCTCCTACAACGTGGACGTGGCCACCGCGACCGTCGAGTGCTGCGAGCGGGAGGAGCGCGGCATCTGGCACCTGGCCGGTGCGGACACGCTCGACCGCATGGCCTTCTCGCGCCTGGTCTGCCGGGTCTTCGACCTGGACGGCTCGCGCCTCACGCCCGCGACCACCGCCGAGCTCGGGCAGAAGGCAGGCCGCCCGCTCGACGGCGGGCTCGACGTCGGCAAGGCGCGCCGGCTCCTGAAGACGCCGCTGCGGGGCGCGGAGGAAGGGCTGCGTGCGACCGCCCGGAAACATACGGTAGAGTCACAACTTGGCTGTCGTCCCGGGACGGTGACCGTAGCTCAATTGGTTAGAGCACTGGACTGTGGCTCCAGGGGTTGAGGGTTCGATTCCCTTCGGTCACCCCACTCCTGAAAGCCGAGGCAGGTTCGGGCGCCCATAGCTCAGCTGGATAGAGCGTTAGCCTCCGGAGCTAAAGGTCAGAGGTTCGAATCCTCTTGGGCGCACCATTTCTGATATTGCTACTGCTGTAGTCGTACCCGCTACGTCGCGGGCCGTTAGCTCAGTTGGTAGAGCAGCTGACTCTTAATCAGCGGGTCCAAGGTTCGAGTCCTTGACGGCCCACCATTGGAATCGGCCACTTCCGGGACATCGGGAGTGGCCGATCTTGTTTTTGCTACCACTTTGCTACCACTCTCTCGGCAGCGAGCTGCTCCAGAATACCAGTGTTTCCCGTTTTGTAGCTGCCGGATCACTCATTTCGGACGATTGGTGGGGGCTTCCGTGGTAGGGGTGCCAACATGGGAATCGCCTTGCGTTATGTGATCGCCGAAGAGTCGGGTAGGTTCGCCCGAGTCCCGACTGCTCGGTGGGATCGGGCGTTTCACGAGAAGGAAACGTTGCCCGAATATGCGGGGCAGGAACTCAAAGTGATTGAGGTGGCCGTCGAGGTGCAGGGGCGTGTCGTCAAGCGGGTGATTCGCGTCTTGCCCTTTAGGATCAGGGTACGGCCGAATGGCTATCTGGATATCAGAGGACACGCCAAGCTTGCCGTCCGCCGACTTAGCCTGTTCACCGAGGAGGCTGTGAACGTCGAACACGAGATTGCGAAGCTGGAGCTCGACGCGAATTATTTCTGGGAACCGGAGCAGGCGCATTGGCGTGCACTCAGCAACCTCCTCGAAATTCCTCGCAGTTGGCTGGAACAGCGCATCTATCGCCCACCAACTCAGTGAAGGCTCTCCTTATTGCCTCGGAGCAGTTCCGCCTCTCGTAGACGCCCGCAGGGTCGTCCTGTTGCCACTCTCAATGAGCGCGTTCATGTTGGTTCGGGTCGGGGACGGGCGCGGCCGGATCGTTGAGGACGTCCGAGTCATCCAGGCGATTCACGGCGGCCTTGTTCCCCATCGGGAGCCACTTGCCGTAGGTGTCGACCGTGAGCTGAATCGACGCGTGGCCGAGCTGTCGCTGGACGTACGCCGGGCTCTCGCCCCGCTGGAGCAATAG
>WNFO01005175.1_pt1 | contig 15735 bp, 17 predicted proteins | sample 5400251 | NCBI WGS metagenome assembly WNFO01 (sample SAMN13153354, study PRJNA577476) | soil metagenome | isolation source: 100 cm saprolite under Madrone tree | place: USA:California | collected 2016-06-14 | reverse complement strand
ACGCGATCTTCGGCGGCATCAAGGCCGGGTAGAAGAGAGTCGTCAGAATTTCCATTTGCCGGACGCGCCTTGTCCCGAAAGCGCGTCCGCGATCGGTAAGCACGAGCGCCGTTTAGTCAAATGTTGGTCGTGGGCGTGCGGTCGACGTCGGGTAATGTGAGGGCGATGAAGCCGGCGAGCAGGACTGCGAAGGACATCGCGAGCAGGCCGCCGGCGAAGCTGTGCGTGACGTCCTTGATCAGACCGACGATCGAGGGTCCGACGAAGCCCGCGAGATTGCCGGTCGAGTTGATAAAGGCGATGCCTCCGGCGGCGGCGGCGCCGTCAAGAAAGGCCGGCGGTATCGACCAGAAGGGACCGGCGGTGCTCGACAGGCCCGCGGCGGCGATCGCGATCGTGACGATGGCCAGCGCCGGATGATGCGCGGCGGCGGATGCCGCAAGCGCGATTCCGCCGACGAACGCCGCGAGCGCGAGATGCCAGCGCCGCTCACCCTTCAAATCGGAATGCTTTGCGACGATCACCATCGTGACCGCGGCGACGATGAACGGGATCGACGAGAGCAATCCGACGCGCAGATCACTCAGTCCGCCGAAGCCCTTGAGAATCTGCGGGAGCCACAGCGCGATTCCGTAATGACCGAAAACGATAGTGAAGTAGAGCATCGCCAATAGCCAGACCCGGCCATTAGTCAGTGCGTTTAAAAGCGTGTGGTTGTCGTGCGTCCTGCGATTCTCACGGTCGAGTGCGAGCGCGATGGCGAGCGATTTCCGTTGGGCGGGGCTCAGCCATCGGGCGTCCTCGGGGCCATCGGGCAGATACAGCGCGGCTGCAACTCCGAGGATTACCGCGGGCAGCCCTTCGGCGAGGAATAGCCACTGCCATCCCGAGAGATGCCACACGCCACGCATCGACAACAGCACTCCGGAGAGGGGACCCGCAATCACGCCGGCGATCTGTGTCGCCGTCATGAACATCGAGACTGCGTGCGCCCGCTCGCGCGCGGGGAACCAGTAGGTTAGGTAAAAGATGATGCCCGCGAAAAATCCGGCCTCCGCGACACCCAGCAGGAAGCGCAGCAGGTAGAAGCTCTTGGGGCCGCGCGCCAGCATCATCGCCATCGCGACGACACCCCACGAAATCACGATTCGGCTGATCCAGATGCGCGCGCCGACCCGCCGCAGCATGAGATTGCTGGGTATCTCGAATATGAAATAGCCGATGAAGAAGATGCCGGCACCGAAGCCGAAGGCGGCGGCGCTCAGCCCGAGCTCGCGGTTCATCTGGAGCGAGGCGAAACCGACGTTGATCCGATCAAGGTAAGCGACGACGTAGAGTACAAAGAGGAAGGGAATCAGCTTCCATCGCACGCGGGAGTACGCGGCATTTTCGGAGGAGACGTCTTCCTCATTCAATCGATCCGGACGCATTCGACAACCCTGACATTCTGTCGCTGAAGAGCGAGCAAGGGCTCGCGTCATCCGCGGGATGCATATCAATGGCCTATCGCGTGGGCCGCGGTCAATCGCGATTCGAAGTTGGCGCGATTCGAGGTTGGAGGCATCGCCGCTTGAGGACAAGTCGCGGTGACAGGGTGCCAGGCGACGCGGCCGCCCGAGACCTCCGTCATTCGTACGGCAGGACATACTAAGGCGAGTGACCTGGCATAACACTTTGCAGCTATTGCCGAACACTTTGCACCTGCCGCCAAGAACACTTAGCAGGACCGCTCAGAATCGTCGAAAATATAACCTCTTTGGTGGCATCCTGGTTGCTCTGCTTGGATTAAAGTCTGCTGCGGCTCACAGCAAAGAAGGAAATAAAATGAAGAAAACTCGAACTCTTCTCTATCTACTGGTCGCGCTCACAGGAATCGCCGCCTTTGCGGGTTGCAGCGAACAGCTACCGATAATGACGGTCGCACAGCAGACGACCTACAACGATTGCATGAGCGGTCGCTGGTCCGGCGCGGCCGACACCTTCTGGTGGGGACCCTTCGGTTGGACCTACCACAGCTCACTGGTGAAGGATTGTCTCGCCAAATCAGGTTCGCTCGGTGAAATTGGCAGCGCGGAAGCCGCTCCTGCAACGGCTGCTGGTGGCGTTCACCCAGCTTCGACAAGCGTGGCCGCGGCAACGTCCGGCGCGCAACCCTCACCAAGCTCGTCGGCTCCTTCGAGCAGATCATTGCCGATCACATCCGCCCGGATGCCTGTGACCTTGGAGGGCAGCGGGAACACCAACGTCGACGCGCCTCCCTAGCCAATGTCTAGTATTCCGCGCGCGTGAAGAATCGGTGGGCAAGTTAACAGTACAAGGGCCCTCTCCCGACTCAGGCGAGGGCCCATTGCAAAGTCGCTCGTGAGTTACGCGAAAACCCCCCATACTCAGTACGCAAAACTCCAAACTCAGCGAACTCCAAATTCTGCAAACTCCGGACCCGCGCATAGCGGCCCCTTTCCTTCACGTGAGCTATCCAGATCAACGGCCTATCGCGTGGTCTGCGGTCAATCGTGATTCAATTACCTAAAGTATCGTCTCCTGAAGCTGCCCGACCGGATCGTGGCCTAGGCCGGACGACTGGCGGAAAGACACGCGGCGCGCACCGCTTGACTTGACAAGGGCCGGCGGTATTTAACCGTTAGGTTAGTTAACTATGGGGTTCAATACCAACGGGTCAGGACCCAATCTTCCGACATCAGCACAGAAGGAGAAGAAACATGGTCGAAACAAGTGATGCCGCAACGGAATCCGCCGAGCGGGAGCTGGTCATCACGCGCGTCTTCGACGCACCCCGCAGCCTTGTCTGGAGAGCGTGGGCCGAACCCGAGCGAATGGCATGCTGGGCCGGCCCGAAAGGCTTCAGGATGACGTCCTGCGAAATGGACTCCCGCCCAGGCGGCGCCTTTCGCATGAGCATGCGATCGCCGGAGGGCACGGAGCATCGCGTGCGCGGCGTCTATCGCGATATCGAAGAAGGAGAGCGGCTCGTTTACACATGGGCGTGGGTCGACGAATCGGGCAAAGCGGGGCACGAAACGCTGATCACGGTCACCTTCGCCGACGATGGCGGCAAGACCAGGCTCACTTTGCATCAGGCCTTCTTCGAGTCGGTTACAGCACGCGATGCGCATCGGGGCGGCTGGACTAGCGCTCTGGACTGCCTCGCCGAATACCTGGCGCAGGCCTGACGGAATAACGGAATCAACGCAAGGCAAGGGAGATTGAACCATGCAACAAAACCGAATCGTATCCCAGGATGAGTGGCTCGCAGCGCGCAGGCAGCACTTGATCAAGGAAAAAGAATTCACGCGGCTGCGCGATCAATTGAGCGCCGAGCGGCGCGCGCTGCCATGGGTCACGGTCGAGAAGAATTACATCTTCGACGGTCCCAACGGCAAAGAGACGCTCGCCGATCTCTTCGACGGACGCAGCCAGTTGATCGTCAAACATTTCATGTACGGCCCCGGATGGGAGGAGGGCTGCGTGGGCTGCTCCTTCGAGGTCGACCATGTTGAAGGCGCGCTCACGCACCTCGAACATCACGATGTGACGTATGTCGCGGTCTCACGCGCGCCCTTGTCCGAGATCGAGGCGTTCAGGAAACGCATGGGCTGGCGCCTCAAGTGGGTGTCGTCGTATGAGAGCGATTTCAACTACGACTATCATGTATCGTTCACGAAGGGCGCGAAGGGCGAGGTGTATTACAACTACGCAACGCAAAAATTCCAGAGCGAGGAAATGTCCGGCCGCAGCGTGTTCTACAAGGACGAGAACTGCGGCATCTTCCATACCTATTCGAGCTACGCGCGCGGCGGCGACATGTTTCTCGGCACCTACGTCCTCCTCGACATCACGCCTAAGGGCCGCAACGAGACCGGTCCGAACCACAACCTGACCGACTGGGTTCGCCATCATGACAGATACGATGCCGGCGGCTTGGTCCACCCGACGGGGGGCTACGTGTCCGGCGAAGGCTCACGTTGCGGTGCGGAGGAGGACCACTCGTGAGCGCTCATCGTTGCTGCGAAGCCGCCTCGATCGGCACAGACTGCGAGACAAGCGCCGCGCGAAGCGAGTATCGTGCGGCGCAGGCGCCGACGCTCGCTCGGCGCCGTCTCGACATCGCAGGATGGATCGTTTCGGGGCACTGTCCTGGCGCTCTTGCCAAAGTGTCCGGCATGCCTGGCAGCGTACGTCGCGATCGGAACCGGGGCAGGGCTTTCGGTGTCAACTGCGACGTACTTGCGGATGCTGCTTGTGATCCTGTGCGCGCTGTCGCTGTCATACCTCGCGGCAAGACGTATACGGGCGGTTCATCGCGAGGAGCCCGCCGTGCTGCACGAGGGTCGGGCGTCGCTATGACGCGCGGGTGTATCACTAGGCCGAAATTGATAACGCCGCCCCAATGACCGAGGCGGCTTTTCACGGGAGTGGAAGGGCCGCAAATCATTAGCGAGTCGATTACATACTGAGTAAACGAGACCGCGATCAGAGTTGGTATATAGACGGGAACCGCGCCGGCGTGCGCCTCGCATGCGAGAGCGGTAAGGACGAAAACTATATCGGCCAGGCTGTCGAGCCACTGGCCGAAACCGTCGGCGGAGTTCATCCGGCGCGCGACCCGGCCGTCGAAGAAATCGGAAATGGCGCCGGCCAAGGCAATCGAGCCGAGTATTGCGGGACGCCGATCACCGGACATAAACGCGGCTAGCCATAGGCCCGCAAGCACGAATCGCGACGCACTAAGGAGGTTCGCGGCGTGCGCGCGAACGACGTGACGTAGCCGTGGCTCGGCGTGCCACGCGGCAGCGGGCAGCAATCGCGCTCGCGCAGTGTAGTTTCGGGGAATCAACCGGGCGAGTTGGCGGCGTGAGCGTCGAGGCTTGGGGCGGGACTGCCGGGCTTCGAGGCGAATCCCTCCGGCAAGTCATGAACGGGCGTGATTTTTATCGCGACGACGTCGCCCTTGTCGAACATTGCTTGCTTAGGCGCATGCCATCCGAGGCGCACCATCAGGTAGCGATGCGGGAAGTCATCGAGGATTCGATGGACGACCAAGGGATCGCTGGTGATCTCGGCCTTGGCGATAAATGCGGGACCGGTTCGCGAGCCGATCCATCCGATCATCGGACTGCCGCGGCGCACCCGCTTTGCTTTCCACCTGTCGGGCCGCGTCTGAATGTAGATCAGGCCGTCGGGCGTGAAAGTGAACCAGACGGGCGCCGCCTTGCTCTGGTTGCCGTCTTTGCGGACGGTCGCGATATAAATGACGCTGGCCTTGGAAAGTGCGTCGAGATCGCGCTGGGAAGCCTGGCATAGCGCCGTGCCCTCCATCAGGAAGACCTCCAATAGGACGGTCAATAATAGAAGTAGAGGGACGCCAAGCGCGCGAAAGTGTCGCTTCATTTTCCCCTCATCAGCCGGTTACTGTTTTCGAGTACACACTATGACAGCCCGCGCGTTGCCACGGGACAGCCTAAAACACGTGCTAGAGATTCCCCTTGAGGCGCGGGTCGTCGGTCGAGACGCACTGGGATACCTTCAGCTCTTCGGCGTCGGCCGCGTTGCCCTCCTTAAGGGCCTTGGAACTCGATTCGGCTACAGTTTTTTTACAATCGTCGCCGCTGCCGAAGCCTGATTGAATTCTCCATTTCGACATCGGCACGGAAGTGTCGTAATGGCCATTGCCCTGCGGCGGCGGCGTAATCAGATACCATCCCGTAAGCGCGAGCGCGGCGGCGTATCGGAGCTTCATGGATTGAGTTATCGATCAGACGACGCCGTACCGTCAACACACATCCTCATCGCGCTGCGGCCGGGTAATATCGGCGAGCGGGACTAACCGGGACTTATCGGACTAGCCAGAGATAGCCACTGCGCCGCTATCGTCCTCGAGCGAAGTCAATTCGCGGCTCGCACGCGGCAGGAAGAAGAGCCCGATCAATCCGTTGCAGAACATAAAGGTGAAATGCGCCGCGAGGCTGTAGGCGAGGATTTGGACGCCGGGCGCATTGCCGGAGAAGAAGAGCAGCCACGCGGCCTGGCTGGCGCCGAGGTGCGCGACCGCGATTGGCAGCGCCGCCGCAAGAAAGACGAGCGGGAGGAAGAGCACCAGCTTCACGAACGGAATCGCGATTCGATAGAGCGAGAGCGCGAAGTATTGCGCGAGCAGCGAGCCGAGGAAGCTGGGCGCCTTGATGCCGAGCACGATCGCATAGTCGAGCGGGCGCGCTGCGAGGAAGGTCCCGGCGATCGCGCCGAATCTGCCGCCGGTAATCCATGCGCGGATGCGATCGCTCTTTCGTGCTCGCGCGAAAAACACGATTATCGCGGCGAGCAGAAGCCATGCGATCACGTACGTAATCCGCAGGACATGAACGATCTCCGCCTGGGCAGGTGAGCCCGGGCGATAAAGAATGACACCGAGCGTCGAGAAAAGAAACAGTTGGTAGACCTCCAGCAGGGCGATGAAGAGAATCGAGCTCAGCACTTCGAGGAACGGCACGCGGGCCTTGCGATGGACGTACCAGGCGACGCCGCCCTGCCCGAGATTGGTATTGACCAGCGCCAGCACGTACATGCTCGCGCGGATCGGGATGATGTCGCGAAAGCGCAGCGGCGCGTTGAAGCGGCGCACCACCCAGGTCAGGCAGAGCGAATCGATCATCCAGTAGAAGGCGGAGAAGGGCAGGAATACGCCGGCGAACTTCAGCACCGGGGCCTGCTCGAGCGCCGCGCCGACCTGGGCAATCGGGATGCGCCAAAAGATCAGCGCAAAGATGAGCAGCGTCCCGAAATACGGGAGCGCCTTTTTCCAGAGCGGTGCGGCGCGCGCCGGTGGCGCGGATGTGCTCGCGGCGGGCGTCAATCCGCGAGCGGAATCGCGATTGTGATGCGCGGCTCGTTGCCCACGGCTCGCGTCGTATGGCCCTTGCCGGTCAGGTCTTCGGCGAGGATGCCTTCGCCGGGGCCGAATCGGTGGATCGTGCCGTCGCCGAGGCCGATCTCGACGGCGCCTTGCAGGGTAATTACGTACTGGCGGCGGGGAGCGTTGTGCCAGTCCATGAAGGCGCCCGGCTGGACGCGGCTGAAGACGATGCCGTTGACCTTTTGCATCGGCGCCTGCTCACCCATCCCGCCCGGCGCGAAAGGGATCTTGAGTTCTTCGAGGTGCGATTGCCCGTCGGTTCCCGTGTACAGACGATGGATTCGCATAGGTATGGCCTCTCTGTGAGTCGATATTGGGGAGCCATAGCACGGTCGTTTCGTGTTGGGAAATGCAAGGGGCGGAAGGTCCCGGCGCCGCAACTGGAAGAAAGCCACCTGCCCCGTGTTACATTGTGAGATGTGAAGCGGGAAGTCGTGACTCTCAAGCTCGATGAGGACCTAAAGCGCGTGCTGGACAAAGTCTGTCGACGCTACGGCCGCAGCTCAAGCGATATAGTGCGCGAGGCTCTTAGACGTCATCTTGCGCGGCTCAGGTTTGAGCAATTGCGCCCTCGCGTCATGCCGTTTGCAAAAGCACGCGGCTATCTGACCGATGAGGACGTGTTCAAAGAGATTTCGTGAAGGTCACGGCCTGGGCCGCCACGTTTCCGCGTCGCGAGTAGGAGAAAAGACATGGCGCAATACATCGAAGTGGAACAGGCTATCGGGATGCCGGGGCTCAGAGTCGTGCTGTCGCCCGGAGGTCCGGGGCCGTGGAGTGAAGCCGCCAAGGGCATCCTCTATGTGAAGAAGATTCCATACGTGAAAGTGCGCCAGGAACCCGCCGGTGAAAATGTTGCGCTGCTCAACTGGACCAGGCAGACCACCGCGCCTGCTTTCGTCTACAACAATGAGCGCCCGCGCACGATCTGGAACGACCAGCTCATTCTGGCAGAGCGAATTGCGCCTGAGCCCGCGCTAATCCCGTCGAATATCGAGGACCGCGGGCTGATGTTCGGGTACAGCAATGAGCTATGCGGCGAGAACGGTTTCGGATGGTCGCGGCGGCTGATGATGCATCATGTGACCCTGATTGATCCCAAGGCCAGCGAAGAGGCGCGCAAGCGCTCGGTTTTCATGGGCAACAAGTACGGCTATGCGCCGCAGATCGCGGAAGCCGCGCCCGCACGATGCGCCGAAGTTTTGCGGCTGCTCGCGAACCGGATCGAAGCGCAACGCGCGCGCGGCAGCCGCTTCTTCGTCGGCGACCGGCTTTCGGCGCTGGATATTTACTGGGCGGCGTTCGCGGCGTTGATCCAGCCGCTGCCCGACGAGCTATGCAAGATTCCGCCGGCGTTCCGCGAGAGATATACGTGCAAGGACCCGCAGATGATGGCGGCGGTGACGCCGCAACTGCTGGCTCATCGCGACTTCGTCTACCACGAGTATCTCGAACTGCCGCTCGACATGTAGGTGGAAGCCCCCGCGAGCGCCGGAGGCGCCTCTAGATGGAACAGGATCCGCATCAGCGCAGAACGATCGTTGCCGGCGAAGAGATCGTCTTGACCGGCAGTGAGGTCGTGCTCATCCCGCTGACGCGGTCTCATTGTTCTCCGCTGGAAAGGGTTGCGGGTGAATTCGCGCAAAAGAAGTCGGAGTACCCATTCAGCTTCGTGCCGCTTACCGCCGCCGAGGTGCGAAGTTATGTCGACGCCGCACTGCACCAACGGCAAGCTGGAGAACGTTACCCTTTCGCCGTTCAGTGGAACGGAACAATCGTGGGGTCAACGAGTTATGCTATGCTGGATTTCTGGACCTGGCCGGAAGAATCCGCGCAGATGCGGCGCCGGGGACCGGATGCCGTCGAAATCGGAGCCACGTGGATTGTTCCGTCGGCGCAGCGTACGCGCTGCAACACTGAATCGAAGTTTCTCTTGCTGATTCGCGCATTCGAAAACTGGAAGGTGCATCGCGTGACGTTGAAAACGGACGAACGAAACAATCGCTCGCGCCGAGCGATCGAACGTATCGGGGCAAGATTGGAGGGTGTGCGCAGGGTCGACATGGTCGGCCGCGATGGAGCGCCGAGGGACTCGGCCTATTATTAGATCGTCGCAAGTGAATGGCCCGAGGTTAAATCCAGGTTGGAGCATATGCTTGCGAAGCATGGCCGCTGATCGGTGTGGAGAGACGAGTATCTCGAGATGCAGCCCGGCATGTAGTCGACGGTTAGCAGCACGCGCAGGCCGGTGCGGCCGCCGCTGCGGAGACGCTACCGGTGTGTCGAGAGCGTTTATTGCGTCCGAAGCGCCGTTATCCGTGAACGCTATCGCCCTTCGCCGTGGCCAGCGCGCCAAGCCCATTCTGGCGGCCTCGATGCGATGCAAGGCCGTACCGCGCGATCATGCGGTAAACCGTGTAGCGCGAAACGCCGAGCAACTGAGCCGCACGATGGCAGTTGCCATGGGCCTCGCGCAGGGCCCGTATCAACGCACCCCTCGATGCTTTGTTGATCACGGCGTCGAGCGAAAAGAAGGCACGGTCCTCTTCCGCCGGCGCTTGCGCTCCATCCGCCGCGGGGTCGGAAAAGTCGTCGAACTGATCGATCGGAGACAGTTCCGCGGACAGTTCACCGGCCCACAGATTTTCGGGGAGGTCGGCAATGCAGACGCGATCGTTGTCGGTGAACATGATGGCGCTCTGGATGGCATGCGCGAATTCACGCACGTTGCCGGGCCACTCGCAGGCGCGCAACGCCGCCAGCGCACGGCGCGAAATGTGGCTCACCCGCTTGTCGAAGAGACGGTTGTAGTGCTGGATGAAATGCGCCGCGAGCGCTTCGAGCGCGTCGCGCCGCTCGCGCAGCGGTGGAACATTGATCGCGCTCGCGCTCAGCCGGTAGTAGAGGTCGTCGCGAAATTCCCCGGCCTTGACCATCGCGCGCAAATCGCGGTTGGTCGCCGCGATCAACCGGATGTCAACCTTATAGCTTTGCGCCGAACCGACCGGCTGCACCTCGTGGGTCTCGACCGCGCGCAAAAGCTTGGGCTGGAGGCGTATCGGCAATTCGCCGATTTCGTCCAGGAACAGCGTGCCGCCGTTGGCCGACCGGAAATAGCCCAGCGAATCCTCGCGCGCGTCGGTGAAGGCGCCACGCACATGGCCGAAGAGTTGCGATTCGGCCAGCGACTCGACCAGGTTGGAGCAGTTGAAGGTCACGAACGGGCCCTTGGGCACCGGCCCCAGCGTGTGGAGCGCACGTGCCACCAATTCCTTGCCCGTGCCCGATTCGCCGTAGATCAACACCGTGGCCTTGTACGGGCCGAGCCGCGAAATCGTCTTGAGCACCTTCTGCATCTGAGCCGACTGCACCACCATCCCACCCACATCCTCAGCGCCCTCGAGCAGCTGGCCCAACTCTAGCCATTCGTCATCATGATTGCAGTTGATCGCCTGCAATTTGCTGACGGCTGGAGCGATCGGGGACTTTTGATCTAGGTTCATAGATTCGATTCAGACTCTTTTGGAAGTGAACATCTAGTGAGCAGAATCTAATCTCTGTGTCGTGTTAAATCAAGCGATTTCATCTTTTAAGACGAAATCAATCGACCAAATATGTCTTGACGCAGTGATTGATGCGGTAAAGATGGTTTTTGCTTCTTAAAGAAGGGTAATGCATGGCAATGGTCGGAGGTGCAAAACACTAGGGTCCTTAAAGGCCGCCCGCTCGAGTTCATGGCCGCCGTCACGCCACAGGGCTTCACGGGACGGCCCGATGTTTACTTCTATGGCTCAGGCATCGTAAGCGGAGCGCTTTCGAGGTTCTGAACGATGTTCACGCGCCCACTCTCACGCTATCAAAGCGCTCGCGAGTGCTGTCATATGCGCGTGCGACAACCCGCGCTTGTACGAGTATGCCGCGGTTAACAGGCTGATGGGCGGCATCCGAACAGAGTGAAGCAAATCTGTTTGCCGCGGTCTGCTGCTTAAGCTGCGAGGGTAACGTCAGGTGCTGCCTGTGCTTGCGCCCGGGCATCTTCCCCATGCCGTCGGCCATATATCGGCCGCGAGCTAATAGGGTACCGACTGTGACGCCATACAAGCGCAACCCTCAGCCCGAATTCCAACTTTTTCTAAGGGGCGACGCCCGTTGGTCGCCGATGTGGGGAGGTTGTAGAGAGCCATCTGACGCGGCTGTTTTACGCCCTTCAGTTGTTCGATCGAAGGCATTTTTCGCCGGAGTTTGACATCTGTGAGGGATTGGCCTTTTCTCGACGCAGTAGCGCTCGGGTGATTGGCCGCAACACGCCGTCCAGGCCGGCCCAGGGGGTTTCATGTCTCGTTCAAAATTCTACTTCGATCCATTTGATCCAGAGTTTCGCGCAAATCCGTATCCGTACTTTCCGGCGCTGCTCGATGGTCCGCCGCGTCAGCTCGATCTTTTCATGCCGGCAACGGTGGTTGCCCGCTATGCCGACGTAGATGCAGTCCTGCGTGATCACGAACGGTTTTCAGTTCGTCGTCCGGATATTCTGACACGCGCGCGGATGGATCCGTTCGGCGGCGCACCAACTATTCTTACGGCCGACCCGCCAGTTCACACCCGGCTCAGGCGACTAGTGAGCAAAGCCTTCACCCCCAGCAGGGTGCGCGAAATCGAAGGGCGAATTCGTGAAATTACGAATGACCTGCTCGATAATGCTGCGAGGGACGGAGAACTGGAGGTGATGAACCAGTTGGCAAATCCCCTCCCGGTAATAGTCATTGCGGAACTGCTCGGTGTCTCGCCCGACGATCATGAACGCTTCAAGCAATGGTCGAACGACCTCATTGGTTCATTCGGACGCGACCTTGCGTCTGGTCCGTCAGCCGAAGGAATCGCGGCAAGGGATAAGCTGCGAAATTATTTTGCCGCTGCCATACATGCGCGCCGCGCGCAGCCGAGCGACGACCTAATCGGAGCGCTGGTCACCGCTCGCGATGAGAACGACGCCTTGACTGAAGATGAGTTGCTCGCCTTTGTAGTACTTCTTCTGCTCGCTGGAAACGAGACGACGACCAATATCATCGGTAATGGTCTTCTCTTGCTTGCGAGACATCCCGAACAGCAGCAACGCCTCAGGCAAGGTCCCGAACTTCTTTCGAAAGCTGTGGAAGAAATTCTTCGCTACGATCCACCGGTGCAGATGACGGTGCGGACACCGATTCGCGCAACAGAGGTTGGCGGAACCAAGATTACTTTGGACAGCCTGGTATTCGTGCTCATCGCCGCCGCTAATCGCGATCCGGCGCAGTTTCCGCATCCCGAGGTTTTCGACATCGGGCGCGCGCCAAACGAGCACCTGTCTTTCGGAGGAGGCATTCACTTCTGTCTCGGGGCGCCCTTGTCACGTCTAGAAGGGGCAATCGCGATTGACGCGGTGCTAAAGAAATATGCACGATTCACTTTGGCCGATCCGGACGAGAAACTTGAGTACCGCGGCTCGATAGCGCTCCGGGGCTTGAGCACCCTGCGACTCTCAGTCGGATAATTCTGGCCGGTCGGCGCTGTCGTAATGTCGTCTGCTGCTGAAGCAAATCGGAGAATAGCTGCGAGCCAGACTCGATATTGTCGAGCAACTTTGCCCTTCCTTTTGCGCTAAGGGGAGAGGTTTCGGCAATTGTACCTTCACCTGCTCCGGGTTTTCTTCTGGAGTTTTCCACGGCGCCTCGCGTCGTCCGCCAGGACGTGACTCTGCTGGATGACGCGAGACGCAAATTACCGCCCCCGGTATCGAGGGCTTTTACGCAGCGAGAGTAGCGCCAGGTGCGGGCTGGGCTTGCGGCCATGCATTTTCCCTGCGGTGCCGGCCGTCAATCAGCCGCGTGCAAATGGGGTACGGACTGTCGAACTGAATGCCTCTTTCGCCGTCGAGCACAGAGTACCCGTGTGAACTCGCCTCTTCTATGGTGCGGTTGAGGGCTTCACCCTCCAGCACCATCGGCTGCACACTGATTTTTCCGCCGTCGACCGTGCGTGCGTAAGGCCATTCGACCGGCTCCCCCATGCATACAAACTGCTTGTAGGCGCAAGTCAGATTCCATGGCTTGACAATCGGATAGACGAGCAGGGCCTCGGCCTGTTCGAGTCCGGCCAGGATCCATCCGGCGTGGCGCGCGAGCCGTGCCGCGCCCGCGGTTGTTGCCCACAACTCACCGCATTCGAGCACGCGCTCGGGTGGAAGGTGGCTCAAGTCGGGCTTCGGGTAGCTCTGACTGAAGGTGGCTAAATCGTGTGCCACAAAGCCAGCGATCATTTCCGCGGGTGCGGGGCCCTGTTCATTGAATAGAGCGTAAAGACGCCCGAACTGGACATGAACTTCTCCCATCAGGGAGCGGTTGGTCTCGACGAAACCGGCACCCCTGGTTATCCTGGCCTCAACGAGTCGGCGCGCAAAGGCGCGACGCTCGGCGTCGGTCGACAAAAGACGAAGCTCCATTACCGTCCTCCCCAGGAGAGTTGTTCCCCCGCTCTAAGCCAACGAACGAGCGCGCTAAGCGCAGAAGCCGCGCAAACTCGCGCTCACCCCCGCTGAAATTGATAGATCAGCGCTGCATCACTCTTACTCTTCTCGTCACGTACTTCTGCCTGAGCCGCGAAAGTGCTATCAGCCCCGGATGAGGTGACATGCACCGTCAGGTGTCTCAAGAGAGAAGACAACAGCAAGTTCATCGCGATAGCCGGAGCGGTCGTCATTTTTTCATGGCTTGTCAATCAACTTGCGGTTGCGCTAGCATTATCTCGCTGTCGCCAAATACAGGTTGCTTAATAGCGCTAACTGACGGGTACTTGCAAACTGTCCGCGAGTCAATACAATAGCCGCTCCTGGCGCGGTGCTAGTGCGATGCCTGCGAAAGTAAGAGCCGAGACAAAGGCAGAAGATCTCATTGCGGGAATCCTGGCTACCGCGTGGGTTAACAATGCCGAGCAGATTTCAGCATGGAAGCAGCCCCGCGAAGATATCCAGCGCCTCGTCCGGCACGACTACGTGCGTAGTCTGCGCCGTATTCTCCCTTACCAGCCGGTTAGAGCCTTGTTGTCTGCCTTCCACGATATACTGCCGACCCTCAACAGCGAGCCGGTCGGGATGATGTCGGTGGAGCGATTTGCGGAAATCGCGCGCGAGCTGCGGGTGCACTTCAAGGCTTCGCCCTACGAGGGCGAGGAAGGACTCGCACTTAGAGGCTTCTATGTGACCAGCGCAAAAGGTATGCTTAAGCGTCCGTTGATTTACATAAACACGGCGCATCATCCGTTGGCGGTATCCACCACCATTTGTCACGAGGTAGGGCACCATCTGAGTGCGCAGATGTTTGGTTCAGGAGCGAATGAGCCGGTGCATTTTTTCTTTGACGCAGACTATGCCGGGCATCTGGGAGATCCGGGAGAATTGGCGGCGGACGCGATGGTGAGTTTTGCAGGGTATCCGTATCCGATCGCGAAGAAGATTTTTGAGACGCCGTGGAACTGGGGTCTCGTGGCGCGTGCCAAGGACCTCACGGAAGCGGCTCTGGTGGAAGTGCGGGGCCATGTCCGGAGAGTTTATGGGTTCGACCTGATGGAGCGAATACCGGCGAACCAGAGGTTGCATTATCTTTCGGGAATGATCCATTACGCAAAATTACGGTGGGCGCTACTCGCAGAGTACGATCTATGAAAAACAAAACCTTGGGTCCGGTCCTAAAGAAGCAGCGTGCGGCGCTTGGGCTTACCCAACGCGAACTGGCGCGTAAGCTGAACGTCAAGCCCAGCCACGTGGCGTATCTGGAGAAGGACCGGCGACGTCCGTCATTGATGCTGCTGAGCCGCCTCGCCGAGGTTATGGGGCTGCAAAAGGAGCCACTCTTTTTACTGGCGCATCCGGAGGCGAGTTCGCTGGTTGACAGCTCCCGCCGGGAACCCGCTCCGCACCGAGACCCGGATCAGGTGTGGCGCGACTTTGCGGGTAACAAGGCTTTGTTGGTGCGCCATAATGTCAAGCCGCGCGAGATGAAGGTGCTTTCGCAAGTGAACTTACTCGGAAAGATTACGGCTCCGCGTAACTTCCTGTTCATACTGAATGCGATCCGTCAGGCGGTCGAAGAAGAAGAGAACTAGTTCACTATCCAGACCCTGCGGCCGCGGCGAGTGATGCCCGGCGGGTGCGCACAGATGCCTGTAAAATCAGGTACTTAAGCGGACGCATCGCGCCGGGCATTTTCGTGAGTCGGCATTTGGTGTAAGCGAAGAGAGTATTTGGCACTGTTATTCTCCTCGCGGAAAGTGGAGGCGCGAATGGCTGGCGACAAGGGTTCCCGGCGATTCGTCAGGGATTGGTGGGTGCTCGTGGCCTTCATGCTTGGCGCGGCGCTCGGCGCACTCGCGGGCAATGTGATCGGCGTCTATCTGACTCTATGGGTAGTAATAGGCGTAGGTGTACCACTGCTGGCCGTGAGCGTGATGTTCGCCCATCTCGAAGAGCGTCGTCGAATGACGGCGGCCGCGCCCCAACGGCGCACGCCGCGCAAGGCGACAGCGATCCCCACCTCCGTACCGTCCTCAAAAGCCTCAGTCAAAGGCAAGCCAACCGGAACGCGCGGCCAGTTGCGCGCGATCAGCGGGAAGAAGATCACTCCGTCGACTGGCTCATCCGGTTCATAGCGTAACGATTGAAAAAGCATGAATAAGGCACCCGCGCGGGGTGCCTCCTCCGTATAATGCTTCGGCTGCGTTCGGTCCGTGTGGCCCGCGCAGCGTTACCGCAAGGAGGGCATAATGCTCGATTT
>WNFO01002278.1_pt1 | contig 15742 bp, 14 predicted proteins | sample 5400251 | NCBI WGS metagenome assembly WNFO01 (sample SAMN13153354, study PRJNA577476) | soil metagenome | isolation source: 100 cm saprolite under Madrone tree | place: USA:California | collected 2016-06-14 | reverse complement strand
CGGCGCGCGATCTGATAAACACTGCCCTTGACCAACGGGGAGCGGGCCAAGACCACTTCGAGAGTCTTCTCTAGCCGCTGCAACACTTCGCGTAGTTCCTGGCGCAAACGGCTGAGCTTCTGGTGTTGCTGTTTATCCTAAAACACATCTCTTCGACCTTAGCATTTGTACTAGTCGTATTTTCCGTCACGTCAACACCGAAGGCAGCAGCCCAGGGGACTTCAACGGCTGAGGAGCGAGCGCGATGGGCTGAGATTACGCATAAGCTGGAGAGCAATCCTCTGGACGAGAGCGTAGACAAGGAAGGTGAATGGGCGCTCAACCGGCTCAGCAACGCGCACGACATCCACGTGCCGTTGTGTCCGGCTCTGCTGGGGGAATTTAACGACGCAAAGTACAAGTACCGGCACGAGATCACGCGGCAGTACATGCTCGCCAGTGGCACGTTCCTAATCGAGAATTCCACAAAAGCTGGCGATGTGGCTGCGATGAACGTAGCCGCCGTGGGAAGCGTCCTCAAGGTGTACAGCGTAATCCTCCAGCAGAAGCCGGACGCGAAGTGGAAACCCCTGGACGAGCTGCTGAAGAAGCAGAACCAAGGGAAGCTTGACGACGCGCTCCGCAAACAGTGTAAGTGAGGCTGGCAGAGCTTTTGTGCCTGGCGAGTTGGTCTGCCCCCTTTCTCCGCGCACGGAATCATACGACACTCGAATCGCCCGAACATTTCTTGCAGCGCTCGCGACGTTCTCGATTCCACATCAACTCGGTGGTTGTTAAGCTGATGCCTTCCTTCGTTGCAATTCTTCGTACCAGTCGAGCCAAACTTTATAAACGTCGCCCAGCGCACTACTTCTGAGCACGGGGATTGCTGCCTCTTGAGCGCTTTGGCCTTTACAGGCACAGACGACCGTGACTCAACTTTCCACTTCGCTGCGCGCAGTACGTTTTCGAAGCAGGACGGGTTATCGCTAAGATCTCTAAGCATGACAATGCGCAAAGATGGCAAAGTTTTTCAGTTGCAGTCTCGATAATTCAGATTTAACGCTCAGCACTATCTGGGAAGCTGCCTGTTCCGTAGTACTTAACCCTGCACACGTGTTAGCCAAAGAGTGGCCATTAAACTGCCCCCGAATTATAGGTGGGAGTGTAATCGTGAATCTGCGTCAAGTCTTGCTCGCTACCGCCTTGGTGTCTCTTGCCGCAGCTACTGCCCATGCTGACGGCATTCCCGGCGATGGTACTATCCTTGTTGGGCGTGGATCGGATCCCAGTCCTTCTATGAGTTGTAGTAAGACCGACTTCAAAATAAAACTAAATGGCCACGGCGGTGGCATTACAAACTGCATAAATACCAGCGGCGTGGACTGGATCGGGCTTGATATATTCGCAGTGATCCCCACCGGCTTACCCAGCGGTCAAGAAGTTCTTTGTACAAGTTCTTTGTTTACTTGTGAACCTCTTACGACGATAAAATTGCTTGGTAATAGCGGTAAGAAAGAAGTGGAAATAACGCTACTCGGAGGAGTAATCACCGCCGGCTCGGTCACCGATGTATGCACCGGCGACGGTCCTGCCGACTCCTGTTTCTTCATTAATCTGAACGACTCAAACAGCATGGAAATGGAAGCATCTGGCGGCTGGTTTGGGTTGTCGGGGGCGCGTGACGGAACCATCGATGTGCATGCGATCACGCCTGAGCCAGGCACGCTTTTACTTCTCTTGACTGGCGCTGGCGCTCTTTGCTTCCGACGCAGGCGAATCTCGTTGGCCTAAAGTTCATCGATTTCACTGCTTCGAAGGAAAATCACTTACTAGCTTTAGAAACGCAGGATTTGTCCGAAGACTGCCGAATTCAGGTTCGAGCATCGCCTGCTCTGGCGGAACTCCCTTCTCTAAGGCTGACCTCAAACTCTCCATCGCTGCGCCGGGCTGGTTCGCCAGAGCCTGCATTACGGCTTGGCTATAAATAAGTTGCCGGTCTGAAGCATCAATTGAGCGGGCCCGGTGAATGTAATAATTTGCGAGCGAAGCATTTCCTTTCTTTGCGTGGTACAAACCCAAAGAGCCAAGAATCGTGGCATCCTTCGGGTTGACGTCAAGTTCCTTGTTTGCCAGGGCGATTGCCTTATCGTAGGTTTCCATTGCCTTTTTCTGTTGTCCTGACCATCGATACCCATCTGCCAAGTTTCCTATGATCGCTTGGTCATTCGGGCGCATGTCCGTGGATTTCTGAAGCATCTTGAGGCCTTCGGCATAGCGTCCGAGGATTAGATCAGCCATGCCAAGATTGGAAAACACGGCGGGATTGGACGACTGGAGTGCAATCGCACTCTCGAATTCGGGAATAGATTCCTCGTACTTTGCTTGCGAATAGTAAACGGCACCGATATTTTGATGACCTATGGGGTTTGTCGAGTCGAGTTCGACGATACGCCGAAAAGCAGTCAGGGCCTTCGCGTACTCTCCAATTTGCCAATAGGCAATTCCCAGCTCATTCTGATTGGACCAGTAATATCGATTGAGCGTAACCGCGTTCAGCAGCGATATTATTCCCTGGTCTTTTCTTCCGGCATCTAGGTATACGCGGCCCAAAAGGCGATAACAATCGTCGGATCTCGGCGAGAGCTGCAAGGCGCGCCTAAGCTCTTTGATCGCCTCATCGGTCTTACCTGTTTCTCTATAAATCTTCGCCAACGACAGATGCGCTTCTTTGAGATTGTCATCCAATCTTTGTGCCAGTTCGGCTGCGTCGGTCGCCTTGTGGATCCAGGCGGTGTCGTGCGTCTCGCCATACATTCGAAGGTCCGCGTCAGCCAGACTCGCATGCGCCAGCGCGAAATTTCCGTCCCTTGCCAATGCTTGCTGATAAAATCCGATTGCCGTCTTGACGCTGTTTACATCCGGGTGGCCACGGTAGGCACTGCGCCCTTTATTATAGAGTTCGTAAGCTTCAGGATCGCCAGTGAGATGAGTTGCTGCTCGGTTCATTTCATCACCGCTGGGGTTCAGCTCCAGAGCCTGCAGTATCCCCGTGTAGATTTGATCTTCCAGGTTAAGCAGGTCCCTTCTCATACCAGAAAACTTCGCCTGACTTAAAACGCGCCGACCGTTAGGCACGTCATCCAGGTCCACACTTATCTGGATCTTCTTATCATCGCCTCGCACCATCCCGTGAACGATCAGATTTGAGGCTAACTTCCGAGCAATCGTTTCCAGGCTGCCCCGTTGATCGATATCTTCGGCGGCGCGTGCTGATGCAACCCTTACGTCCCGTAATGCTAGAAGCTTTGCAGAAAGCTCTTGATTCAACCCTTCGGCGACGGACCCCAGTATCCTGGCATCGCCTTCAATGCCAAAGGGAAGTACGGCCAGAAACTTGCCTTCCGCGAGCGGCGGGATGCCTGCGGGCGGTGTTTTCGGCGCGGACGAACTATGGGAAAAAATGCCGTGGCGCACCGCCGGAACCGTAAAGGCTGTAGCGCCTAGTATTAGGACGGCGACTCCAAAAACGCCCACTCTTTTGCGTAGCGACGCATTGAAACGGTCCTCTCGGCCCGTCAGAGGCGCTGGGCTCTTCACTTCCTTGGGGTGGGTTGAGAATGTCTGATCCTTGCTCTGATTGGGCGCCTTTACGCCATCACGGTGTTTCTGGCTCGAACCGGACCGCTGGACCCTGACTACTTTGCCTGAGTCTGACTTGTGCAAAGCCTTCGTCGCGGACAATTTCTTGGGAGCCTTAGGGTTGCCCGCTTCTTCGGTATAAAGGTTGAACATGTGAACTCGTACTCCGTGCTTGACCTCGACCTCCCCGAGATCATGAAGCGAACCATTCCAACGACTTACTTGGGCCAAGACTTCCGCAACTGCTTTGGAGACAAGGATGTGGCCCGAGTCGCCGCAATCCATGACTCGCTGAGCGACGTTGATACCGCCACCGGCCACGTTACGGTTGGCATTGATATCTGCAACCCGGTAGACAGGACCGGTGTGGATTCCCATCCGCAGCTTGGTTTCAGAGTGATTTCGCAGATCGCGGCTCACTTCCAACGCGCAACGACATGGCGCTTCGGGATCGCCAAAGAAGACAAGGGCCATACCGTCACCGGACGGAAGTGAAATCAGTTTATCGGCGGATTTCGCCCGAGCGAATTCCAGGGTCCTACGCACAGTCTTCTGCAGCTCTTCGAGGAGATCTCTCTGTTGATCCATTGGCAGCTTTGAGTAAGCCACAATGCCCATGAAGAGCACGTGAGCAATTTCCAAGGGAAGAGGTCCTGAGGGTTCCCGGGAAGGCGCGGATTGGGATGCGGTAGGACCTACGGACAACCTCTCCAAGTCCACCTGCAACTCCCTTGCGGACTGGTACCGGTGTTCCGACTCCTTGTCCAAAGCTTTTTGAATTATGCTTTGCATTCCCAGAGAGACTTGGGCGTTGAGTTCACGTGGCGATCGCGCGGATTGATGAAGAATGGCGTCAATCAAACGTGGGCCATGCTTTTCCGGAAACAGCCGCTGACCAGTCATCATCTCGTATAGTACAGCTCCAGCTGCATAGATATCGCTCCGCTCATCGGCGGGCTCTCCTTGCAACTGTTCAGGCGACATATAGGGAAGCGTTCCAGCTTCGGGGTGCGCCTCAAGGGAGGTTCGCGTGACGTCCTGATCTGCGGGTTCCATCAACCTCGCCAACCCGAAGTCTAGGATCTTCAACCGGCAATCGGGCGTAATGCGCAAGTTGCTAGGTTTCAAGTCCCGATGAACGATTCCCTTGCAATGCGCCGCCTGCAACCCTTGCGCCAGCTGCACGCCGAGGCGAACAACCTCTTTCTCGGGGAATGTTCCAGCTGCAATTTTTTGGTCGAGTGTGGTGCCTGGAATATACTCCATGACTAGAAAGCTAAACCCATCCTGCATGTCAAAATCATGAATGGTGGCGATATTGGGATGGTTAAGCTTGGAAAGCGCCTGAGCCTCTTCGCGAAAAGATTTAACGGCAGTGGCGTTAGCAAGCATCTCCACCGGAAGAACTTTCAGAGCTACATCGCGATTAAGCCGTTCATCGCGTGCTCGGTACACCACACCCATACCGCCCGCACCAATCTTCTCAACAATGCGATAGTGGCCTAGAGTCTGGCCGATCATGGAAGGGGAGCCTTCTCTTGACGTGAATCTTATGGTGCAGCTAGGAACAAGTCAATGCGTGCTGCTTCTCTGCTTCTGACTGCTTCTGACGGACTCAATTTTGGCGATACACAGCCGTGCCCCTTGCCCTCCGCACGAGATCATGCGAGGCATACCAAGCGTGAGATAAAATTTTTGCCCGGCGGAGTACCGAGTGTCATAGTTTCTTTCACCGCACACGCTCCTGCCTGCATCGCAAAACGTCTTTGTTTCAGTGCTTCAGTTTGGGTCGGGTCGTTTAGCAAGCGTTTTTCCCGATATATTTGGCATGAGCGATCTCAATGCAGCCTCGCTCAAAACTTCGAGGCCACCATTGCCTCGGAGGGCATCAACGGGTTCCTACGCGCTGTTCCCCGATCAAGCAGCGGAATCTGTTACCAAGGACTAGGCAAGGAGGAGAGGTGTTGCAAAAGTGGAGGAATATCGGGCAATTTCGGCGATGCGGGTTCGGATCTCGGAGCCGTTAGGGGCGGTCCGTATGAAAATTGTTTCAAACTGTCGGCGAACAGCAGGATGGGTATATGATTAGTGCTGTTTTTGAACCAAAATGGAAATTCCGTACGTCATCCGTCAATCCAGCCGTTTCACATCCACCCGGTTTCGGCCGCCGTCTTCTGACATTTCAAGGTCTTTACCTGGTCGTCGGCGTCGCCTTGTTCGCCATTTTCTCCATCACCAATTGGAGCCACACGGATTTCCTGGGCGTGTTCGTCTACACGTTCGTCACCGGCAATCTCACCACGCTGGCAATGACCCGGCTTGCGCCTTTGTTCCTCTCTCGCAAGCCGCTCTATCAGTGGCTCGTTTACATTTCTTGCCTCTTCGTGACCGGCTTGCTCAGCTCCGTCCTGGGCGTTCTCATCATAATGATCATGTTTCACATCCCCTTTTCCCATTTTCGTGAGGAGTTTTGGGTTTCCGGCAGGCTCGGAACCGTCATGATCACCATCGTGGGCATCATCTACCACGCCTACACCGAATCGCGCGCCAAGCTCGAGCGCCGCAACGTCCAGCTCCAACGCACCGTCGAACTCGAACAGACCCACTCGCAGGAGCAGGATCAGGAATTGGAGAAGGCCCGTGAAATTCAGGAAGGACTTTTGCCGAAAAGTATTCCCCAAGTGCGCGGCCTGGAAATTTCCGGAGCCTGGCAACCCGCGCGCGTCGTCGGCGGCGACTACTACGACGTCCTGAAGTTCAGCGACCGCGCCATCGGCATCTGCATCGGCGATGTCGTCGGCAAAGGCATCAGCGCCGCTTTGCTAATGGCCAATCTGCAAGCCAGCTTCCGGGCCTTCGCCTCCGAAGGCGTTTCACCCGGCACCCTCTGCGGAAAACTGAACTCCGTGTTTTGCAACAATATCGCCCCCGATAAATTCGTCACCTTCTGCTACTGCACCATCGACGCCGACTCCGGCACGCTGCTCTACGCCAGCGCCGGCCATTGCCCGCCGTTGCTACTGCGCGCCTCCGGCGCTGTCATCGCTTTGAAAGAGGGCGGCACTCCGCTGGGCATTATGCCCGGCCGCATCTACGCCGATACCGAAGCGCGCCTCGAACCCGGCGATCGCCTTGTCCTCTTCACCGACGGCCTTACCGAAGCTATGGACGCCCGCGACCAGGAATTCGGCGAAGCCCGCCTCATCGATCTCGGCAAGCGCCATATTGCCTTCACCGCCGCCGACCTCCTCGCCGCCATCCGCAAACAAGTCTCCGCCTTCAGCGGCGGCACCTTCCAAGACGACTTCACCCTCGTAGTCGTCGCAGTGAAATAACTCCCCTCTGCCGCACCTTTTTCACAGAAGATCCCTTCTGAAAGGACATCGAATCGCGCGTTAAGGTGGATTTATTGTAAATGGCGTTTTTGGTTTCGGGCAGATGTCCCGCTTGAAGGTTATTGCTGTGCGCACGTCCTGGTCGCGGCTCGAAGGGTCACAGGTGTACGTTGAGCGCATAATAAACTCGTTCTCATAGTCAGTCATGCGGGCTAGGTTACATCCGCTCACATCAATCATTGCATTGGTCTCTTTTCCTCTCATGGCAACAGGCACAATCTCTTCCAGAACTTCCGTGACAGTGTCCGAAGGCATGAGCGGAACATGCTCTTCCGTATAGATGAGTGGTTGGGGAGGCTCAATCAGTGCGTGGCAGGCGAGATGGTCCGAGCCGTACTCCACCGTGACACTAATCCCGGGTCGTGCCACAAAACGTTCTAAGTCCGGCTCTGCATACAGATTGCGAAATTCCTGGGAACTCTGCGTCAGGACAACGCTTCCGACCGGCAGACGGTGGCTCTGGAGACCCGGTGCTTCCCGCCACTTCCGTCAGGCTCAGACCGGCGAGGCGGTCTCGCACAATAGCAGCCCGGTCAACGTTAAGCGGCGCACGCCCTATCCGGCGTCCCTCCAATTTTGCTCGCCGCATTCCCGCCTTCACCCGTTCGACGATTAGACTTTTCTCCAATTCTGCAATCGCACCAACGATTACGACCATCGCACGACCCAATGGTCCGCCGGTGTCGATGTTTTCCCGCAGACTTACGAACTCGATGTTTAGATGGCTGAGTTCATCGAGCACTTCCAAGAAGTGGCGCACGTTTCTGGCAACTCTGTCGAACGCAGCCACCAGAACGACATCGAAGCGATGTCTGCGCGCATCTGCGAGGAGTTGGTCGAGACCTGGACGTTTAGATTTGGCGCCTGAAATTGTGCCCGTGTCTTCATGAACAATTTCATACCGGCGCTGCTTCGCCAGTTCTCGGAGGTCATAAAGCTGAGTTTCAGGATGTTGGTCGCCGGTTGACACGCGTGTGTAGAGGACTGCGCGTTTGCCGGAACCGCTGGCAAACGCGAAAGCGACCAAATATGTCAGTGCCGAGTACGAAGATATGAAGGTAACGGTATTTGGTGATACGGCCATCGCCACAAGCGTCTTCAACGCCAAGGGTACCGATGAGTCGGGAAAGCCTTTCGATTTTCATGAACGCTGGACCGATACGTGGGTGAAAATGCCGAGTGGAAAGTGGCAGTGTGTTGCGAGTCACGGCTCGACAATAAAAATGTGAGCGAGTGCAAAACTCTGAATCGGAGTGGCCGCCCTATCTTGTGGCGGCCATTTCTTTTGTCCACACGTACGGTGTGGTGCCACGGATTACTGGATATCTGGATTTCACTTGTTCGGTGAGGACGTTAATCAGTTGGGGGGATTGCTTATTGCAGGGGATTCGCGGTCTTGGGCGCTTTTGTTGCCCGGTTGCGTTCTGCAAGCGTTTCCACGACTATTTCGGTTCGACCGTTTCTGCCAGGCTGTTCGATAATTGTGATGACATCCTGTTTGCCGCTCCATTCAGCGCGGTGTGCGTCATATTTTATGCCATACACATCGAACACGGGTTCGGTGTAGCTTTTTGACGGCTCACCGTAGGTTTCCCGCAATCCCTCGAAGAGCTCAGCAAAGTACTTCGGGTGGTATCCTTCAACGTCGGTGGTCGAGACGTTAAATACCATATCTATTCTGACCAAATGGCCCCCGTCCAAAGTAAATGTATCCTTCCTCATAGCTTTGTCGTCGCCGCCGCCGTACTCTTGACGTGCCCCGCTTGTAGCTTGTTGCTTGACGAGCGCCGCGTTTGAACAAATATCTTTGGCGTTGGGTTTGGAGGCGAGGTTTACGGCCTTTGCCAGCTGTTTCACAGCTTTCCAGTCCCCTGCTTGGCATGCGAGTAGGAGTTGGCCAACGACATCTTCGGAGAAGAAACGTTCAGCGGTTTCGCCAAGCAAATGTCCAGCACCCTTCAACTCGCGGGGCCGCTCCTGTTGTGATGCTAAGCTGAATAACATCAAGAATCCGAGGACACTCGTGACCGTGTTTTGCATTTTTCCTCCGTCAGCGATTGCAATGTCCTGTGACTGGGACTTGCCTCAAGTCCCGATAAGCCCTCTAACCGCGTCTTTGACGCGTCAGTGGTGCCAGAAACTTCCTTTTTGAGCGCACTACATCGAGATAAGTCTTTACGATGGTCACGGCATGGTCACTCAGCTACAGCAGCGATTCGGTTGCCATAGGTCCGATAAATCAAAACTTGGCCTATCAAAAGCCCGACCGCGAAACAGAGCTGAACTCCGACCATCCAGAACTCAGACGAGTTGATAGACGGGCGATGTGCTGCGCCGCCGATTGCGCCTGCCCCGAAGGCCCACGTGGCAATGAATAGCGACTGGAGAGGGTCGTGCCGCCAATTCAAGGGGTTTCTGCTAAATGAAGGGCGTCGAAGTCTTTCGTTGTTCCAGCGCCGAATGGAGTAGTTAACGCACCAGAGTGCGAACATCGGTGTAATCACAAGAATTATGCCACAGGAAGCTGCATCGGGGTTTGTGTGGCGCAACCGGTCTGGTGCTCCGGCAACGTAGCCTCCGCGTAGAGCAAGCACGACCAAGACGATGTTTATGACGTACCAAATGTTTTTCATTTACTTTGGTCAATCGAGAGATTCCTTCCACCTTTCCTTCACTTCCAGTTTATCGCCACACGAGAACGGGTCGGAGGATGCCGTCGTTGGGTCCGCGAGAGAGTCGCGAAACCGGACATTGAGTCCACCGCGTCAACCAGGGTTAGAGATGGAAACTTTCCCGTTCAACGGAAACTCTATCATGCCAATCCAACCCCTGAGGGAGTTCTGCGGCGGCAAATTCCAGGTGAATCACTCGACGAGATTTCGGGATAACACACGCAGACGATGCATGAAGCAGCAGCGGCCGCATGACTAGTGCTCCCCCTTTGGGCACTGTGCAGGTTACAGAGTTTTCCTTGTCCCAGCTACCAATTCGTTCTGCGGAGAAGCGGCCTTCGCGATGCGAACCGGCGACTAGACGCAATGGCCCGTTATCAATTCCACTTTCGTCTAGATGAAGCCTGATGGCGAGAATGCCGCTCATAACTTCCGGTGGAGGTTGCACATGCAAAACTCCGGTCTTCATCGTCCACGCACCAAATCCATTAACCTCCCGGCGTTCGCGGACGGCGATTGTTAAATCTTGATGCCAAACGACCTTCCAGTTTGAGCTTCGTGTCTTATTGAAGAAAATCCCCCGAACCGCGAAGCACTCTGGCCCCAAGACTGCCGCCATGATTTCGCGCACGGGCTTCGATATTGCAAGGGCCTGAACACTTGGAACGGACAATAGATTTCTTTCAGGATACCGAGTGTCGTCAAATTGTTTGCTAAGGAGTTCCACGGTGGCTTCGTCCAAACAAGCGGAGACGACGGCGAAGCCATCCTGTTCCAATCGCGTCTTAAACGTGCTGGCAGTGCTTGCATCGCTTAAATTCACGTTCACCAAGCCTCGGGAGAAATATTAAGTCGTCTTGCCGGAAGTTAGGAATCAATTTGCTTCGGAAAGCGCGTTGCAAATTACGTTGCAAGTTCCGCGCCCGACCAAGCCCAGAAGAGCAAGGCTGTGACCAAATTGAACGGATTGAAAACAAACACAATGGGGAATATCAATCAAATTCCTAATCTATCTGTCACCACCGCTTGCACGAGGAATCAACGACTTAGACGGCAGTCGGTCGGCGTATTTCGGCGTAAAAGGGTACAAATTGGACAGGATGGGTACAGCTTTTGGGTACAGGTGGGTACAGAAGTTGGTGGACCCGGGCAGGATTGAACTGCCAACCTAGCGGTTAGGAACCGCTTGCTCTATCCATTTGAGCTACGGGTCCAACCACTGAATTCTATCACGCCTTCGCCTGCGCCTTCTTCGCCCGTGCAATGCCCGCCTTGATCGCTGCCCGATGCGCCGCAGATAGTTTACGTCCCTTCAACTTATGCGCCCGGGCTAAATACGGCTTGCTGCTGTTCCCGCTCAACGCCTGAATGGCTGCGCGTAGGCCAGTCAATCGACCAGCTAGCTTCCGTTCTTCGTCTCTCAACATCGCAATCAGCTTGTCCATCGTCTCCCTCGTCAATTCGGTCGCGTTGTCCCCGTCAAGGATGTGGGGATTCTAACACCATGCCAGCGCCGATTTGAGCAGGCTGTCGAAGACTAAATGAGCCATGTCTATCCGTGTTCAAAGTGCCACAGATAAACATCAGCTTGGTTATCGGGTCGTAAAATGAGCACACCTCGGTGTGATGCAAATGGTCAAACATGTCTCTATATTCGACGCTAACGAACGCATATACTTTCGACGCGCCGTTGGCAATATACGATACTTGCTGATCTGTCAGAGGGTTCTTTGCTTCGACGGTTTGCTCAATCTGTTGGCCAGCGGCGATAATCGATTTACTGGTGAACACATCACTCGACGAGCCTGAATACGCATAGGTACGCGCCGCTTCTTCGGTTGTCCCTTTTTCCACGGCGGCAGCCCCAGACTTAGTTTTAACTTCTACCGCTGTAGTTCTCCCCGAATTTAATATTGTCGCCCTAAAATTTTGTTTTTCGCCTGCCTTGAAAGGGGCAGACAGCGCAATCGTAACACCTAGATAGGCTCGCTCGGATATATGAAGCGCTTTCGCGGAGGTCAGCGCGCTCGCTTCGGAAGCTTTGGCGCTGCGCTCAGATAAACCTGTCGATTCTTTCATCGCCGCGAGTTCTAGATCGGTTGTTTGTTTTAAGGAAGCCAACGTATCGGCGGTTGCTTTGGAACTGTCGTTCAGATTCTTCAGAACCGTTTGTTGCTTGTCAAAATTTTTCGATTGCTGTAGCTCTTGGTGATAGCCGAGATAAATCTCCCATCCGATAAGCCCTATGACCGCAATCTCCAAAATCAAATCGCGAAGCGGAATCCAGCGGTCACGATATTCTCGAATCGATGATTGCTCGGCCAGCCATTCGCGCATCTGAGTTCGAGTCCTGCCAAAGAGATAGAGGCGATAGAGGTCGTCATCGGTGGCAACTGGTATCTCATCTTCGTCCATCGGCGGGGTGTACGGTGCAGTGAACATTGACCCGACAACCTGATCTCCGTACCGTGAGCATGTTTTGCGAACATCATCTGAGACGTTACAATAGTGCTGAACTTCACGTCGAAAAACTTAGCCATCCACCATCTGCGGATGACGCCGTAACGGGCTGGCATAGTAGCAAGATGCTACCAGCTTATCGACGCCTCATAAAATCCCGGCAACTCCCCGCGCTCCTTCCGCGCCCGCGCAAGAGCCCTTCAAGAAGTAAGACCGACGCCACCAGAGTGGTATAGTCCGTTTCGCGCTTGGGTGAACAAAGCGAAAGAAGAGGAATTTATGAACACGTTTCTCGGTTCTCCGTTGGTAATGATGGTCATCCTTATGCTTATCTTTCTATATCCGGTTGCACGCATCTTAAAACGCACAGGGCACAGCGGATGGCGGCGTTGTTGATGTTTGTTCCGCTGGTGAATTTCATTGCTCTGTGGGTTTTTGCGTTTACCCGTTGGCCAGCCTTGGGCAACGCCACACGCCCAAGCGAGTTAAATCACAATTTGACTCACGGCGCTCTTGCGCAAAGCGCCGATGTTCGTGATTGCGCTGGACTTCAGTTTTCCGGCCTTGCGCCGACAATCACCCGTATGTCGCCGCAAGGCTGCGTGTAAACCGATCCGCCAAATTCTCTGACTCTCAATCCAGACAATCCCAACCCGTCCGAGATTTGCTTGGCGAGCGGAAAATACGGCTTATTCTCATCTCCACTAATGCACATTAATCCCTACAGGGACTGTGGGATGCCAAAATAAACCGTTAACAAGTTGCTTGGTTTTGCCTTTCTTTTCAAAAATCTGCTGAATTTCATAAGCGTAGTTCTGAGACTCAGCGTCCGGTACCGACATAAAACATAAGTGGCTGGAGGTGTCATCAGGCAAGGTTTCTACAAATCTGTTCAAGCTATCGATCTGCGCTGGCGTCAGATGGCGGTTACCAGGAGCAAAGTTATTGATCGTTTGCGGCCCGCGCAATTGCTGGCATCGACTAATTCCAGCCTGTGCCTCCGAGTTGCTCCATTGCTTTTTCGGTTGTGACTCCGAACTCCTTCAAGAGTTTGGCACAGTGGCCAGATTCTTCTGTCACGATAGCTACCAGCAGGTGCAAAGGTTCTACTGGGCCGTAAGGAAACTGGTCCTGAAAAGCTTTCGCAGAACCGAATGCACGTTCGAGCGCAGGAGATAAGGGAATGTCGGTTGAAGGACCAACGGGTTCCATTTGCGGAAGCAGCTCATTGATTCTGGTCACTAAGTTTTTCGCCACTTCCTGTGTGAAGAATGGAGTATGGGATGGAGCTTTGTTGAGAAGAGTGCCCTGTCCGTCGTGAAGCTTCGAGAAAACACTTTGCCCGAGCATGCCTTGGTCTTCGAGGACCAATCCGAGCAGGAAATCTTCTACTTCAATTAGATTCGCTCCACGCGCTCCTGCTTTGAAGCGTGCCGCAAATACTATTTGCCTTGCCCGCATGGAAAAAGCCCCAAACATGAGCCCAAAATATCACGAGACGGGTGCGCGTTGGTAAAGCAAGTGTATTTTTGCTGAGAAACTCGACTAACTCCTTCCATGAGAAGGCCGGTATGAGTCAAGTATGTTTTTTCTTTCTTCCTTCCTGTGGTTTCTTGCGTTCGAGCCGAGCCGCCTCTGTCGCCATCCTTCCATCCGCACTCTTTATTGAGCGACTTTTCGCTCGGTACAAGTTGGGCGTCCTCATTTCAGCAGGTGCTGCTACCTGAGTATCGACCGTGACTCCCATCTTTCCGACGGGGAGCCGGGCCAGGAGTTGCGCAGGCACTCGGTTTGGCGAGTTCGCACGCGAAACCAGTAAGAGACTATTTGAGGCGTTCCAGGGCCCGAATTCCGAAACTGCCGTTTGGTAGCGTCTTTTGAGCTTGCTGATAAGCCGAGCGTGCGTCTGACGTGCTGTCCAGAGCAGAATGAGATTCGCCAAGGTAAAATGCCGCAGTAGTTTTTCTGGAGGGACCGGCGTTGGCGCTCGAAAATAACCAAGGATTCGCAGGCCGTTCCGCAAGCCGGCGCACGAACTTATCGGCACGGATCCTGACCGGCGGGTCGATACCCACGCTCTAGCGCCTTCTCCTGAGTCATATAGACGCCGGGTTTTACCTTTCCGTAAAGCTTACTGTCAGGACAGTAATACAGCCCAGTCTTCTTATGGGCCCAGACCTTCACAATTGTTGCCGCAGCTACAGTCGGTGTGTTCAACTGAGGTAGCCGATCCACGCGATCTACAGCTCCCCACTTCTCAACAAGGGGAGGAAGAAAAAGAATGTCAAGTAGCAGGAGAAAACTACCGATTAACACAATATTTTGACAGGTGCGGTAAGTCATGATTGGCTTATTTTTCTTAGCGGCCTGCTAGACTCGTCCAGGGGGACAGGAGCGGGACCGTTACCCGCACCATAGCCTACCCCCTGCCTTTTTGCTGCGCAAGTCCCGCTCCAAACCGACCAAACCGACACACTCGGAAGCCGTTCCCACCCTCTACAACCTACTTGAATACAGCAAGTTAGCCCCGCGATGCTTTCGGTCGGAGGAATTCTCATCGATGTCGACCGCTCGTATGCATCACTTTTCGCATTATCGGAGGCCGCGGCAGCCTAATGTGAACTAAACTATCATACTTGTGCCCAGGACCTCGCGAACCTTGCACGCCAGTTCATCTGCATTGAACGGTTTCTCGATGAAGGCACTTCCCGGACCGAGAAAGCCGGAATTGATCGCGGCATCTTCTGTATAAGCCGACATGTAGAGCACCTTTATGCCAGAGCGCAGTTTCACCAACCGTTCGACCAACTCCCCTCCCTTCATTCCCGGCATGGCCACATCGGTAAGCACCATTTCGATTGATCCCTTGTGATATTCCATGAACTGAATCGCGTCCGCGGCGTTCCCCGCCTCAACCACGGTATATCCTTTTATCTCCAGAAACATGCGCGTCATGCGTCGTACCGCGTCATCATCTTCCACCACGAGGATGGTCTCATTACCCTGCAGCGATTCTGGAAGTGCCTTAGGTTTCTCGGCCACCTCAATCGTTTCCTCAACGCGCGGAAGATAGATTTGAATTGTTGTTCCCTCTCCCAGTTTGCTCAGAACGGTGACGCACCCACCGCTTTGGATTACTGTCCCATAGACAGTTGCCAGGCCCAGTCCTGTTCCTGTGTTTCTCTCCTTGGTCGTGAAGAATGGTTCGAAGATATGCAACTGCGTCTCCTCGTCCATCCCGTGGCCACGATCATGCACCGCCAGCATCACGTACGGGCCGGGTCGAATCTCCGGATAACGACGAGCCCAGTTCTCGTCTAGAAGGCTGTTCACGGTCTGGATCGTTAACTTGCCACCATCAGGCATGGCGTCCCGCGCGTTAAATACCAGATTCATGATGACCTGCTCCATCTGCGCGACGTCGGCCTTTACCCGTCCCAAGTTGGAATCGAGATCCAAAAACAGATTGATGTCTTCGCCAAGCACAGGGGGCAACAATTCCGCCGCTTGAGTGACGAGGGAGTTGAGATCTAACACCCTCGGTTGAAGTACCTGTTTGCGGCTGAAGGCTAAGAGCTGCCGTGTTAATGAGGA
>WNFO01008628.1_pt1 | contig 15744 bp, 16 predicted proteins | sample 5400251 | NCBI WGS metagenome assembly WNFO01 (sample SAMN13153354, study PRJNA577476) | soil metagenome | isolation source: 100 cm saprolite under Madrone tree | place: USA:California | collected 2016-06-14 | reverse complement strand
CGGGCGGTTAGTAGGGGCGTCAGCTTGCCTGCGCCCTAGTGGGGATGCCAACTTCGTGCAAAAATCTGACGCTCACCCCATGAGTTTGCCCACCGCAACCTTTCGTCTTCACAGAAACATATCTATCTGTTAATGCTCGCTTAACGTAGCGATAGTACAATCGCAAGTGCGGAGAAGAACATCATACAGGCAAAGCAGAGCAACCGGCGTAATCGCCATATGTTACAATAGAGGCATGAAACTGTCCATTCGTGTCTCCCAGCATACCATTCACCAACTCAAGCAGATACAAACACTCCTGGAGCAACTGGATCCAGAGGCACCACCGCAGGCGCTGCTGGTCCCTGGCTCGCCCGTGCCACGTGGTGGGATCATTGTGTTCCCTGGCGCGTTCAATCCGCCCACGACAGCCCACCTGGCGCTTTTGAAGCAGGCACGCCATTTTGCCCGTTTCCAGGCCTGGTCAGAAGGCAAACGGGAGATCATGCAACTCTACGCGGCGATGAGCAAGCACATCGTCGATAAAGAGAACGTTGAACGTCCCTTGATGCTTGATCGCGTGCTGTTGCTCGATCGCTTGCTGCGGCGACGTTTTCGGCATGCAGGGGTGTTGCTGTTTAACCGGGGACTGTATGTGGAACAGGCGCAGGCGGTACGGACCTCGTTTCCGCACGTGACGAGGTTGTTGTTTCTGATCGGGTTCGATAAGATTGTGCAGATACTAGACCCTCACTACTACGATGATCGTGATGCTGCGCTCCGTGCTCTCTTTTCGCTGGCGGAATTGCTGGTTGCGCCCAGAGGAGGAGCCGGAGCTGAGTCCCTGGCCGAGCTATTAGGCCGACCAGAGAATCAGCCATTCGCTCGCTATATCCATACACTCCCTTTTAGCGCTGACTACCGAGCAGTCTCTTCGACGCACATACGCCAGGATGCCCGTGCACACCTGCACGAGGTCCCGCACGAGGTCCGGCGTTTCATGCGCGAGACCCGTGCCTACGCGCCACCACTGCGTCTACCAAATGGCTCGGAAATTGATTATTACGGCGAGCGAGTGCGGGTGCTGGAGAGCTTGCTCAAAAGTGCGAAAGACGGGTTATGTTGAACACAAGATCATCATATTGAGAAACATTAACTAATTTATATTCGTTTATCACCATTTCTTAACTGTATCTCCACCAATAGATAACTCCTTTCCCCCTATACTGAGCTTGATATGGGATTATATGGTGGAAATTCACCACAATATGTAGCCCTCCAGTCAGGAACCCAATCCCCTAAAGGGGATGGGCTTGTTTCGGCAAGCTCACCTGTCCAGACTTAGCTAGTTTGCTAGCTACGTTCAGAGCGAAATTAGGTACCCTGTGGTGCGTTGCCAGCCGCAGGCTCTACGGTGCAGATTTAAACAGGTCTACAAGGGTTAAGCCAGTGATTTGCACGTCAAACCGTTTTGAACCTTGTCAAGGCACACATTACCCGGGTCATCCGGAGGCTCTGTCAAGAGCAAAGGAGCCAGTCCCTTGAGTTTCGTTTTTCTCGTTGATACCAATAGGCAGCCACTCGCCCCGGTGCATCCAGGCCGAGCACGCATCTTGCTCAAGGCCGGAAAAGCTGCCGTGCTGAAACGTTACCCGTTTACACTCATACTCAAGGCTGCCATCGAACAGCCGCAGGTCCAGCCTCTGCGCATCAAACTCGATCCTGGGAGCCGAACCACCGGGATCGCCATTGTGGACGATGAAAGCGGCCAGGTGCTTTTTGCCGCAGAGCTTGCACACCGCAGCCAGCAGATCAAGAAGGCCCTCGACGACCGCCGAGCGGTCCGCCGTGGGAGAAGAGCACGCCATACCAGATACCGCAAGCCCAGGTTTCAGAATCGCCTCAGGCCACCAGGCTGGCTTGCCCCTTCCTTAAAGAGCAGCGTGTTCAACATCCAGACCTGGGTCAAGCGCCTGTGCAAACTGTGCCCCATCACGGCGATCAGTCTGGAACTCGTGCGCTTCGATCTGCAACTCATGCAGAACCCAGAAATCAGCGGCATCCAATACCAGCAGGGAACTCTTGCAGGCTATGAGTGTCGTGAGTATCTCCTAGCAAAGTGGGGCAGAGCATGCTCCTACTGTGGCAAGCAGAACGTTCCCCTCCAGATTGAGCACATACAGGCCCGTGCCAACGGAGGCACAAATAGAGTGAGTAATCTCTGTCTGGCCTGCCAACCCTGCAATAAACGCAAGGGCACCCAGGAGATCAGCGTCTTCCTCGCAAAACAGCCCGAACGCTTAAAGCGCATCCAGGATCAGGCCAAAGCCCCACTCAAGGATGCAGCCGCTGTAAATGCTACGAGGTGGGCACTCGTCGAGCGTTTGAAGCAGACAGGGCTCCCCGTCGAGTGCGGCAGCGGCGGAATGACCAAGTACAATCGCTCTATCAGAAACTTGCCCAAAACACACTGGCTCGATGCCGCATGCGTGGGGGCGAGCACACCACCTCTGTTGCAGATCAGCCAAGTCAAGCCACTGCTCATCACCGCTCACGGGCATGGATGCAGGCAGATGTGCTTGATGGACAAGTTCGGTTTTCCACGGACCAAACCCAAAGCGAAGCACTTCCCACATCCGTTTCGTACCGGCGATATCGCCAAAGCCTGTGTCCCCACTCCTCTCAAGAACGCAGGAGTGCACACGGGCAGGATGGCAGCCAAAGCCAAAGGAGGGTTTAGCATCTCCACCCACACAGGCACCATCACCGATATTGGCAAGCAGTATTGCCAGATCCTCCAACGAGCCGACGGGTACGGGTATACACAGAAAGGAGAGTCGGCATTTCTTCCCGTCCCCTAAAGAGAGACGGGTCCCCATGCCGCATTTGTTATGGGTAACCTTGCTACATCATTGCTCAAGCTAACCGCCATGGCGACTGGTGCTGCGCTTGGCATCTTACTAGCTCGCTTGTATGATAAGGTGTACAACGCACGCTTAGAGGAGCAATCGCAGCGCGATAAAACACGCTACGCCCAGGGCCTTTCGCCCATCGAACGTCCACGGCTATATCCCATCGAACGAGTTCAAGAATATCAAGAGGGACAAGAAGCATGACGACACAGCCACAACCGATGACAGCCAGTGAACGGGTACATGCCGCACTCAATGGGCAACCCGTGGACCGCGTGCCTCTCTGTTTCTGGCACCATTTCAAACCAGAAGGATCGGGGCAACGCATGGCCGAACTCACGCTGGAGTTTTTCCGCGAGAAGTTCGATTTAGATATTGTTAAAATTATGCCCGACCTGGTCTATCCTGCCCCTCAGTCGCCTATTACACGGCCAACACAGTGGCGTACGCTGCCGCGTGTAGGGCTGGACACTCCTAGCTTCGAGCAGCAACTCATCTGCATTCGCCAACTGCGCGCCCAACTGGGCAACGACTTTCCGCTCATCCTCACTCTCTTTAGCCCACTGACCCAAACATTCCGCTTCGCCGGTAAGGCCGCAGCCATACAACAAGCGCGAAAAGACCCCGATTCGTTCGAGCAAGGATTGCAGATACTGGCAGCCAATCTTTGTGAACTGGCGGCAGCAGCTATCGAGGCAGGTGCCAGCGGTATCTTCTTCTCCTGCATGGGAGCCACCAACATCGATCTCACACGAGAGGAATACGCCCATTTCGGTCGCCCCTACGACTTACAGGTGCTTGAAGCAGCTCAGGCTGGCTGGCTCAACATCGTTCATGTGCATGCTGACCCCTCGCAGGAGGGGGATATCCTCTACTTCGATGACTTCGTGGACTATCCGGTCGCTGTGATGAGCTGGAGTGATCGGCTCACCGGACCAAGCCTGGAGGAGGCCCTGCTGCTGACCAACAAGTGCCTGATGGGGGGTCTGTCCGAACGTGGCCCACTCACCCACGGCAGCGAGGCGGAGTTAACGAACGAGATCATGGCCGCCCTGGCCGAAACCAAGGGCAGGCGCTTGATCCTGGCAAATGGCTGCTCGGTCCCCGACGATACACCAGAAAGGGGGCTTCATGCAGCTCGCCGGTTAGTGAATCAGTTGCAGTTAGGAGCAAGTGCAAAGAGCGAGTAGCCGCATAACAACCTACACACCCAATAACCACGTTTTCTAAACCATCGTAGTCAGCACATCCACCGCGCATTCGACGACGTATATATCTACGGATGCGCCTTTTAATTTTTGCGTCCTGTAGCGTTCTCTATTACAAGAGCCGGGGTTGCAATACAGCACATCGCACTTGTACGAACGGCAGGGGCAAAACACCCCACGAACATGAAAAACATGCTCAAGCCCACCAGTCCTTCAATGCTGCAACCTTTGTGCTACATGAAAGGAACAGAACCATGTGGACGATCCGAACTATCATCCGGTGTTTTAAGACCAACACGAAGGAGTGCACAGAGTTTGTTATTGAGGAGTGTATCTGCCTCGCATTACAGGAGCTTTTCGGCACCGTCTTCGTCGGTGTCGTGGCAGTTACCTACCCTTCATACAAAAATGGATGCACCCAGATCCTCCCAGCTACCATTTGCGTTATCATGCACTGCCCCGACAAGTATAACGAGATCCTTCCCGATGCGCCAGAAAGCACAGCGCTACTTGTCGAGCAGTCCATTAGTCTGGCATTGCACAAGCGCCTCGACGATATTCTAGTAGATATAGTGACCGTCAGCTACGAGGACAGGTGGTGTGCGGATAGCATTGAGGTGTAGGAAGGAGTCCGACACCACCAACGGACACATGGGTACTATGTCCCCACGCCATGCCGACCAGCAGCAAGCCAAGCAGTAAAAGCAAAAGTGCTATCAGTCCAAACACTGCAATCCCGAAGGGAAAGACCCGCCACACCTTGCGTGATGCTAGCGGCGGAGACTCTATGCTAGCCGTGCATACGTCACATTCAGCGACAGGGCTTTCCTCCTGACGTGGAAGTGGCACGTGTCCATACTGCTTTGGCTTCTCCAATGTTGCCACATGCGCAGCTACTGTTAAGACCGCCGATTCAGATTGCAAACGAGGCGCGACCGCTGGCGGCTGGACGGGAGCCATAGCCAGCACTTCCACTCGTTGGTAAGCGCTGGCCTCCCGCAACCTCTCCCTGGCGACTGACCCGCCAACCAGACGCGGAGCTCTCGCCTCTTGCAACGTCGCGTGGTAGGCCTGCGCAAACGCCAGTACGCTTGGGTAGCGCTCTTCTGGCTGCTTTGCCAATGCCCGTAGCAATACCGCATTGATTGCACTCGGTAGGAATGTACTATAGGCTCCCGGTGGCGTAGGTTGCGTGTAACGGTGGTGACGCAGCAACTGGCTCGCTGTCCCCTCAAAAACGGCGCGGCCTGTTATCAATTGGTAGATCATCACCGCCAGTGCATACTGATCGGCAGCAGGCCCGATCTGCACAGGACTTGCCAGCAGAGGATCATCAAATTGCTCAGGGGCCATGTAGAGCGGAGTGCCAACCGAGCGGTGCAAAGCGCGTCCACTGCGATAGAAGGCGGCCAGCCCAAAGTCGGCAAGCAATAGCTGGGGAACACCATGAGGAAAAATGTGCGAGAGGTTGGCATGGTGTTTAGCACCAGACGAGCCATGCTCGACACGAATTAAAAAATTGGTCGGCTTAATATCACGATGAATGATGCCATGGTCGTGTGCACATTGCAACGCAGCAGCAGCATGCATGAGATAGTGACCAGCTTCTTCAGCAGAAATGGGCCAGTCAAAGCCAAGTTGTTGTGTGCGGCGTTGTAGCCAATTCCACAGTGACCCTTCGGCGAGATAGGGCATGACCAGATAGGTGATCGGCGGATCACCTGATTCGATGCTCTCCTCACCAAAATGATAGAGTGGTAAAATATGTTCATGTTCTAGTTCTGCAACAGCACGAGCCTCACGCTCGAAACGCATAGCCGCTTGTTTCCCTTCAGGGGTATCAGGCACAGCACGCAGGTCGCCGCACACTACCTTAATCGCAACTTTGCGCCCAATGCGTGCATGCTGTGCCAGGTAAATATCGCCCATGCCACCACTTTCGATGAGTCGTAGGAGGCGGTACCCACCGAGAGTCTTCCCCACCAACATGTTCATGTCGCTCTTCCTCAAAAAAAGCTTTAAGTCGTCAGATTCCCGAACTGAATGGTTCCTGCTTATAGTATACAGAGACGTGCCAAAGGCATATCAAAAAGCGGGGCTGGGAAATTTGCAGATTTCCCAGCCCCGCTTTTTGACGAAGCTTTTATTACATTACCATTTGGCCAAGTTGTCGTAGGGCATCGCGTGCAGATGCAGCACATTCAGGGCGTGTCTCAGCGAGACGATGCAGAGCAGAAACAGCATCACTGTCATGATACTGCGCAACGAGCTGACAAGCAATGTGCACAACCCCATCACGCGGATCATCCAATGCCTCTCGCACGGCCATGCGGCTGCGCACGTCCTCACCATGGGGATCAAGGCGCCTGAGCGCCTCAAACGCTTGGGTGCGTACATAGGGATCAAAATCATTGGCAGCGCTGAGCGTGAAGTCCAGTGCATTGTGGTCACCGAACTGCCCAAATGCACGCACGACCGCTGCATAGACAATGCTGGCAGGGATATCAGCATCACCCACAGGTAAATTGTCACGGCGTTTAGAGCGTGCGCCGCGCAACGGAATATTGACAGCTCGTCCAACCAACTCCCGCAGAGAATCGATCACACGACCGTCACCCAGGCGACCCAATGTTTCGCACATGTCGGCCAGTTGCAGGGCCTGCTCACGATCAGCAATCTGTGTCATAGCATCAAGGCGCGTAATAAGCACAGAGGCAATACGAGGCTCACGCAAGTCACCCAATGCCTTCACACAGGGTGCAAAGGCTTCTTCTTCCGAACCGCCCAGCGCTTCCAACAACACATCCCGACCAGCGCCACTCATCCACCGTTCAACATTGGGCATCATTGGCACACAGGCACTGATCGCTTCGACAATACGGGAGTCCTGCACAACGCCACGCGCTACATCAGGCCAATAGCGAGCAAGCAGTAGACCGAGGCGGTGCAGCGCTATCACATTACGCCAGTCGGGAGCACTGCGCACACCTTCAAAAAGCGCGGTTGCCAACGGCGGCAGATCACGCTCAAAGATAATTGGGAGTGTGCCTGACTTGTTGCTCAAACTATCCTGCAACACCTGGCTGACGACCATCGCCGCTTGTTGAGAAAGACGCGGAGCCGCATCATCCTTGCCCCGCAGATAACGTTCCAGTTCGATGCTACGAAATAGTGGAACAGCAATGTAGCTTTCTAGACCAGCAGCGCGGTCCAGGCCACTTGCCAGCAGAAGCTCATCAAAGCGAGCAGGCTTGAGTGTGACGCACGCCTCAACAATGTCGACCTTTGCCCAGCCCTCTGCATCTTTGAGCGCACTAACCAGTGCACGCATTGCGGAGGTCGTACCCTGCTTTGCCAGCGACTGCGTCGCATACAGTGACGAATTGGGGTCTACTGCCAGTTTCCCGAGAGCCTCTGAAAGCTCTGGCGCTTTATAGTTACCCAACATCAGAAGGGCAAAGCGCCTGGCACATCCTATCATCGTCTCCGCGGGATTTGCATTGGGTGGCAGATCAACTGCATCATCTTGTTCGATAATTTTTAGCCACACAGGGATGAGATTGCCAGCACGGTCTATCTCCAGAATAGTCGCAACCAACGGCTGAGCCCACTGCTGGACCGAGCCGACATTGAGGAGTGGGATGAGATGTTCAGTCGTCTCCTCTACCGATGCGCCTGCCCAGCGGAGGTTCGTCACCAACGTGGTCACCTCGGTACGCAACTCACTCAAACGCTGTTTTACCTCCGGTGCATCGACATCAAGCGGAGTCACAGGCCGTCGTACGGCAAGATGTTCAGCATTCCCAGCACGATTTTGTCGTTGTTGCGCAGGCGAAGGGGGCGTCATAAGCCTGGCGGCTGATGTCGGTGCAACGACCGTCTCAGGCGTTGTAATCTCGGCAATACCCACTTCGCCAAGTTGGGTAACGTCACTATCAATAGGGTTTGTTTGCTGTTGGCCAGTGTCGGGCATCAAATTTCTATCCTTCTGCTACACGATCTCTGAGAGCTACTCTGGAAAAACCATAGTCATTTCGTACGGGCCCATTGTACCTTGCTCTGGGATTGTGGTCAAGTGCAAAGATTCGACGGCCTTGATCCGGTTGTGATATAATGTATGCGGATGGATGCGAGCACACAATTCGCATCACCGAGCACATCCAGATAGACAGAAGACAGGCGAAAGGGGTCTCAAACTAATGCCTAAAAAGGGTGAACTTTCAAAAACGGCGCGCGCTTCGCTCGCAAACCGTGAAGAGATCAACCATCTCACCGACCGCATTTGTGCCAAATGCGGCGAAGCGATCATGCTCAAGGATCTCCAACCCGTCAAAGTGGTTGGCAAAGGCATGGTCTTCTACCATAAGTCCCATTACAATATGCAATAACCTCAGGTCTGTTCCACCACGGACAGCCTTGACGAAAAGAGTCCCCAAATTCCTTGGGAACTCTTTTCGTGTACCATACCCCCAGGGCTATTTAAAAGTTGTCCTTTTGCTCATGCCAGCCCGCAAGCGGGCTGGCATTGAGAGAAATTGTTGAGGTGGTGGCGGGCTTTCAGCCCGCCACCACCTCAACAATTTCTCAGCGAGCGCCGCAGGCGCGAGGAAAGACAACGAAACGTGACTTTTAAAATAGCCGTGCCATGCCCCAAAACAGACTTGACAACCTCCACGCAAACTGGCACAATCGGCATAATTATTTGCAGAGGGAGAAAGAACAACCATGGCACAGTCACTAGATCAACAGACAGAAACACCTGCCTATCCTAATCAGCAAACCATCAGCATCGCCTTCCAGGGCGAGCGTGGCGCATTCGGCGACGAAGCGGCAAGAGCATACTTTGGGAAATACAGTGAAGCCCAACCGCGCTGGCGCAAAGCGACGTCTACCTGCGCGAGCTTGGCGTAGAGACCGTCGCCACGTATGATACCGCCGGCAGCGCCAAAATGATTCGCGAGCAAAACCTCCAGGGCGTAGCGGCAGTAGCGGGTGCAGGAGCAGCCAAGCTGTATGAACTGGACATCCTGGCACATGGCATCCAGACCATCAAGGACAACTATACCCGCTTCATCGTCCTGGACCGTGAGCCTGCGCCCCGCCGCGAAGGTGAGGCAAAAACCATGTTGGTCATGGCCACCGCACACCAACCCGGCACACTACATAAGTGCCTCGGTGTCCTGGCCGCGAATAATATCAACCTGCTCAAACTAGAATCGCGCCCGTCACGCCAGCGCATCTGGGAATACGTGTTCTACCTCGACTTCGCAGGGCACCGCGACGACCCGCCAGTCCGCCTTGCACTCGCCGACCTGGCAGGCCATACAATATTCTGCAAAGTGTTGGGATCGTTCGCGAGCAATAGTTAACTTCGTGTTTGTTATCAAAGGCACGGCGAACAGGCCACCTTCTGCTAACTCACCGCCATGAAGCAACAATAGAAGAGTATTGCCGATATCAACGCAGAGAGGATTGAGCCTTCCAGGCGCTTCAACACGATACCGAGCGCTTCTTTCACGCTCAGCCTGGTCGTAGCCTCTTTCATCGCCTGGTGAAGATAATAGGCGCTCCGCCCAACGACGATGCACGGCATAAGAAGAAGGCACGGTATCCAGAACGGACTGTTGAAAAAACCCGTGAAGAAAAAGATGAGATAGAAGAAGAACAGCAGAGCCATGAGCAGCATAACCTCGAGGCTCGAGTGGGTGAGAAAATCCCCCATTCGCTTCATCCTCACCTCTGCTGAATGCTCTTTGAGCCATTGAAGAGACTGTTTCACCTCGTCCGTACCCTGCGGTCTTTTGCTGATATCTCTTTCAAGCATTTGCTGGAGGAGTGGGCGCAGTTTCCTGGGAATCCTCCTTTGGATTTTGCGCACCTGCTTTTCACTGCTGACTGCTAGCTCTAGAGGTTCTCGCCCAGTCAGGAGTGTTTGTAATGTCGCACCCAGGCCGTAGATATCGGTTTGCACAGTGGTTTGGGCCTTCCCATACTGCTCAGGTGCCGCATACCCCGGAGAGCCAAGCGGGCCTGTATCTCTGGTTCGGTCTGGTGCATACTGGCGGGCAATGCCGAAGTCGATCAGGTACACGCGCCCCGTTTTGGTCAGCATGATGTTCGCGGGCTTGACATCGCGGAAGATGATCGCTGGGCGTTGGGCATGCAGGTAGCCCAACACGTCGCAGAGCGCTATACCGATATCCAGGACCCTCAGTGTCGAGAGGCGTCCACGACGGGCTTTCTCCAGCTTGTCTTCGAGGGTCTGGCCCTCGATAAAATCCAGCACGACATACCAGTGGTCGGGATCGGTCAAGTAATCGTAGATGCGGGGGATGCAGTCATGGCGCAATTGCGAGAGGTGTCGAACTTCGCGGTTGTACGAATCCGTCGCCTCGATCATCTCCCTTGGACTGAGGGTGCGCAGGTTGATTTGCTTGATGGCGACCAGTCTGCGATGATGCTCGATGTCTTGAGCTTTGTAGATCACGCCGAATCCCCCTTCGCCGATCCTGCTGAGGATTCGGTAACGCTGAGCGAACAAAGAACCAGGGCGCAAGGGCCCAACGGCTGCAGGTGCAGAAAGGGCTGGAGACAGTGAGGCAGCTGGTATCGAAGGAGCAAGATTCGAGGCGGGAAGAGACGTACCACAGTTGGAGCAGATCGTGGCTTGATCAGCGACAAGAGCACCACATCGGTTGCAGAAGCGTGCGAGAGCACTCTTCATATCTTTGGCCCTTCTGAATACTCTCCAGGTGATACGCCCTGGATGCAAAGGCTTCCTTTGTATGTATCATACCACATACGAGCTATCCTGGTGAAAGTTGTGCAAGGCGATAGCTTCCCCCTTGGTGATCCCAGGCTGGGCGGGCCCTGGCTTGTCCTACTTCGTAGCCATCGAGCTGATCGAGGCATGACCAACCCAGTACATTTTACCCCCCTTGTTTGACGAATATACTCACGTTTTTCTATACTTGCCGCGGGAACAACAATGGTCACCAGGAGAATGTTTACGAATATCGACTCAGGGCACGTTCGAGCTAGACGAGGAGGTCTACACATGAAGAAAGATCTAAATCGATTGAGCACTGCACCCAGGGCTATAGCAACAACATTCTGCTTCGCACTACTCTTGCTCTCGTCACTGGGAGCACCCTCCAACACTCAGGCTATCGGTGCCACCGCGAGTCTGCCCATTGTTCCTGATGAAACTACTCCAGACACGATTCCCCCAGATCGTTGGGGGACTAATCCTACTTCAGACACTCCAGATACCATTCCCCCAGATCGTTGGGGGACTAATCCTACTCCAGATCGTTGGGGGGCTCCCCCTGCTCCAGATACCTGGGGGACTAATCCTACTCCAGACACTCCAGATACCATTCCTACTCCAGATCGTTGGGGGGCTCCCCCTGCTCCAGATACCACAGATACTATTCCTACTCCAGATATTACCCCTCCTACGGATACTGCGGGGACTACCCCCACTCCAGCTACCATCCCTACTCCAGATACTTCGGGGACCATCCCTACTCCAGCTACTCCAGCTACTATTCCTACTCCAAATACTGCGGGGACCATCCCTACTCCAGCTACTCCAGCTACTATTCCTACTACGGATACTACCCCTACCGTGAAGCCCACGGTCACACCGACACCTCACAAACATAAGAACAAAGCTACACCCACGTCTATACCATCTACACCACCACCACCACCACCTTACGTCGCACCTACCGACACTCCTACGCCCACTGACACGCCTACCGACGCTCCCACGCCTACGCCATCCATGGTACCTGTCATCTCCCATCATGGCCCACCTTCTTCGCCGCAAACAAGTAAAGTACCTCCCCTCGTACCCATCTTCATTGGCCTCGGTATGGCGACCAGCCTGAGTGTGCTGCTCGTTATTGGTGTCATGCTGCTGCGTAGACGCCTCTTACCTGATCCTGTAGCAAATGTCCCCCTCAGTGGCCTTCCGCACTGGAACCGATGGCGGCTTGAGAGCCTGCAAGGAAATACAACCATCGGCGGTGCGCCTCTGGCAAATAATGATCCTTTCCCTCCTATGAATCTTTGGAGTGCACCCACAAACCAGGTGCCTCTCTATGACCCCTTCCCGCCTACCAACACTGGGAATGTCCCGCAGTTGCCCTTCCCGCCTGCCGATGATTGGTTTGTTCCTCCCGACGAGCCTTAAATTGTTGCGGGCCTGGTAGCCGACGGCTACCAGGCCCGCAACAAAAAACTGCTTGCAAACCACCCTAGAGCATCGGTCAAGTAATGCCCTTGAGTACGAATGGAACGAAAACAACGCTGAGCCCAAACTGGAACCTTCACTCCTTCCCAAAGAGGGGTCAGAACATGTTTTCGTACACTTGAAAGATCTCGCTGGCAAAACATCAGTTGCTCAACCAAGATAAGGCTCAAGGTAGCGCTGCAACAGGGTTTTCAGCTCACTCACCAGCAATTTCCGCTCAGCCTCCTCCGCCTGGAGAATCAGCCGCGGGACCGCTTTGAAGAGCTGGACGCTCATTGTGGCGCTGAGTCTGCGTTGCGTGACAGGGATGTGGGGCGCGCGTACCTGAAATCCAAGCTCAAAGCGGGCTTGGAGTTCTTTGGGCAGTTGATGCGTCAGACCTGCTACTGCCAAAGAGGGTGGCGCATCGAACAAGGTGTCGAAAGCGGGATGAGCCAGATGAAACGCGATCAGGTCGTCAACGACCTGATCTAGCCAGTGGGAGAAGGGCAACGCTGCGGCCTCCAGTGAAAAAATGGTGCTATATACGCGTTGGAGTTCCTCGACGTAGCGGGCCGCCAGGGCCTGGGCAATCTCTTCTTTGTTGGAGAAGAATTGATACAACGAGCCGGGCGAAATCTCAGCCTGGGCAGCAATCTGATGCGTGGTGGCAGAATCAAAGCCCTCTTTCGCAAAGACGGTTTCAGCCGCGTCGAGAATAGAAGCGATACGCTGCAATCCTCGCACTCGTCGCACGACAGGTCGTACCTCTTTCTGCTGATCCATAGAGTCCTCCAAATCTTCCTTCCCGACAGGTGCAATAGGTTTTGTCTTCGTGAATTTTTCAGAAAAACGACAAAAAAGTCTTATATCTATTGACTTCTGAGACTTTTTAGTCGTATAATTCTCATGTAAGCGACTTTCTGATCGCCTATGTAGTATAGCGCAGCAGGATGACATTGTCCACACGAAGAGGACTTTTCCAGGGCTATTTCATTGACGCGCGAATGAAACGCCATACCAACCTGCTGAGAGGAAATCCCTAACTCAAGGAACAGGGAAAAGAAGAAAGGATACCAACACCAATGCCAGTTCTTTTTATTGAGGGCCCAGCGGGGCTTAACGCGACTTCCAAAAGAGCACTCGTGAAAAAGACGGTCGCTGCAATGTTTGCAGCCTATCAAATGCCCGACGACCGGGTGTATATTCGTGAATACACGATTGAAAATGGAGGACATACAGGCTTGAACGTACAAGACGGGCATCAGCTCCATGATCCTGAGCCTGCCAGGCCCGTATTAACCATTATTGCCCCTCCAGATCTGCCTCTGGATGCCAAGCGCAAGATGATACAGGATCTCACCGAGGCTGTCACTGAAGTGTATCATATCAGCGACCAGCGCGACATCTTGATCTTCCTTCAGGAACATCCGCTGGGAAACGCGGCCAACAACGGTTTCCTGCAAACAGAGAACCCGGCTTTCGCGGTCCCTGGCGTACAGTGACCGGAGAGCAAATAATCTGATATACCGTCAGGTAAACGCTCTTTCAATGTGGTGAGAGAGTTGTGCTCAATCCTCTATACAGGCTGATTGAGCACAACTTTGGCCTTTCCTTTCTGCTCAACCACCGAAAGCATGTGGCTGTACCGGAAAGGAGGGAAAGTGAGTGCGCCATTTGAAGGCGTATTGATACTCTTCACCAGAACAGGTGTCAGAAGTCCTTGAATCACACGAATTGAATGTGAGTCATTATCATCGCAATGAAACGGACAAGGAGTATTCCATGACAAATCTCTCTGGCAAGACGGCGCTGGTGACCGGCGCCTCCCGGGGCATCGGGCGCGCGATCGCCCGGCGATTGGCCTCCGATGGCGCGCTTGTTGGCATTCACTACGGCAGCAACGAGGAGGCAGCAAAAGCGGTGCTGGCGGAGATTGAGCAGGCCGGTGGCCATGCGTTCAAGATCCGCGCCGAATTCGGCGTCACTGGAGATGTGGACACGCTGTTCGCCGGTCTCGAAGCGAGCCTGGATGGAGCGCCACTGGACATTCTCGTCAACAACGCGGGCATCTTGGATGCCTCCCCGCTCGCACAGGTCACTCCTGAAGCGTTTGATCACTCCTACGCGGTAAACGTGCGGGCACCGTTCTTCATCATCCAGCGAGCCCTACCGCTACTGCCCGATGGCGGACGCATCATCAACATCTCCTCTTCTGTCACTCGGATTGCCTCCACATTCTTCCACTACACGATGAACAAGGCTGCCATCGAGGCTCTGGGCCGTACGCTGGCCCAGGCGTTGGGTGCGCGGGGGATCACCGTCAATACGGTGACACCTGGTGTCACGGAGACCGATATGGGGGCATGGGTGCAGAGCGCTCCAGGGTTGGAGGAGAACATCATAGCGACGATCGCAATGGGGCGACTCGGGCAACCTGCCGATATCGCCGATGTGGTCGCATTCCTCGCCTCGCACGATGCAAGATGGGTCACCGGTGTCACGCTCGACGCGAGCGGGGGCACATGGCTCGGACCCAATGCGGGCTGAGGCCGAGGCTTCAGTATGAATCGCCCGACGGAAACGATACTCGTTCGTGCTCCGTCGGGCCTCGAAAATATCTGGCCGCGCTGAGTCTCTCGTCAATGGCCCAAGCCATGTTTGCTATCCTCGAAAAGAGCAAAGGAGTATCACATGCGCCCCTCATCCTGGCGTCCTCCGGTTGAACCATCGTCCTTAGAGCAAACCATCATGACACGCATCAAACGAGCGAAGTTATTTGTCTTTCTCCGTCATCATCGTCATGAATTGTTTGATGAAGCCTTTCAAGAAGAGCTGATCACGCTCTATACAGCCAGTGCCTATGGACGACCGCCCCCTTCGCCAGCACAACTGGCACTGGCAACCATCATTCAAGCTTACACAGGAGTCTCAGATGATGAAGTCATTGAGGCGACGCTCATGGATCGACGCTGGCAACTCGTTCTTGATTGCTTGGATGCAGAAGAGCCACCATTCGAGCCTCGGAACATTGGTGGCGTTTCGCAAACGGCTGATAGATCAGCAGATGGATCGGCGGCTCATCGAGCAAACTATTGAATTGGCTAGCCAAAGCCAAACGTTTGGCCCACGGCCATTACGAGCTGCTCTGGAGAGTAGTCCGTTATGGGGAGCGGGGCGAGTCGAAGATACCTACAATCTGGTAGGACATGCACTCAAAAAGGTCATGCGCGTGGTGGCCGACCAACAGGAGAGGGAGTTGGCGGAAGTGGCGTCCGAAGCGGGGGCCGAGCTGGTCTGTGGGAGCAGCTTGAAAGCGACGTTGGATCGCGATTGGGATCAACAGATACAGAAAGATGAGGCGCTGGCACTGGTCCTGCAGGTGCTGCACACAGTGGAAACCTGG